>MDTG01008099.1_pt1 | contig 13802 bp, 12 predicted proteins | sample 811421 | NCBI WGS metagenome assembly MDTG01 (sample SAMN05326645, study PRJNA326480) | marine metagenome | isolation source: seawater | place: Pacific Ocean: South East | collected 2011 | reverse complement strand
CTTTCTTATTTTTTTTCTTTTTTGGTGGTATATAAAGTTGAGGTTCTGAGACCTAAAAAATCAAATTTAATTAAACCAGCATTTTCTGCAGAATACATATCAAATTGAGTAGACGGTAATAAAAGATTTGTTGATGAATCTTTATATAACGGGACAGTGTTCGTAAGTTTTTTATCAGAAATCACAACACCGGCAGCATGTGTTGCAAAATTTCTATTTAAACCCTCAAGTTTTAATGAGAGGTCTGTTAATTTTTTGACTCTAGTATCATCCTTAATTAATTTCAAAAGTCTTGGTTCATTATTAATACACTCTGTTAAACTTTGTGGTCTTGAAGGATCAAAAGGTATCATTTTAGAAATACTATCTACAAATCCATAAGGAAGACCTAAAACTCTTCCTACATCTCTAATTACCATTCTAGCTTTTAGTTTTCCGAACGTAACAATATGAGCAACACTATCTTTATATTTATTATTTAAATAATTAAATACTAAATCTCTTTTCTCTTCACAAAAATCTATATCAAAGTCTGGCATTGAAATTCTATCAGGATTTAAAAATCTTTCAAAAATCAAATTAAACTTAATTGGATCTACATCTGTTATAGAAAGACACCATGCAACTAGTGATCCAGCTCCCGAGCCTCTACCTGGGCCAACTGGAATATTATTTTTTTTTGCCCACTTAATATAGTCTGATACAATTAAAAAATAACTAGAATATTTCATTTCATTAATAATTTTAATTTCATGATCAAGCCTCTCTTTATAAATTTTAAATTTTTTATTTTTATAAATTTCAGAAGCATCTAAATTAAAGAATTTTATAAATTTTTCTTTTAATCCATCGTTAGAATCCCGAACTAAAATTTCGTCCGCATTTTCTCCTTTTTCTGAACTTATATTGGGAAGTACTGGCTTAGAGTAAAGTGGTCTAAAGTTACATTTTTGAACTATGTTATAATTATTTTCCAAAGCCTCTGGTAAATCTGAAAAAACATTCTTCATTTCATCGTCAGATTTTAAGTAATGATTATCTGAATATTTAATCCTATTTTTTTCATTTATATACGTTTTATTGCCAATACAAATAAGTGCGTCATGCGCTTCATGCATATTTTTTTCTATATAAAAAACTTCATTAGTTGCAATTATTGGAATATTTAATTCGTTTGATTTAGACAAATTAAATTTTTCGAAAGGTTTTTCATTTTGATCATCATGCCTTTGAATTTCAATATAGAAATCGTCAGAATAAGATTCTTTTAACAATTTGTAAATTTTATCTATCTCAACAAATTTTCCCTTATTAAATAATTTTCCTATGAGTCCACTTATTGATCCAGATAAGATTATTATTTCATTACCGATATTTAGTAGTTCTTCAAATTTGCAGTGATTTAATGAAATACCATCATTCTCAAGATACGACTTTGAGGATAATTCAATAATTTTTTGATAACCTTTGCTGTTTTTTGCAATTAATGGCAAAAGTCCAATTTCATTTTCAAAACTAAAATTTATCTGTGTTCCAATTATTGGTTGACTTCCGGATTTAGATATATTTTCAGAAAATTCTAATGCTCCACATAAATTAGTCGAATCTGACAGACCTACACTTGGGACTTTATTTTTCTTACAATATTCTGCTAAATCATTAATTTTAACAGCGCCTTCACAAATTGAATACTGAGAGTGAATTTTTAGATGATTAAATTTATTTAAATTTCCCATTGACAGATTTAATTTTACCATCAATCATCTCTATTTTACAATCTGACAATTTTGCAAATTCTCTATTGTGGGTTGCAAAAATTATTAATCTATTTGTTTTTTTTAAATTTAATAAAATTTTAAATACATTTTTTGCAGCTATGTAATCTAAATTTCCTGTTGGTTCATCAGCTAGAATTACTTTAGGTTGGTTAATAAGTGCTCTAGCTATAGCAATTCTTTGATTCTCACCGCCAGAAAGTTCTGATGGGAAATGATATGATCTTTTAATCAATCCTAGTTTAGATATAATTTTTTTGGCATCATTTTTGGAATTTCTTAAATTTTTTCCTGATGCTAGTCCTGCTAAACTAACATTTTCTAAAGCGTTAAAATCTGGAAGTAAATTATAGTTTTGATAAATAATTCCAATTTTATTAGCTCTAATATTATCGTTTTGATCATTCCTTTGAAAATCAATTAATTTATTTTCAAAAAAGATTGATCCATACGATGGTCTATCAATTAGTGATAAAATATTTAAAAGTGTTGATTTTCCTGATCCTGAAGGTCCGGTTATGGAATAAATTTTACCAATTTTAAAATTTAAACTAATATTACTCAAAGCTTTAACTTTATTTTTAGAAAAATAGTTTTTACTTATTTTTTTTAGTGAAATATAATTACTCATATTTAAGTGCTTTTATTGTATCCAATTTAGATGCTTTCATTGCAGGAAATATTGAAACTACTGTTGTTGCTAATATTGAACAAATTGAGATAAGTATAATTGATTTAATATTTATTTCAGATGGCATTTTACTTAAAAAATAAATTTCTTCAGGAAATAATGAGATATTAAAAATCTGACTTAAAAAAATTCTTATATTTTCAATGTAGATAGAAAATAAAACACCAATTAATATTCCTACAGCAGTAGCGGCTAAACCTATATAAAATCCTATAAGAAAAAAAATTTTAGTTATTGATTTATTGACTACTCCAATTGATTTCAATATGGCTATATCTCTTGTTTTATTTTTAACTAATATTGTAAGACCTGAAATTATATTAAAGGCTGCAACTATAATTATTAATGATAATATTATAAACATAACATTTCTCTCTACTTTTAATGCTGAAAACAAAGATCTATTTAAATCAGCCCATGTATAAATAAAGTTATCTTCAAAAGTTTTTTGAAACAGATTTTTGGCTTTATCAATATCAATTGGATTTTTTAAATATACTTCGATATTTCTATTTGAACTTTTGAAATTCATCAATTGTTCAAGAGCATTGATATTAATAAAAGCAACATTTTGATCAAATTCTGTCAAACCACTTTCGAAAATATATGTAACTTTAAATTTTTCTTGTTTTGGTAAATTGCCAACTATAGTTTCCTCACCAACTGGCGACATTAGTAAAACGCTATCCCCAATATCTAAATTTAAGTCAAAACTAAGCTCTTTACCAATTGCTATATTTTTTTTTTCAAAAATATCCTTATTTTGACTAAAGTTAATTTCTTTAAAAATTTTTAATTTATTAAAATCACCGGTCTCATAACCTCTTAAAGATAATCCTTTTGTAAAATTTTTGTTAATTAATACCGCTTCACCGTTGTTGGTTTGTAGAATGTTTTCAATTAATGGACTAATAGTTTGGGAATCTGCAAGTTTTAAATCATCTGCTATATTATTGCTTTGAATTATTATATGAGAATTAAATCCAACAATCTTGTTTATTAATTCAGATCGAAATCCATTCATTACTGACATTACTATAATTAAAACAGCTACACCTAAAGAAATTCCAATAAATGAAAAAATTGATATCACATTTAAAAAACCATCTTTCTTTCTAGTTTTTAAATATCTAAATGCTATTTTTTTTTCTAATTGTGAAATCAATTTTTATTTTTACTTTGATTTATAATATCTGCTATTTTTTCAATCGGCAAATTTTTGGACTCTTCTCCAATTTCTTTAAATTCAAAACTATTACCTTCGTTTTTATTTCCAATTATAATTTGAAAAGGTATTCCTATTAAATTAAATTTTTTAATTTTAGATGAAAAATTTTCTTCGGTATCATCTATTATAAAATCAATTTTTTGTTTTTTTAAATATTCAGAAATTTTATTTGCTTTCTCTAAATTGCTAAAATCATTTTTATTTATTAAAGGTAATATTGCACAATCATATGGGGATACGGACATGGGCCATTTCATTATTTCATTTTTATCGTCATATTTTGCCTCAATTATGGCACCGACTAATCTAGAAACACCAACTCCATATGATCCCATTTTTACAAACTCTTTTTTTCCTTGATAATCAACTGATGCATTCATTGGTTTGGAATATTTATCTCCAAAATAAAAAATATGTCCAACTTCAATACCTTTGGTGCTAAGTCTAAATTCTTTAGGAACTTTTTCATTAAATTCTTTTTCATTAAATTTTTCATCTGTAGTTGCATAGTAAGTTTCAAATTTTTTTCTTAAGTTAATTAAAGAATCTTTTTCAATCTTAGTATCGCTACTTTTAACTTCAAATATTCTTTTATCTGTAAATATTTTGCTTTCGCCTGTATCTGCCAAAATTATAAATTCATGTGATAGATTTCCTCCTATAGGACCTGTGTCAGCTTCCATTGGTATTGCTGAAAGATTTAATCTTTTAAATGTTCTAAGATAAGAAAGAAAAAATTTATTATATGAGAAATTTGCCTCATCGTCATTAATATCAAACGAATAAGCATCTTTCATGTAAAACTCTCTACACCTCATTATTCCAAATCTTGGTCTTAATTCATCTCTAAATTTCCATTGAATATGATAAATTAATTGAGGTAAAGATTTATATGATTTAATACTAGATCTAAAAATATCAGTTATAAGCTCTTCATTTGTGGGGCCGTATAACATGTCACGATTTTGTCTGTCCTTTATTCTTAACATTTCTTCTCCATAATCTTCATATCTTCCACTTTCTTTCCAGATCTCACTTGATTGTATAGTTGGCATTAAAATTTCTTGGACTCCAATTCTGTCTTGTTCTTCTCTAACAATTTGCTCAATTTTTTTCATTACCTTAAATCCTAATGGCAACCATGAATAAATACCTGCGGAAGATTGTTTTATCATTCCTGTTCTTAACATAAGTTGATGAGATTTAATTTTAGCCTCTGCTGGATTATTTTTTAAAATTGGAATAAAAGATTTTGAAAAGTACATTAATTTATAATATTTCTAATATTTAAAAATTCATATTTTACAAGTATATATATAATTATAAAAATTACTGAAGTTATTAATGTAGAATAAATAAACTTTTTTATTATTTTCGGATTTTCAGGAGCTCCAGTATCACTACCTCTTATAATTGATTTTTTTTCACGGTTTACATCCAATGGTAGTAATGAGAAAAATACTATCCACCAAAGAATAACATAAATAACAATTGAACCTGTAATACTCAATTAAACCCTCACTAGATTAATGTTTGTAATAGGTTTTTTGCCTGTCTTTGCTTTAGAATACTTTTTACATGCTGTTTTAAGAGCATCAATTAAATTACTTTCTTGCTTTTTATTAATTAAAGAAAAACTTCTTGTTGTTTTGTCTATTTCCTCCTCCAATCCATCATCAAAATCATTGTTTTCAAATATGGGTAAACCTTTGTATGTAAAAATTGGCTTATTATGGATATTTCCCTTAGGTGTAATTAAAATTGTTACCTCAAGAAAACCATTTACTGAAATGTTTCTTCTTTCTTTTATTGATTGAGAATCTTCTTCAACGCTAACATGACCATCAACGTATAATTTTCCGCTTGGCGCTTTATCAAAAACTTCCGGTTTATCTCCTGGGTAAATCTTTACAATGTCACCATTTTCTACTTGTACTTGATGTGGAACTTGCATTTCTTTAGCAAAATTTATATGTTCAATCATATGTCTATGCTCACCGTGGACTGGAATTACACACTTAGGTTTTACCCATTCATACATTTCTTTCAGATCTTCCCTGTTAGGGTGTCCAGAAACGTGAACAAACTCATTTTCTTCAGATATTACCTCTATACCATCCCTTACAAGTTGATTGTGTAATTTATATAATTTCTTCTCATTTCCAGGAATTATTTTTGATGAAAATATAACTGTATCATCTTTTTCAATAAATACATCCGGATGAATCCCTTTTGATATTCTATTCATAGCACCCATTGGTTCGCCCTGACTACCTGTGCACAAATATAATATTTTATTTCTAGATATGTTTTTTGCATCCCTTGAATCAATTGGCTCCATCACATTATCTAAATATCCACATTTTCTAGCTGCTTTATATATTCTATGCATTGACCTACCGACTAAAGATATTTGTCTACCAGTTTTCTCAGCGCAATAAAAAATTGACTCCATTCTAGCTACATTTGAGGCAAAAGATGTAACTATAATTCTTTTTTTTAAATTGTTCATAATTTTAATTAAACTTTTTCTGACATCTAACTCAGAACCAGACTTGCCTATGCTAAATACATTTGTAGAGTCACAGATCATTGCTAAAACGCCCATTTTACCAATTTCTTTAAGTCTTTTTGAATTTATATCTCCTCCTATGAGTGGATTCGGATCAATTTTCCAGTCTCCAGTATGAAGAATATTTCCTGCTGGTGTTTCTATACGTAAACCATTGGGTTCTAAAATTGAGTGAGTTAATGTTATAAATTCAATCTTAAATGGTTTTAGATCCAAAGTGCTATTTAATTCAACCACTTTTAAATATTGACTAATATCAATTTTTTTTTCTTTAAATTTTTCAGTGATTAAAACACTTGTAAAAGGAGTTGCAAAAATTTTACATTTTAGTTTTGGCCAAATATGAACTATAGCGCCAATATGATCTTCGTGTGCATGAGTCAATACTATACCCTGAAGGTCATCTTTTTTGTCAACAATAAATCCTGGATCAGCATAAATTAGATCTATACCTGGAACAGTATCGTCGGCAAAAGTTACTCCGATATCAACTATAATCCACTTTCGATTCTCTGGACTTCCGTAGGCAAAAAGATTCATGTTCATTCCTATCTCACCGGACCCTCCTAAAGGACAGAATAAAAGTTCATCTTTCATATTTTTATAAATTTTTAATTATTTTTAATAGTCCGTAAATTGTTAAGTCTTTCTTAATTACTGATTTAGATTTTATTTTATTTTTAAATAAATAAGCTAAACCTCCAGTAAGAATAATTTTAAAAGATTTACGAGTTTGTTTCTCTATTAAATTAATTATATTGTCAATTAATCCTAAATAACCCCAATAAAAACCAGATTTTACAGCTTTCGTAGTATTAGTTCCAATTACATTTGAAACTTTTGATAGATGAATTGACGGAATTAAAGATGCTCTTGAAACTAAATTCTGAAGTGAAAGATTAACACCAGGAGCAATTACTCCACCTAAATAACTATTTTCAACAACTACATCGAATGTTGTAGCTGTACCAAAATCGATAATAATATAATTATTTTTTTCATCTATCATTCCAATTGCGTTAGCTATTCTATCTGATCCAACTTGTTTACGATTAACTTTAATTTTTATTAATTTTTTTAAATTAATTTTTTTTACCTCTAAAATATTTTTAACCTTAACTTTTCTTTTCAAAAAAGAGCTTATTACAGATAAGGCACTTGGAACTACGCTACTAAATAAAATTTTTCTTAAAATGTTACTTTTTTTATTTAAAAAAAAAAGTTTTTTTGATAAATAATTATTTGATACTAGATTTGTTTTCAGTGTAATTTTTTTTTTAATTTTAAATGAATCGTTTAAAAGAAAAATTTTTATATCTGTATTTCCTATGTCGCCTAATAAAAACATCTATTTTGCCATATTATTTTTTTCATAAATACTCTTTATATACTTACTAATAACATATTTGCTAATTTTTTTTGATGTATAGTTGTTTATAAACGAGGTTGGATAATAATGAATTTTTGGACTATCTACAATATTTATACCAATACCAACTATTAGAAATTTTTTATTTTTATTAAAAATGGTTTCTTGAAGAATACCACATATTTTTTCTTTATTTATTATTAAATCATTTGGTAGTTTGACTTTAATTTTCTTGTTGCAAAATTTTTGTAAAGCCATTTTTATTAATTTTAAATTTTTTTTACCTAATTTATCAATTGAATTTTTTTTAGTTATTTCAAAAAAAATACTCACAAATAAATTTCCTTTTTTTGAGATCCATTTTTTTCCATGCCTACCTCTTCCTTTAGTTTGGCTATCAGAAGTTATAAATCCATTTTTATTTCCAGCCCTTATTAATTTGATTGCTTTATCATTTGTACTTGTAATTTTTTTAAAATGAAATTTTTTAAAAATCATCAAATAACATTAATTTTTGAAACAATATTTATTAAGCTATTAGGAAATAAGAAATAAAACATAATAAAAATTGTTGATATTAATAGAGATATTTTAAGTCCTATTGGATGATCAGTATCATACTTCGCTTTAGCCTCATCAAAATATATTATTTTTATAATTCGAAGATAATAATACGCAGCTATTACAGTTGATATTAATCCTATAACAGCTAAAAAATACATTGATTTTTCAATAACAGACATAAAAATATAAAATTTAGCAAAAAATCCAGCTAAAGGTGGAATTCCTGCTAAAGAAAATAAAATAATCAACATGCATAAAGATATTATTGGATGATTTTTTGATAAACCTGATAAATCATCAATATTCTCATAGTATTTTTCATTTTTTCTAATCATTAATAAACATGCAAAAAATCCTAAATTCATAATTGCATAAATTGAAATGTATAATAATGAACTTTGAATTCCCTCATTTGAGCCAGTTGAAAGACCGGCTATCGCATATCCAATATGACTTATAGAGCTATAAGCAATCAGTCTTTTTAAATTTTTTTGTCCAATAGCTGCTACTGCGCCTAAAATCATTGATGCAATCGATAAAAAAACTATTATCATTTGCCATTGATCAATAATTTCTAAAAAAGGAATGTACAAAAAACGAATGAATATAGCTAATGCTGCAATTTTAGGGACTATTGCAAAGAAAAAAGTAACCGCCGTAGGTGAGCCTTGATAAACGTCTGGTGCCCACATATGAAAAGGGACAGCTGAAATTTTAAAAGCAAGTCCTACTATTATAAATACAATTCCAAATGTAATTATATATTCCTCCTTTGGTAAAGCTACTGATATTTCAGTAAAATTTGTTGATCCAGAAAAACCATATATCAATGAACATCCATAAAGTAATAAACCAGATGAAAGAGCGCTTAATATAAAATATTTAACCCCTGACTCAGATGAAAGTAAATTATCCCTATTAAAAGCAGCTAATACATAAAGCGCTAAGGATTGTAACTCTAAACCTATATAAAAAACAATTAAATCATTTGAGCTAATCATTACCATCATACCAATAATTGAGCTTAAAATTAATACAGGATATTCAATTTGAAAAATTTTAATAATCTTTAAATATTTTGCTGAGGATACCATAACAAAAAAAGCGAATAACAATGTTAAAATTTTCATAAAAGACGATAGGCTGTCAATTTTATAACTTCCACCAAAAACAAAAAATTCGTTCATAGTAAATAAATTTAAAGTTAAAGCGATAGTTATCAATAAAGCCAATAATGAAATATTGTAGATTAAATTTGAAGAATTTTTTTTATAAACACCTAGTATTAAATTAAACATTAAAATTAGAGATAAAAAAATTTCTGGCAATACTAATTCTAAATTTTCTATCATTATTTACCTGCTAAATAAATTTGAATATTATAATTGTGGTTTTCAATTAAACTAGCTATAGATACCTCTATTGTGCTTATTAAAGGTTCTGGGTAAAATCCAAAAAATAAAGATGGAATAGCAAGTGACCATAAAATTATTACTTCGGATTTTTTAATATCTACCATTTTAAGCAAATCCTTATTTATTAGTTCTCCAAAAATTACTCTTTTATATAACCAAAGCATGTATGCTGCAGACAAAATAACTCCCAAACTTGCAATTGTAGCAACTAAAAAACTTTTTTTAAATGTTCCCATTAAAATTAAAAATTCTCCAATAAAACCGCTGGTGCCTGGTATTCCTACCCCACCCAATGTAAATATCATAAATACTATTGCGAATTTTGGCATGATTGAAACCAAACCACCATAATTTTTAATTATCCTTGTATGCATTCTTTCGTAAATAACACCAACACAAAAGAATAATGCAGCTGAGACTAGGCCATGGCTTATCATTTGAAATATACTTCCTTCTATTCCTTGTTGATTTATCGTGAATATTCCCAAAGTAACAAACCCCATATGCGCCACAGAAGAATAGGCTATTAATTTTTTCATATCCTCCTGCATTAACGCGACTAACGAAGTATAAATTATCGCAATCAAACTTAACGAATAAACTAATGGAATAAAATATTCTGATGCTAATGGAAATAAGCCCAAAGAGAATCTTAAAAAACCGTATCCAGCCATCTTAAGAAGTATTGCAGCTAATAAGACAGAACCTGCTGTTGGTGCTTCTACATGCGCATCAGGAAGCCAAGTATGCACAGGCCACATTGGTGTTTTTACTGCAAAAGAACTAAAAAATGCTAACCATAAAATATTTTGAAATTTTGGATCTATGCCAATCTCATAGATTTGTTCAATATCCGTTGTGCCAGTCATCCAATAAATTGAGATTATTGCTACAAGCATTAGTACGGAACCTAATAATGTGTATAAAAAAAATTTAAATGCTGAATATACTCTTCTTTCTCCACCCCATATTCCAATAATTAAAAACATTGGGATTAGACCACCTTCAAAAAAAAGATAAAAAATTACAAGATCTAATGAACAAAAAACACCTATCATTAAAGACTCCATGATTAAAATTGCTATAAGGAAATCTTTAAGACGATTTTTAATATTACTATTAACTGATATTATACAAAGTGGTGTAATAAAAGTTGTTAATAATATAAATAAAATAGAAATCCCGTCAACTCCCACTTTGTAATTTATAAAACCTGAAATCCATTTTCTATTTTCAATAAATTGAAAATCAGCTATTGAATTATCAAATATTATCCATAGGTATAAAGACAGCAAAAAATTAGCTAAAGATATAAATAACGCAACATATTTACTACTTTGATATTTACCTTCATGAGATTTAGAAAAAAAAATAAATAGTGCCCCGATGGTGGGTAATAGAATTAAAGATGAAAGTATTGGAATATTCATTATTTAACTATTAAGAATGTTAATAAAATTGAGAAACCGATAAGCATAACAAAAGCGTATTGATATATGAAACCATTTTGAAATTTAACAGCTTTAAAAGAAAGTTTCTTTATTAAGTTGGAAATTCCATCAGGTCCAAATTTATCAATTACTAGTCCGTCAATCTTTTTCCAAAGAAAATTTCCAATAACCTTCAATGTTTTAACAAATAAAATTTCGTATAACTCATCAAAATACCACTTATTTTTCAAAAATTTGTATAAAGGTTCGTTTGTTTGAGCTACGCGATTAACTAAATTTTTGTCTTTTACAAAAAGATAATAAGATATTGGGATCAATATTGTCACTAGGATTGGCGTTAATAATATAAACCAGAGTGGAGGGTGATCTGTGCTTAGTGGCTCGAGGAATAAAATTGATTGACCCCAAAAATTATTACTATTGTTAAAACCTATAAATAAATCTTTAAATAAAAATCCCGCACCTATTGCTCCGATAGCTAAAATAAAGAGCGGTACAAGCATTACAATCGGTGACTCATGCATTGAATTAATATTTATTTTTGAATTATTATATTGTCCGTGAAATGTTTTAAAAATTAGTCTCCAAGAATATATAGATGTTAAACATGCAGTTAAAATTCCTAAACTAGCTGCATAATAACCAATAGTGGTGCCTCTAAGATAAGAATATTCAATTATTGCATCCTTTGAGTAAAAACCAGAGAGAAACGGAAAACCTGTTAAAGCCAAAGTTCCAATAATCATTAGAAAATATGTGATTGGTAATTTTCTGTAAACACCCCCCATATAATTAATATTTTGTTCATTTTTAAATGAATGAATTACTGAACCTGAGCCTAAGAATAACAAAGCTTTAAAAAAAGCATGAGTAAATAAATGAAACATTGCAACATTATAAGCTCCCACTCCGGTTGCAAAAAACATATACCCTAATTGACTACAGGTTGAATATGCAATAATTTTCTTTATATCATTTTGAACTAATGCAACACTTGCAGCAAATAAAGCGGTGGTCATACCTATTATGGTTATTACTGATAATGCTAAATCAGAATATTCATAAATTGGTGAACATCTAACTACTAAAAAAACACCTGCTGTAACCATTGTAGCGGCATGTATTAAAGCAGACACTGGTGTAGGACCTTCCATAGCATCTGGTAACCAAGTATGCAAAAAAATTTGTGCTGATTTTCCCATAGCTCCTATAAAAAGAAGTAAGCAAATTAAATCTACTGCTTTAACATTTAAACCGATAAAATTTATCTCCTTTTCTATAATTTTAGGAATTTGCTCAAAAACATCAGAATAATTTAGTGTTCCAAAAAAATAAAAAATTAAAAAAATTCCTAAAGCAAAACCAAAATCGCCAACTCTATTTACTAAAAAAGCTTTTATTGCAGCTGCGTTAGCGCTTTGTTTTTTAAACCAAAACCCAATTAATAAATAAGAACATAAACCGACACCTTCCCAACCAAAAAATAATTGTAAAAAATTATCTGAAGTTACAAGTGTAAGCATAGCAAAAGTAAAAAGTGACAAATATGCCATAAATCTTGGTTTATGAGGATCATGAGACATATATCCAATTGAATAAATATGAACTAGTGATGAAACCAGTGTCACTACTACCAACATAACAGCAGACAAGGTGTCAATTTTAATTGACCAATTAACATCAAGAGAACCAGAACTAATCCATTTGAAAATAATTAAATTATTTTCATAACCTTGGTTAATTACATTAATAAAAATAATTATTGATAAAAAAGCTGATACAGACGTGAATAAGCTTGTTGTGATTACTGAAGCTTTTTCTCCAATTTTATTTCCAAAAAAACCAGAGATGATTGCACCTAACAGTGGCAAGAATAAAATTAAATATTCCATAATTATCCTTTTAACTTACCAATCTCTTCTACTCTAATAGTTCCAGAATTTCTATAGTATGCAACAATAATAGCTAAACCGATTGCAGCTTCTGCTGCGGCCACAGTTAAAATGAATAAAGTAAATATCTGACCACTTAAATCATTTATAAATATTGAGAATGAAACCAAATTTATATTAACTGATAAAAGTATAAGTTCAATACTCATTAAAATAACTATTATATTTTTTCTATTTAAAAAAATACCTACAACACCGATGGTAAATATAATTGCACCAAGAGTTAAATAATGACCAAGTCCAATTTCAAACATCAATTTTTACTCCCTTATTTTTCTCAACATTAACTAACTCGACACCTTCTGTTCTTTCTCTTGAAATTTGTTTAAAATAACTTTGTCTTTTTAAGCCATCTCTTTTTCTAAATGTAAGGATTATTGCTCCTATCATTGCTACAAGTAAAATCAGACCTGATAATTGAAATAAATGAATATAATCTGTATATAAAACATAACCTATTGAATGAGTATTTGTAACCTCAGGTATAGTCAATGAAATTGAGTTTATAAGATCAGGTTTATATTTCCACCCACCGATTACAATAATTAATTCAAAAAATATAATTATGCTTACAAATAACCCTATAGGTATATGAGACAAATTTGAACTCGATTTAAACCAAGTATTTTTTTGTTGAGCAACATTTAGCATCATGACTACAAACAAAAACAAAACTGCAACTGCACCCACATAAACAATTAACATTATCATTCCTAAAAATTCTGCACCAATCATTATAAAAAGACATGAAATACTTATAAAATCTAAAATTAAAAAAAAAACTG
>MDTG01444312.1_pt1 | contig 13803 bp, 15 predicted proteins | sample 811421 | NCBI WGS metagenome assembly MDTG01 (sample SAMN05326645, study PRJNA326480) | marine metagenome | isolation source: seawater | place: Pacific Ocean: South East | collected 2011 | reverse complement strand
TCCTCCTTATTTGAAGGAGATAAAACATCACTAAATTTATTATTTTCAAAATTTTCTAATATTAAAATTCCTTCTTCACTTTGATTGATAATTATTTCTGGGACACTCACAAAGTCTCTAAGTAACTTTGTTACCTTTATAAATTTTTTTAAATTTTGAGACTGCTTATCTAGCATTAATATATTTTTTTTTCCATTTTGCTTGATTATAAAATATCTTCTTGGAGAAGCATCGCCAGTTAAATAAAATAATTCTTGATATTTAATATTTTTTTTTTTTAAAGTATCCATCAATTCATGAACTAAATTATTTTTGAAATTTTCAGTCATAATTTATCTTTCTTAAAATTGCACTTCTTGAAAACTCTAAATCCTCCTTCAAATGAATTTCGATTCTTTTTCTTGGAAAAAAATCTTTTATTATTTCTGGCCATTCAACAATAACACACTCTAACAAAGCAATATCGTAATCTAAGTTAAAGATTTCATTCTTGTTTTGAATTCTATATAAATCATAATGCCATATTCTGCCAATCCTTGAGTTGTATGTGTTTACAATAGAAAATGTTGGGCTTGGAACCTTTTGTTTTTTTTTGGATAAAATGTTAATAATTTCTCTTACTAATGTAGTTTTACCAACACCTAACTTTCCTCTTAGTGATATAAAAGTTTTTGGCTTGATAATTTTTGAGATTTCTTTTGCAAAACTTTTTGTGTCTTCTAACGTTGTTAATTTAATTTTAAAATCATCTTTCATTTTTTTTTTAAATTCTAATATAAATAACTACATATAATTAATAAAATAGAAAGACAATTATGAATCAAGTAGAAACAGATGTTTTAATTATTGGGGCGGGGCCTGTTGGATTGTTTTCTGTTTTTGAACTTGGTCAGTTGGGAATTAAATCTTGTGTCGTAGATTGTTTGGATATGATTGGAGGCCAATGTTCTTCTTTATATCCTCAAAAACCAATTTATGACATACCAGCTTATCCAAAAATTTCAGCAGAACAACTCATTGATAAGCTTAATTCTCAGATTAAACCCTTTAAACCAAAATTTATATTAGGTGAGAGAGTAGAAAAATTTGTTGAAAAAGATTCTAAATTTTTCGTGTCAACATCAGGTAAAAATAACATTATCTCAAAATGCGTTATTATTGCAGCAGGAAATGGAGCATTTGGACCTAATAAACCGCCATTGGAAAATATAGAAAAATTCGAAAATAAATCAATCTTCTATCACATCAACAACAAATCAATTTTCGAGAACAAAAATATAGCTATTGCTGGTGGTGGTGATTCCGCAGCAGATTGGGCTATAGAGTTATCCTCATCTGCAAAAAAAATCTACTTTATCCATAGAAGAGAAAAACTTAGAGCCGCGCCTTCAAGTGTTGAAAAACTTTTCGAACTCGAGAAGCAAAAAAAAATAGAAATGATAATACCATTTCAGATAGATTCAGTAAACGGCTCTGACGGCATTTTAGAGAATATCATAGTTAAGGATTTAAATGGCTTAAATAAAACACTTAAAGTTGACTTTTTTCTACCGTTTTTCGGATTGTCAACAGATCTTGGGCCAATTAAGGATTGGGAGTTAGATCTTGAAAAAAGTTTGTTGACTGTTGATCAGTCTAATTGTCAAACTTCAAAAGAAGGAATATATGCAATCGGAGATGTATGCACATACCCCGGTAAGCTTAAACTTATACTGACAGGATTTTCGGAGGCAGCAATGGCCGCTCACAGTTGTTTTAAAAGAGTTTTCCCAGAAAAAGTTTTGCATTTCGAGTATTCCACTACTTCAGGTATTAAAAATATCGAAGTTTAGTATCTGTATTCTTTACTTTTATATGGGCCATCAACAGGAACATTTATATATTTTCCTTGCTCATCAGACAACGTCGTCAATTTTGCACCAATCTTCTCTAAATGAATTTTTGCAACTTTCTCATCAAGTTTCTTAGGAAGAACGTAAACTTTATTTTTATACTTAGAATAATTATTCCATAATTCAATTTGTGCAAGAACCTGGTTTGAGAAAGAAGCGGACATCACAAAACTGGGATGTCCAGTAGCGCAACCTAAATTAACAAGCCTCCCTTCAGCTAATACAATTATTCTTTTACCATCAGGAAATTCAATCTCATCAACTTGAGGTTTAATATTGTCCCATTTAAAGTTTTTAAGAGATTCTATTTGGATTTCCGAGTCAAAATGTCCAATGTTACAAACAATTGATCTGTCCTTCATCTTTCTCATATGATCTATAGTAATAACATCAATATTACCTGTAGCAGTAACAAAAATATCTGCCTTGTCAGCTGAATCATCCATAGTTGCGACTTCAAATCCGTCCATTGCCGCCTGTAATGCACAAATTGGATCTACTTCTGTTACTAAAACTCTGCAACCTGCATTTCTTAAACTCTCTGCCGACCCTTTCCCTACATCTCCATAACCAGCCACCAACGCGACTTTTCCGGCCATCATTACGTCTGTTGCTCTTCTAATCCCGTCCACAAGACTCTCTCTACAACCATATTTGTTGTCGAATTTTGATTTTGTGACTGAATCGTTAACGTTTATAGCTGGAACGAGAAGATCTCCATTCTTTTCCATTTCAAGTAATCTAAGAACACCTGTTGTTGTTTCCTCAGATAAACCTTTTACGTCCTCGAGAATATCAGGATATTTCTCGTGCATCAATTTTGTTAGATCACCTCCGTCGTCTAAAATTAGGTTGGGTTTCCAATTATCCGGTCCTTTAATTGTTTTTTCAATACACCACCAAAACTCTTCCTCAGTCTCACCCTTCCATGCAAAAACTGGAATATTCTTCTTTGCTACCGCAGCTGCTGCCTGATCTTGAGTTGAATAGATATTACAGGAACTCCATCTTACAGTTGCACCCAAATCAATTAATGTCTCTATTAAAACTGCTGTTTGAATAGTCATGTGCAAACAACCGGCAATTCTTGCTCCTGAAAGAGGTTTTTCATTTTTGTATTCTGACCTCAATTGCATCAGACCTGGCATCTCAGTCTCCGCTATGTTTATTTCTTTTCTACCCCAGTCAGCGAGGTTTAAATCTTTAACTTTAAAATCATCCATTTTTTCTATTTTTTATCCTTAAATTTGTTTTATTATAATAATTTTTTAAAAGGTTTTTTATTAGTACATTATCATTTTCTTTCAAAATATCATCTGAAATTTTTTTAACTTCTTTTGTACTTATATTATTTAAAAATTGCTTTACTCTCAAAATTCTAGATGTGCTCATTGATAGTGTTCTAATTCCCATTCCTATTAACATTGATGTAAATAATGTATCTCCAGCCATTTCACCACAAACACTTATAGGAATTTTATTTCTCTTCGCAGACTTTGCTGACATCTCTATTAATTTCAATACTGATAGATGACCTGGGTCATAAATTTTTGCCACTTCCTCATCACCTCGATCAATAGCCAAAGTATACATTGTTAAGTCGTTGGTTCCAATTGCAAAAAAATCGCAATTTTTCGCTAATGCCTCTGATATTAATGCAGCCGCAGGAGTTTCTATTAAAACACCAATCTTTGGGGTCCTGATTTTGATTTTCTTATTTTTTTTTCTTAAATCAAATTTAACCTCATCAATTATTTTTTTTGTTTCAATTAATTCTGAAACATTTGAAACCATGGGCAACATTATTCTTATATTTCCAAAAGAGCTTGCTCGTAATATTGCTGATATTTGTTTCTTAAAAATTTTAGGAAATGCCAAGGTTAGTCTAATGGCCCTGAGACCAAGTGCTGGATTTGGTGACTTTGTTAAAAACTTTTCTATTGATGGCACTTTTTTATCATTTCCAACATCTAATGTTCTTATCGTTAAGGGTTTTCCTTTTAGATATTTTAAAGTTTTCATAATTGATTTAAATTGTTCTTCCTCTGAAGGTATTTTTCTTTTATTCATAAACAAATACTCAGTTCTAAACAAACCAATACCATCAATACCCTTTTTAACAGATAGTTTTACCTCCTCAGAATTATCAACGTTAGCCTCTATTTTTACTCTAATTCCATCGATTGTTTTTGGAAAAGTATTTACAAAAGAAATAAGTTTTTGTTCTTCATTTCTTTTTTCTTCAATCTTTTTTTTGTAATTAGAAATTGTATTTTTAGTTGGATTTTTAATAAGCAAACCCTCGTAACCATCAATTATCACTTTTTCATCATTTTTTAGTTTTTTTAAAACATTTCTTATTCCAACTACTGTGGGAATAGATAAGGATCTTGCTACAATTGCAAAATGTCCTTCAGGACCCCCATAAACACTAGCAAGACCCAAAAATTTGATTTTAGAATAAGCTAATAAGTCAGCTGGGCTTAATTCAGAGGAAACAAGTATTTGATAATCTTTTAAATTATTTTGAGCTTTTCTTTTTATTTGTAAATTATCGATGATTCTACTACAAACATCTCTGACATCATCAAATCTATCTTTCAAGTAATCATCCTTTATTTTTTTAAAGATTTTTGAATGTTTATTTAATTCTTCATTAACAGCAAATTCAGCATTAATTAGATCTTCCCTTATTCTTTTTTTTGCATCTTTCATTAATGACGATGATCTTATAATTGAAATATTTGCCTCAAGCATAAATTTCATTTCTTTATAAATATCATTCTTCTGAAGAGTAATCTTTTTTATAATTTTTTTTATATCTAAAATTGAAATTTTTACTGCTTTCTCTAATCTCAAGATTTCCTTATTTACCATAGATGTTGGTATATTATATCTTGAATGTGAAATAATTGATTTTTGCTTTATTAAACAATTCCCAATTGCATACCCACCTGAGACACCAATTCCTTTAAACACAATCTCCTTATTAAGATTTTCTGAAAGTGGTTTTTCTTCTCCAAAATTGTTCTTAACAAGATTTATAAGATTTTGTAGATCTTTTTCTGAATTTTTTCCTACACAATTGACTTTTATTTCTGTTCCCTTTGATGCTGCTAATGTCATTAAGCCTAGAAGCGAAGATCCATTTACTAGTTTATTACCTTTCTTTACCGTGAATGTAGAACTGCATTTTGATGTATACTCGACAAATTTAGCTGCAGCCCTAGCATGAAGTCCAAGCTTATTGGTAATTAAAATTTTGCTTTCTACTTTTTTTTGTCCCAATCTTGATTTTCCTCGAAAAAAGCTGAAGCCACATTTATGTACTTTCTACCTGACTCCTGCGAGATTCTTATCAACTCCTTAAGTTTGGTTTTTTCTCTTATTGACATCATTTTTATTAGCATTGGTAAATTTACTCCCGCTACCACCTCGATTTTTTCATTTTCCATTACAGAAATTGCAAGGTTTGAGGGCGTTCCTCCAAACATATCAGTTAACACCACAACACCTTTTCCAGAATCAACCTTTTTAACAGAATTCAAAATTTCTAATCTTTTCTTTTCCATATCGTCCTTTGGAAAAATAGATATTGAGATAATTTTATCCTGAGGACCAACAATATGCTCTATAACACCCAGCATTTCTTTAGCAATATTTGCATGACTAACCAAAACGACTCCAATCATTATTTTAAATCCCTATGCTCTAAAAAAACCTTTAAATTCTTATCTTTAATTTTGTTAAAAAAAAACTCTCCCGAGACAACTGACCGGTGCATTCCACCTGTGCATCCAAATGCTACTGTAATGTTATCTTTACCCTCTAGTTTATATCCTTCCAAAGTTTTTTTAAAAAGTATGAGAAGGTTATCAAAAAAATATTTAAAATACTCCTGTTTTTTAACAAAATTTATTACCTTATGGTTTTTACCATCAAGGTCTTTTAATTGTTTTTCATAAAAAGGATTCCTAATAAATCTCATATCAAATACTAAGTCTGATTCTCTTGGAATTCCATATTTGTATCCAAAGGTTATAATCCGAATTTGCGTTTTTATACCTGAAAGGTTATTAAAAAAAGTCTGAAGTTGGTTTTTCAATGAATTAATAGTTAATCGTGAGGTATCTATGTAGTAGTCGTTAATGTCTTGCAATGGTTTAATCCAGTTTCTCTCTTTTTCAATAATTTCTGTTATAGGAAGATCTAGTTGAATAGGATGTAACCTCCTACTTTCTTTGAATCTATTTAATAAATTTGAATTATCGCAATCAAAAAAAATCAGGGAGATATTAAAATCAATTTTTTTTTTGTTTATTTCCCTCACAACTTTCTTGGGGTCAAAATCTCTGCTTCTTGCATCTATTCCTAAAGCCAAATTTCTCTTTTCCTCAGAATCAATTACTTTACCAAGCAAATTTGTTGGGAGATTGTCAATTGCCTCAAACCCCATATCCTCTAAAATTTTCAATGCTGATGATCTACCTGCACCTGAAATTCCAGTCACAATTAAAATTTTATGTTTCTTCTTTGATTTCATTTAATTTTACTTTAACTTTTACAACATCTGATGGATTCTTTCCATCAAGTGATAAAAGAGGGACTTTTATATCTAAGATTTTTGAAAAACTTTTATCCGGCAACCTTTTTAAACCAATGTTTGTTAATTTTACTACCATTATAAGCTTCACCTCCTCTACATATGGAACTGTAATTATTCCAACTTCCCTCACTTCAAGTAATCCCTTGGTTTCTTTTGGACATGACAAAGTAATTTGGTTTGATCGTTTTTTACAAATTGTTACATCGTCTGAAATTAGTGTGGCACCACTATCAATTAATCTAAGAGCCAAATCTGACTTTCCTGAACCTGAATCCCCTATTATAAGCACACCGTTGTCTTCCAAGACCACTGAAGTACTATGAATTCTTTTTGATTGCATTATTCTATGAAGTTCTCTCTCAATTTCTTATTTAGAACCATAACTTTAACTTTGGCTTCTTTACCATTATCCAATTTAAAGTTTATAAAAAAGGAGGTGCCGTCAACTAATTCTTTTTTAAGATTAATAAGCATTATATGACTACCTCCAGGTTGAAAATAAATCTGCTCATTAGGTGGTACAATAAATTTCTCAATTTTATTCATACGGACGATGTCATTGTCTAAAATAACCTCGTGAATTTCTGCTTTTTCAGACACTTGAGAATTAAGTGAATTAATTGTAAATGTGTTCTTAGTGTTGTTAAAAATAGAAACATAAACAGCACAAGATTTTTGCACAGAATTTGTCTCGAAAGTATATGCTCCGTGAAACGCAAGATTTTTATCCGCTGATTGCGACGGATAATAAAAAAAGATTAAAAAAATAAAACAAAAATATTTTAAATTTCTCATTTAAAAAAAACCTATTTAACATTATACATTTAATATGACAAATAATAGAAATAAAATAAACATTGCAGCAAGACAATTAATTAGATCTTGCTCAAAAGGTTATCTTTCAACACATTTTGATCCCTCGATTTTTAAAACCAAAAAAATATCTTCAACAAAATCTTTTCCATATTCAACATTTACACTTACAGCATTCGATTATGATTTATCTCCTATACTTCTTCTGTCTAATCTTTCCGAGCATACTACTAACATAAAAAATAATTCGTTAGTTTCTCTTATGATGTGCGAGGAAGAAAAAATGTATGATTTCTTTCCGCGGTATAAAGGTAACGAATTCGATTACGAAGACCCTATGTCAAGGCCTAGGATAACGCTTATTGGAAACTTAAAAATATCTAAAAATTCCAATCTAAAACAAAGATTTTTGTCAAGACACCCTGCCTCGCAATTATATTCAGGATTTAGTGATATGAATTTCTTCAAACTTAGCATCATAGGGGGGCATTTGGTTGGTGGGTTTGCCAGTGTAAAGTGGTTTAAGAGAAACGATCTCTTGTGTCAAGAATTCACTAATTTTCAGGAATCTGAGCATGAAATTATTAGTCATATGAATAGTTCTCATCAAGAATCAGTAAATTTATACGCAAATAAATTAATCAAAACATTTCCTAAATTAAAAGATAAATGGAAAATGGTTGGAATCGATCCTGATGGCTTTGATCTTAGAAGACAAAGTAATTTATCAAGATTACCTTTCACTAGAGAAATCAGTGATGCAAAGAAACTTCGAGGAATGTTTGTAAGCCTTCATAAGAAAGCATTAAAACTTTAGTGAGCTTCTGCCCAGCTCTTTCCGACTCCAAAGTCTACCTTAATTGGAACTTTCAAAGAAACGAATTTTTCATGTGAGGTTGTCATAAGAGGAGGGATTTCTTTTTCTATTAATTCAATCTCATCAATTGGCGATTCAAATAAGAGTTCATCATGAACTTGCAAAAGAATCTTTGTCTTTAAATTTTTTTTTTGTAAAAATTGATGAACTTTGGGCATTGCTAATTTAATCATATCAGCTGCCCCACCTTGAATAGGTGCGTTTATAGCAGATCTCTCTGCAAAATTTCTTCTTGTTACGACTTTGTCATTAATAAATGGTATAAAAATTCTTCTACCAAACGGTGTAATTACAAATCCATTTGTTCTACATTCACTTACAGTATTTTCCATATAACTTTTTATTCCTGGATATTTTGCAAAATATTGATCCATGTACTTTTTTGCTTCACTATTTGAAATCTCTAGTTGCAATGCCAAGCCATAAGCAGAGATTCCATAAATTATTCCAAAGTTAATGATTTTAGCTTTTCTTCTGAGTTCATCTGTTACTTGATTTTGATTTAGTTGAAAAACTTCCATTGCTGTAACTGAATGAACATCACTGTTATTACTGAATGCTTCAATAAGTGGTTTAATATTAGCTACATGCGCAAGTATCCTTAATTCAATTTGAGAATAATCGACGGATATTATACTGTTTCTTTCATTACTTATGAAAACCTTTCTTATCTCGCGCCCTTCAGACGACTTAATTGGAATATTTTGTAAATTAGGGTCATTCGATGACAGCCTTCCAGTTAAAGTGCTAGCCATACCAAAAGAGGTATGGATTCTTTTAGTTTTGCTATTTTCTCTTGCGAGCAGACCCTTACAATATGTATTTTGCAGTTTTGAGAATTGTCTCCAATCCAGAACAAGTGAGGCAATTGGGTGATTTTCTGATTTCAATTTTTCTAAAACTTTTACATCTGTCTGATAATTTCCGCTTTTACCCTTTTTTCCGAAGGGAAGTTTTAGTTTATCAAATAGTATTTCTCCTAATTGTTTTGGTGATCCCACATTAAATTTTTCGTTGCAATTATCGAAAATTTTTTGCTCAATTGACGAAATTTTTTGGGAAAATTCTTTTGAAAGATTGCTTAACTGAATGTTGTCAATTTTACATCCAGTAATTTCCATTTCGGCAATTACCTCAATCAGAGGTCTCTCAATATAAAAATAAAAATTGTACAATTTACTTTTAATAAGTTTAATTTTCAATATTTCCCATAATCTAAATGTCAAATCTGCATCCTCTGCAGCATAATCAAGAGCAACATCTAATGGAACCTCAGAAAATAAAACTTTCTTCTTATCAATAGTTGTTACATCAGAATATTTTATGGTTTCGTGAGATAAAAAGTCCTGAGATAGCTCATCGAGACCGTGTCCTCTTTCTCCAGTTCTAAGAACATAAGACATCAACATTGTATCATCCATATTAACCATCTTAATTCCTAGTTTTCTTAATATTATGTAATCATACTTTATATTTTGTCCTATCTTTAATATTGATATGTCTTCAAGAATTTCTTTTACTTGATTTTTAAAGTCTTCAATATCAATTTGATATTTACAATTTTGATGGCTTAATGGGATGTAACATGCCTTGCTATTTTCAAGAGACATCGAAAAACCTACAATTTCTGCATCTACTGCATTAATTGATGTCGTCTCACAATCAACGGAGACTGTTCCAGACCTTTTAGCCTCGAATATCCAATTTGATAAGTCTTCTGAATTTTTTAGAAGTTTATATAGTCTTTTATTTACTTTGTGTCTTTCAGGAATGAAAAATTCAAAATTTTTATCTTTTTCATCTAAATGAATTTCATTTTTCTCATTTTTGATAGATTCTTTATCAGCATTATCAACAGTTCCAAATCTATTTATCACAATACTCTTAATTCTATTGAACTCCATTTCTTCTAAAAAATTCAAAAGTTTTTCAACCTTTAATGGATTAAAATTTAATTCAGATATTTTAAGAGGTAAATCTAAATCGTCTTTTAATCTTACTAGTTTTTTTGAAATTAAAAGAAGGTCCTTATTTTCTATTATTGTGTTTCTTCTTTTTTCTTGTTTTATCTGATCAACATTTTTAATTAAATTTTCTACATCACCGTATTCACTTATTAGTTGAGCAGCTATTTTCGGACCAATTCCTGGAACACCAGGAATATTATCTGATGAATCTCCTGCCAATGCTTGCACCTCAATTACTTTATCTGGACTAACTCCAAACTTTTCCATTACATGTTCATTGGTTATTTCTCTCTTTTTTAATGGATCAATTATGGATATGTTTTTACCAAGTAACTGCATTAAATCCTTATCAGAAGAAATAATTGTAATTTTTTTACCCTCTAAATTTGCTTGTTTTGCATATGAAGCAATTAGGTCGTCAGCTTCAAAACCTGGCAATTCAATTGATTTGAGATTAAATACCTGAGGAATTTCTTTTATTATATCAAATTGAGGCTTTAAGTCATCCGGTGGATCTGATCTATTAGCCTTGTAATCAGAATAAATTTCATTTCTAAATGTGACTCTCCCGGCATCGAAGATAACTGCTATAGAAACATTTCCTCCTTTTTCCATCTGGATGTCTTCTATCAATTTCAAAAGCATATTAGTAAAACCAAATACCGCATTAACAGGAACTCCATCAGACCTAAACATTGGTGGAAGAGCATAGTAGGCTCTAAAGATATACCCAGACCCATCAACGAGAACTAATTCATCATTTTTTAAGCTCATTTTTTCTTCTTGAACTTTCGGCTACAATATGGGCAAGTGACTTCTATGCCAGAAGACAGGTCAAGATAGATTAGTGGGTGAGGCTGAGCTGGGTTATCACCACTACAACTCACTGAGTCACTATCAATATATTTTAAATCTGTTTGAAAATTTGTCATCATGTGATTACAGTTCAAAAAATATCATATTTTTGTTTTTATACACATATATATTTATTATAATGAAAAAAAAAATAATAGAAGTAAGAAACTTATCCAAAAAATATTCCGGAGAGAACAAGTATGCATTAGATCATATTGATTTATCAATCAATCAGGGATCCATTTTTGGATTGTTAGGGCCTAATGGAGCTGGTAAGAGCACGTTTATCAATATACTGGCAGGTTTGGTAAATAAAGATGGAGGAATTGTACAAGTTTGCGGAATTGATCTAGATAAGGATCCAAAGACAGTTCGAGGTAATTTAGGCATAGTTTCACAAGAAATAATTATAGATCCTTTTTTCACTCCTATGGAAATCATGGACATTCAAGCTGGAATGTATGCAGTTGAAAAAAAAAAAATTAACAATCTTCAAATTCTTAATACATTGGGTTTGGGTGATAAAGCAAATGCCTACGCAAGAAGTCTTTCTGGGGGAATGAAACGAAGGCTTATGGTTGCCAAAGCCATGGTTCACAATCCTCCTGTTCTTATTCTTGACGAACCCACTGCAGGTGTGGATGTTGAACTGAGATCCAATTTATGGAATTCAATCATAAAGTTAAATAAAAAAGGAACAACTATTATACTAACAACCCATTATCTCAAAGAAGCAGAATTACTTTGCGATGAAATTGCGGTTATAAACAAAGGTAAAGTGATTGCTAACGATTCAAAAAAAAATTTGTTGAACATTTTGGATGAAAAAGAAATAAAAATTGAGTTTGTAAATAAAATAAATAAAATTCCTAAAAAAATCAAAGCTTTTTGCACACAACAAAATGACCGTACAATTATTTTAAGATTTAATAAGAGCAAACTAAATACAGCTGAACTAATAACGGAGTTCGTAAATAATAAATCAGGGATAAAAGATATATCAACGAAAGAATCAGATTTAGAGGACATATTTATAAAATTATTAAAAAATTAATTTTTCTTTTCTCTTTAGCTTTATTTTCTTGTGAATTTAATGATACCAAACATAAATTTAAAGCACTACAAGATGATAATGTTTACAAATATAATTATATGAAGTGGGTTCCTGAGATAGAATCAAAAGACATTATATTAGCTATTCATGGATATAATGATTACTCAAATGCATTTGATATTCCAGGGAAATTCCTTTTAAATCATGGAATAAAGACAATATCCTTTGATTTAAGAGGCTTTGGAAAAAATAAAGATCGAGGCGAATGGTTTGTTTTACAGTATCATTTAGATGATGTGCTTTTAAATTTAAAAAGGATAAAAGATAAAAATCCAAATAGAAGAATATTTCTTTTAGGCGAAAGTATGGGTGGTGCTATAGTAATAAGTTTGGCAGAGAAGTATAATGACTTACCCATCGATGGTTTAATTTTAGTGGCTCCTGCAATCTGGGATTTTACAGAATCTAATTTTTGGAAAAGTATAACTCTTAAATTTTTTTCAACTATTCTCCCAAATGTAAAAGTAAGTGGTAAAGGAATTATTAAAGTAACGGCAAGTGACAACAATGAAATGCTAAAAAGATTATCTAAGGATATTCACTTTATTGATAAACCCAGTCTTAAAAGTCTTTATGGTATCACAAATTTGATGAATGATGCTTTCAAAAATGCTTTGAGTTATCTACATAACCCATCTTACAAAACTTTGATAATGGTGCCAATTAGAGACGAAATAGTTCCAAGAAAACCTTTAATAAAAATTTTTAAGAATTCAGGCATAAAAAAAAATATATCGAAGATGATTGATTTGGGTGTTTATGAAAATAGCTATCACATGATATTAAGGGATCTTGAGGGTTCTAAAATAATAAATGATATCCGATTGTGGATTGAAAATAAAAATTCAATAAAGCAAAATAATGTGTTTAAAGATAGTTTAAGAAAACTAAATAACAATCCATACTTCCATAGACTAGATAAATGAAAAAAGAGATAATAATTATTGTGGGCTCAAGTTCATGGTGGAAAAACGAAAAATATAGAAAAGAAGCGTCAATTAAGCTTAAAGCATTAAAAAAAAAATGGAAGATATCTAAAATCAAAAATATCACATTGAGTAATAAATCAATTGATACTAAAATATATAAAAAATATTATTTTGAAAAACTATGAAAATTTTATTAATAATCTCTTTTATAACTTTTTCTAACTTCGTGAAATCTGATGAAATCATCAAAGATTTAAATGGAGATTATTTTTTAATAAAAAATGATGGAACATATAAAAAACTTCCTAATCCAAAACCTGGAAATAAATACGTTATAAAAAAAAAGAATATTGAAAAAAAAATTAAAAGAAAAATATTTGAAAGACCTCAGAAAAAGTCTCGTCTAAGAACCAATCAAGGCTTTAGATAATGATGAGGGAAGAAAATAGAAAAAAAATTTGGGAGATCATACAAAATCAGGGATCTTTTTTGCACGGCAACTTAAAGGCCCATCCACATCATCCAAAAGGAAGAAATCCATACGCACATATATGCTCACTAATAAATCAAAAATTTAAATGTTCATATAAAGATATTCCAGATAAGAAGTTTTGTGAATTGAAAAAATTTATTTTAGAAATTCAAGACTAACTATTGAATTGGGAAGATCTCTTTACTTTAAGGGAGGAAATATTATAATTTAGGATCTTCCCGAAATTCAAATTTCTGACATTAATCAGAAGTTATTTA
>MDTG01342058.1_pt1 | contig 13803 bp, 14 predicted proteins | sample 811421 | NCBI WGS metagenome assembly MDTG01 (sample SAMN05326645, study PRJNA326480) | marine metagenome | isolation source: seawater | place: Pacific Ocean: South East | collected 2011 | reverse complement strand
TTAGGGCGTACAGGATTCGAACCTGTGACAAATGGCTTAAAAGGCCACTGCTCTACCAACTGAGCTAACGCCCCAAATCTACTAAATTTTTTCAAGTGTCCTAAATTTTTCAGGTAATGTCTTCAGATCAATTAAAGCATTTTTTAAAAGTTCAATAAAACTACTGTCATCATACACTGCTCTATAATACTCGATTTTCATCATTAATGAAGCTCCAAATATAATTGATAAAAGAGTAATGATGGAACCTAAAGCTAGAGTTGAAACACCTGTTACGCCCTGGCCTATTGTACATCCAAGAGATAAAACACCACCGATGCCAATAAGAACTCCACCCCAAAGATGTCTAATAAAATCGTGTTTATTCGCAAACCACTCGAACCTTAAGTTATTACTTATAACAGAATAGACAAATGATCCGAAAATTGTTGATAACAACGCGGCTACACCAAAAGTAAAGTAGTAATTATCAAACAAATTTGAGGTGTAAATTAAAACTTCACCCATAGGGTTTATGAATGTAAATGACTGCACTCCAACTGCAGGATATGGCGTATCTAAAAAATCATTATTTTCAATCCACGATTGACCGAAATCTCCTCCAGTCAGTAACCAAGCAAATGTCACAACTAGGCCAACCACAACGCCAGAAAGGATATTGTCTGACTTTATTTTAGAGTCTGAAAATAAAATATATTTAAGTAGGATTCCACATATTAACAACGGAATAATTACTTTTATAAGAATACTAGATGAATCTATTCCAGTAATAGCTGAAAATATTGAATGAACAGATTGATCATTCATTCCCATTTTCGCTAAATCTGGACTTATTGGATTCATCCAGCTATGAAAAAATGACCCATAAAAATCTGTTCTAGTCATGAGTAATGCCATTAGCCCTGCAACTAATAACACAAAGATAGACTTAAAATTACCACCTCCAATTCTAATAAGAATTTTATTACCACACCCACTAGCAAGTGTCATTCCAATACCAAACATGATGCCGCCAATGATGTATCTTGGCCAAAAGAAAACTGAATTTCTATATGGTATTCTAGAGTCACTTACATTTATAACTTCATTGTACTCTAGAATTGTTACTCCAAGGATAGCTGTCGTTATTGCGAGCAGCCAGGCCTTAAGTCTAGATGAGTCGCCAATATTAACTAAATCCGATACTGCACCCATTGTGCAGAAATTGGTTTTATTAACTACATACCCCAAGATAAACCCTAGAAGTGATGTGTAAATTAGTAGTGTTGTTGATATATCCATATTGTTACAAGACCTCAGTTTATATATTTTTTATATTATTTCAATTTATATAATTAGTTGGATCTGCTATTCCTGCTAATTCAAATCCCTGTCTTCTAAATTGGCAAGAATCACAAGAGCCACAGGCTCTTCCATGATCATCAAGATTATAACATGAAACAGTTAATGAATAATCAATCCCTAGGCTATAACCGTATTTTATAATATCTTTTTTTGACATATTTATTAATGGTGCATTAATATTTAATAAACCTTCTTCGGATCCTAATTTAGTACCGAGATTAATTGTTCCCTCAAATGAATTAATAAATTCTGGCCTACAATCTGGATAGCCTGAAAAATCTATTTGATTTACACCAATAAAGATATTTTCGACAGACATGATTTCTGCATATGCTGATGCGATTGATAAAAATATGGTATTCCTTGCAGGCACATATGTTACTGGTATGCCACTACTACTTATCGATGGAACGTCTATTTTATTATCGGTTAAAGCAGAACCACCAATTTGAGTAAGATCAATTTTGAATATATATGACTCAATATTAAATTTTTTTAGATATTTCTTACTAGATTCTATTTCATATCTATGTCTTTGATTATAATCAATCGTTAATGCAATACATTTGTAGCCTTTAGATAACGCATGGTGTAGGACTGTAGTAGAATCTAGACCTCCAGAAAAAAGGATTATAGCTTTTCTACTTTCCATCAACTGAACCCCATATGGTTTTATGCAGTTGTGCCTGTAATCTAACATTTAAACCTTCTTTTAGGATTAAATCTGCAAGTTCTGACAGTGGCATTTCCTCATAAGATGGTGAAAATATTATTTGACAATATGATGAGAGATTATGTCTTTTTATATATTCTTTAGACCAATTAAAATCAGACAAATCACAAATAACAAATTTGATTTCATCTTTAGGCTTTAAATGAAAATAATTGTTGATTATATTTTTGTCGGCCTCATTTGAAGCAGGTGTTTTAACATCTAAAATTACCGAAACTCTAGGATCTATATTCTCTATTGAATATGCATTACTTGTCTCAATTGATACAGAATACTCTAAATCACATAATTCACTCATAAATAAGAGTACATTTTTTTGAGCTAGCGGTTCTCCTCCTGTAACAGTAATATATTTTGCTTTATTTTTTTTTATCTCCAGAATAATTTCGTCAAAAGTTTTTTTTGATCCTTCTTTGAATGCATACTTAGTATCACAATATGAACATCTTAGCGGACAACCTGTAAGCCTTATAAATGTAGTAGGCAAACCTGATCTTGATGTTTCACCTTGTATAGAATGAAAAATTTCATTAATAATTAGCGTTCTCATAAATTACTATTATATAGATTTAACTTCCTCTGGTGAATCGATACTAGTTATACCATGACATAATGCGACACCCAAGGCATCTGAAGCATCTATTTCAAGTTTCCTACGGATATTTAATCTTCTCTTAACAAATTTTTGTAACTCATCCTTATCAGCTGCTCCATTTCCAGTTATGACCATTTTGACCCGTCTCGGACTATACTCATAAACATTCCTTTTCCCACCACTACATGCCGATAATGCAGCTCCTCTTGCTTGACCAAGTTTAATAGCTGTTCCTGCGTTAACACTAAAGAATACCGATTCTAAAGCGACTTGATTAGGTTTGTGTAATTGTATAAGTCTTCTTGTATTTTCATGTATAAGAGATAATTTTGTCGTATATTTATTTTTTAAACCTGTTTTGAGAATCTCATGATGTACGTATATTAACTTATCTTTCTCAAGTTTTACTATACCGTAACCTGTGATGTTTGTTCCTGGGTCTATACCCAATATAATGGTCATATCTAACTATACTATATTGATGTTGGTATAAATATTTTGTACATCATCAAGCTCCTCCAAGTTATCTGTAAATATTTCTACCTGCTCTATGTCTGCCTCATCTATATCGCACATCGTAATAGGTTCTAGAATGATTTCTTCATCTCTTGTCTTGAGTGACTTTTCTTCGAAATAAGATTTAACTTTAAATAAATCTGATGGATGAGTATTTATAACACAATTATTATCAACCTGCTCATAATCTAAAATTTCTATTTCATCAATATAATTAATCAAATCATCCTCTGATATATCTAATAAAGTAATAATGCCTATTTTTTTAAATAAGTGTGAAACAGATCCTTTAGTACCTAAACTACCATTATATTTAGTTAGAGCATGCCTCACTTCTGAAACAGTTCTATTTTTATTATCTGTGAGACATTCGATTATAACTGCGATACCTTTCGGTCCATATCCTTCATAAGTGATCTCCTCAAATGAATCTCCACCTTGACCTGATCCTTTTTTTATTGCTCTTTCAATTGTATCTTTTGGGACACTATTTTTATTAGCCCTAGACATCGCAAGACGAAGTCTTGAATTACTAGAAACATCTGGTCCGGCTAGTTTGACTGCCACAGTAATTTCTCTAATTATTTTTGTAAATACCTTGCCACGCTTATTATCTTGTGCTTTTTTACGATGTTGTATATTTGCCCATTTACTATGTCCAGCCATTATGAGACCCTCTTTTGCTTTAAGTAATATTTATCCTCAAATTCTATCATTCTATTGATAGATTTTTTTGCAAAGCGAACTGTTTCATTATCAAGAAGAATCTCATTATCGCTATTAAAAATATTAATCAACTTCTCATACGTATTCATATTCATCCATGGGCACCTCCCACAACTTTTACATGTTGCTCCATCTCCTTCCGTAGGGGCTTCATAAAAGTTTTTTTCTGGAGAAAGTTTTTTCATCTGATAGAATATCCCTCTGTCGGTAGCAACTATAATATTTTTTGCCTTACTATTTTGTGATGCATTTATCAGCTTGGTAGTAGAGCCAACAACATCTGCCAGCTGGATGACACTCCTTGGTGACTCCGGATGAACTAAAACCTCACAGTCACCTAATTCATGTATTAGTTTCTTTAATTCTAAAGTTTTATATTCTTCATGAACTATACACGCACCATCCCAAATAATCATATCTATACCAGTCTGATCTTCGATATATGAGCCAAGATATTTATCAGGAGCCCATATAATCTTCTTTCCTTTACTCGCTAAATTTTCAACTAGCGGAATTGCTATACTAGATGTAACTACCCAATCAGATATTGCTTTTACTTTAGCACTTGTATTTGCGTAAACAACAACCTCTCTATCAGGATATCGATTTGTGAATTCTTGAAACGATTTTAAATCACAACTCTCGTCTAACGAACATGTAGCCGCTTTATCTAAGACATAGATATTTTTTTCTGGGTTAAGTATTTTTGCAGTCTCGCCCATGAATTTAACTCCTGCAATGATGATATTTGATTCTTTTTGTTCCGTTCCATACTTAGCCATTTGGAGAGAATCGGACACACAACCTCCAGTGTCCTCTGCAAGTTTTTGTATATCAGAATTTACATAATAATGAGCAATAAGCTTTGCGTCATTTTTTTCAAGAAAATTCCTTGTAAATTCAAGCCTATCAGTATAACTATCGAATTTCATTTTGGTTTATTAACTTTAATACTTAGATCGTTTAATTGATCATTATTAATTTCAGATGGAGCATTTGTTAATAGGCATGCTGATGATTGTGTTTTTGGAAATGCGATTGAGTCTCTTATAGATGGAAGATCTTTAAGTAACATCACAATTCTGTCAAGACCGAATGCGATCCCAGCATGTGGTGGACAACCATGCTCAAGTGCCTCTAAAAAAAATCCAAATTTATTTTCAATATCATTATCTGTTAAGCCTAAGCTTTTAAATACATTCATTTGAAGAGATTTTGAATGTATCCTAACAGAACCACCTCCTATTTCATTTCCATTTAATGTAAGGTCATATGCTCTAGAAAGTGTGTTATTATCAAAACTTTCTGCATTTGTATCTAGTGGTGATGTAAATGGATGGTGCAAAGAAGTTAAATTATTTGAGTTTTTCTCATACTCAAACATTGGATAATCAATTATCCAAGCAAATCTAAAGCCGTCAGAAAGTAAGTTCATGTCATTTCCTAATTGTTGTATCAATGCTGACATCGAACTATTTACTATATCTTTATGATCAGCAGAGAAAAATACCAAATCTCCATTAACAGGTTTCACTGCTTGTATGATATTAGTTATCTCATCCTTACTTAAGAATTTACTTATTGGCGAATTAATGCCAGATTCAATATCATTAATATCGACGATTTTAAAGTAAGCGAGACCTTTAGCGCCAAAGCTCTTAACTAGCTCTGTATATTGGTCTATTGATTTACGACTGATGCTACATCCTCCTGGAACATTTAAAGCAGCTATTCTTTTTTTTGTATCAGAAGAACAGTCTTTGAATACCTGGAAGTTTGTCTGTTTCAATATGCTAGAAATTTCAATAAGCTTAAGTGGGTTTCTCAAATCAGGTTTGTCGCAGCCATATAAATCCATAGAGTCTTTATATGTTATCTTGGGAAATTCTAAAGATAATTCACTGTCAATCAGCTTTTCAAATATTTTTCTCATTAAAGATTCAGATAAAGCCATTATTTTTTTTTCATCAAAAAAAGAACATTCAATGTCGAGTTGCGTAAACTCAGGTTGTCTGTCAGCTCTTAAGTCTTCGTCACGAAAACATTTAGCTATTTGAAAATATTTATCTAACCCTGAAATCATCAGAATTTGTTTAAATAATTGTGGTGATTGTGGTAAGGCGAAAAAATTACCTTTGTGTAGCCTACTAGGGACAATATAATCCCTTGCTCCTTCAGGAGTTGGTTTGGTTAATATTGGCGTTTCTATTTCATTGAATCCACTATCACAAAGATGATTTCTAATTATGTTAAATAGTTTTGAACGAAAGCGCAGGTTTTCTTGCATTCTATGGCCACGCAAGTCTATATACCTATATTTTAATCTCAAATCCTCATTAATATTAATATCACCCACTTTAAAAGGCGGGGTTTTCGATGAGTTATGTATTTTTATTTCTTGAGCAATTAACTCTACTTCGCCAGTTGACATATCTTTGTTAACCGTACCATCTAATCTTTTTTTAACAAATCCCTTAATTTCAAGAACATATTCAGTTCTCAAATCTTGAGCAATATTAAATACATCTAAATTATCAGGATTGAAAACAATCTGAACTAATCCAGTATGATCCCGCAAATCGATAAAGATAACACCTCCATGATCTCTTCGAGTATTAACCCATCCATTTACCTTCAGTTCATCATCGATATCTTTGCTATTGATATCCCCACAATATGTTCTTTTCATTTTATGTATCCGTCTTTTTTGTATCCGATTTCTTTGTTTTAAAATCTGTCTCATACCACCCCGATCCTTTTAATCTAAATCCAGATGATGATACTAATCTATTGACTTTACCTTTTTTGCATAACCTACAATTTGTAAGCTTTTTATCAGATACTTTTTGAATTTCTTCAAATGTTTCCCCGCAATCCTCACATTTATATTCATATATCGGCATATTTTTAGCTTAGATTTTTTATGATTATTAAAATATTATACAAAAAAAATCTTATTTTATCTCTCTTAAATTTAATGCTATAATGCCACAAATTTTATGAAACCCATACTTAAAAGCATCACATTCATCATACTAATTTCGGGCTTTGCGTATGCAGATGAATATACAGGAAAGGAAAAGTCTGAAACATGCCTTGGATGTCATGCAATTGAGGGTTATAACAATACGTATCCCACATACAAAGTACCGAAGTTGGGTGGACAGCATGCAGATTATATTATTTCTGCTCTCAATGCATACAGAGACAAAGATCGTAATCATGAAACCATGCATGCCAATGCATCTGGCCTAACAGATCAAGACATCATAGATATAGCTAAATATTTTGAGTCAATAAGATAATGAAACATATTTTTATAATAAGTTTAATGATAAGTTTAGTGAGCATTTCATATGCTGATAATGCATTCAAACGCGGAAAAGAAAAATCAGCTACATGCTCTGCTTGTCATGGAGCAGACGGAAACAGTGCCACTAAAATGTATCCAAGACTAGCGGGACAATATAAGAACTATTTAATTCATGCATTAAATTCATACAGAAGTGGTGATAGAAAAAATGCTATAATGAGTGGATTTGCCACAGGACTGTCTGATCAAGACATTATTGATCTATCAACATTTTACTCCAAGCAAAAAGGGCTTAACATAATACCTAAAAATTAATCATCTTTTTCAATAAGTAAGTATAAAGCTGGAATTAAGTACAACGTTATAAATGATGCTAATGCAATTCCTCCGAATACAACAACGGCCATTGCGAATCTACTTTCTGCTCCAGCTCCTGAACTTAATACCAGTGGTATAGCTCCTAACAGAGTAGAGATTGTTGTCATAACTACAGGTCTAAATCTAATAATTGATGATTTAACTATAGCTTCAGAAATTCTCAAACCATCACTCTTGAGTTGATTGGCAAATTCCACGACTAATATCCCATTTTTAGCAATAAGTCCGATCAACATAAGGAAGCCAATCTGGCTATACACATTCAGAGAAGTTCCTGATACAAATAACGAGTACACTCCAGCTGTCAATGTAATTGGAACAGTTAGAATGATAATTAGAGGATTCCTGAAACTTTCAAACTGAGCTGATAAAACAAGATACACGACTAATACGGCAAGTAATAAAGTCAATTCTAATTTATAACCAGTCTCGAAATATTCTTTTGATGTTCCGGCATATGATATTATTGCACTAGTCGGAAGAACATCGCGGGCAGAATTTGTCAAATCATCTAGTATTTTTCCAAGCGATGATCCTGGTGCGATAGATGCTGAGAGTGTAACAGATGGTAATCTATTTACCCTTTTGAGACTTTTACTGACAGCTTCAGTGGATGTATCAACTAGATTACTTAAAGGTATCAATTTATTGGTAGTTCGAGATTTTATGAAAATATTATCCAAGTTAGATTTATTTATTAAATATTTTTCATCTGCTTTTACAATCACATTATATGTCAATCCATCTTTAGAAAAGTTAGTAATCCTAGATGATGCATATAGGGTATCAAGTGTCCTTGCTACATCATCTGCAGATACTCCCAAATTTGATGCAGCATCTCTATTTATTCTAAGACTCAACCTAGGCTTATCAACTTTATAGTCAATTCTGGCGTTTCTTAAGCCAATGTCATCTGATAAATTTTTTATATCCTGCCCCCACTCTCCGACTAAATCATAGTCAGTACCACTTATGACGAATCTAACAGGTGATTTAAAAGGACTTTGTCCAAGACTAGGAGGGTTTATAGTAAATATCATAGCACCAGGCATCGATATAAGTTGTGGGAATATTTCTTGAACAATATCTTTTTGGTGTCTAGAACGTTCCTCCCAAGATGTGAGTGATGCAAAAATAAAAGCAGAATTAACATTTCCTGGTTCACCAGAAAATCCAGGAGCGACAATTGCAAAAACAGTTTGGATTTCTTTTTTATCAACATATTTTTCTAAAACATTTTCAACTTTTTGCACCATGTTATCTGTATATTCTATAGATGCTCCTTCAGGCGCAGTTACTGAAATAATAAAAATTCCACGGTCTTCTGATGGAGCTAATTCTTTAGGAATGAACTGAAATAATAAAAAAGAAATAAATATAAATATAATTGTGACAGAGTAAACATACTTTGGTTTTTTTTGTGAAGATATTAAAGAGTTCATATAAAAATCTTTAAATTTCTTAAATAGATTTCTTTCGGTGAGTACCTGTTTTTTTTCAAGAAGTTTTGAGCACATCATAGGAGTAAGAGTAAGAGCTACGAAACTTGATATAATAACAGCAAATGAAAGTACAACGCCAAATTCAATAAAAAGCCTACCCGTTTTTCCGCCCATAAATGACAAGGGAAGAAATACACTAACAAGAACAAGAGTTGTCGCAATGACTACAAATGTTATTTGCTTTGCACCATTGATAGATGCAGATAAATTATCCTCGCCATTTTCTATCCTTCTTTTAATATTTTCCATAACAACTATAGAATCGTCAACAATTAAGCCAATTGCTAAAACCAATGCTAAAAAAGTAAGAACATTCAATGAATATCCAAATATATGAATTATGAAAAATGTTCCTATTATTGAAATAGGAATAGTTACTGCAGGAATGATAGTCACTGCTTTAGAGGACAAAAAATAATAAATAATCAGGATTACTAATATCATTGATATAGTAAGAGCAAATCTAATTTCACTTATTGATTCATTAACGAATTTTGATTGATCATATCCTATTGTCATATCAATACTTTCAGGAAGTGAAGGTCTTATTAGATCTAGTTCAGCTCTTATACTATTTGCCACGTCTAAAACATTTGATTTTGTTTGTCTTACAATGCCAAGACCAATAGCACTTTTTTTGTTTGCACGTAAAAAGCCTCTCTCTGATTCAGGGCCAATTTCTACTCTTGCAACATCAGATAAATATATTTTTGAATCACCATAATGCTTAATCACAACTTTTTTATAATCATCTAAAGATTTCAACTTTGAATCTAATTTTAAACCTATCTCTCTCTGAGAAGATTCAAAACGTCCTGCACCTCTCTCAATATTTTCATTCTTTATTGCACTTACTACTTCCAAGATAGTCAAATTTCTTGATGCAATTTCTTCTGGATCTATCCATATTCTGACTGAATATTTTCTTTCTCCGCCAATCGTTATTGATGCAACTCCTGGCTGAATTGAGAGTCTATCAACCACATTCCTATCCAAGTAGTCGTTAAGTTGAATTGATGTAAGGATGTCACTAGAAAAGCCTATCCACATAACGGCTTGTGCATCTGCATCTGACTTTGCTATTCGAGGAGCATCAGCCTCATTTGGTAAAAGCGCTGCTACTCTGGATACCTTGTCTCTGACATCGCTAGCAGCTGTATCAATATCTGTCTCGAGAGTAAATTCTACTCTTATTTTAGAGAGTTCATCTCTACTTTCAGATGTAATCTCTCTAATACCAGATATACCCGACAATGAATCTTCAATGATTTCTGTGACATCCCTTTCTAATATGCGAGAGGATGCACCGGTATAGACAGTTGTTACAGTAATTACTGGTCTATCAATATCAGGATATTCTCTAATTGTGAGCTTATCATAGGAAGCCAGACCTACTAATACAACAAATAAACTTAAGACAGCTGCGAATACTGGTCGGTTAACAGTTACTTCGGAAATATGCATTATTTGTCTATATATTTTATTTTAGAGCCATCTTTAAGTTTTTCATGCCCAAGCGTAACAATTATATCCCCAGCTTCAATACCTTGAAGTATTTGAGTCTTTCCGTCATGAGTAATTCCTGTTTTTACTTTTTTGAGTTTCGCGATATCTTTATCAGCTATAAAAACATAACTATAGTTTTTGGCTGTTAAGATAGATTGCTCGGGTACTAAAATAGCTTCTTCTATCTCATCTAAGATTATATCAATATTGACCATTAATCCTGGTCTGAGCGTATTATTTTTATTTTCAATCAATGCGTAAGATTTTAGAGTTCTAGTTTCAACGTTCACCCTCTGATCTATATTGATTATCTCACCTTGATATATTTCATTAGGATAGAGTTTTGAACTTGCTAGATATTTTATAGGTCCATTAATCTGTGGAAGTATCTTTTCTGGTAAAAATAAGTTTGCTTTCATATAAGACATATCATCAAGTGTTAATAAAAGATCACCATTTTTTAATTTATCACCAATCTTATAATCAGTTATACCAACATATCCATCAAAAGGTGCATATATGATTATCTCACCTATAGATTGTGTAGATAAAATGGAAAAGAGTTTATCTCCCTTTTTTACATAAGATGATTCAATAAAAAATATATCATTAAGAATGCCCTCTGTTTTTGATATTACATCATATGACTGCTTAGCTTCAATAATTGATGTTGCTGGATATACTTTATTTATTGAATTTATTTCAGCTGATTGTGCAATGATAGATATCACTTGAGTCTTATTTGCAAAAGATTTATAAAATTGAATTTTAGTATAGAGATTTACTGCTCCGATGATGAGACCTAAAACAATCAAGGATGCAATTAAATTAAATGGTTTTATATTTTTTAAGTATTGAATAATCATTTATTAAACCATATAAGAGATACAAATCTTCCTGTTAAATTACTTCTTCTATAAGAATAGAATCGTTTATCATCGTATGTACATACAGGTGATATTGTAACATCTGTAATTCCTAATTGTGAAAGTATATTATATGCAATTTGTCTTAAATTCATATTATATCTACCGGATTTATTTTTTGAGAAGAATTTAATATGCTCAGGAAAAAGTTCCACTATGTCATAACCAACTTCATATCTCTCATTGCTGATACATGGTCCAATTAGTATTTTTATTTTTGATTTATCCTCCTGAATATTATCAAAAACATTTTGTAATATTCCTGATTTTAGGCCGCGCCATCCTGCATGAATACATCCAATTAATGTGCCAGATATATTTGTTATAAGGATGGGTATACAGTCAGCGGTAATTACAGCACAAGCAATATCATGATTATGAGTGTAGATGGCATCAGAATTAATCATATTTTTATATATAGTTATTTCTTTTATTTTTTCAGAATGTGTCTGATTCATAAAAGAAATATTATTTAATTTATTTTCTTTCTTTAATGTCTCTATATTTTGAGTAACACAATCGTGATCATCGCCAACATTATATGAAAAGTTAGCATACTTATATTTCCCTTTACTAAAACCTTCTTCATTTAAAGATATAAAAAAAGAAATATTATTTGGCAAGTCCCATGAAATATTATATCTTTTTATCATTTTTTCAATAAGTCAAATTGATTTAATAATTGCGAATATTTTTCAGGATATTCTGCTTGATAAGTTTTAATTTTCTCAGTTGTTGGGTCCTTAAATGATAATGAATAAGCATGAAGATATTGAAAGAAGTTTGTATCTATGGATTCGCTAATATTTTTGAATTTTGTGAAAATATTTTTTTTGAATCCGTAAAGTTTGTCTCCTATTATTGTCTTATTAATATGTGAGAGATGGACTCGAATTTGATGTGTCCTTCCGGTAATAATTTGTATCTGTATATGAGATGCCATATCAAATGTTTTCAGTGGCCTTATCTTTGAAAGTGCACTTTTTCCATTTTTATTTACACACATTTTTTTTCTGTTTATTAAGTGTCTACCGATAGGTTCATCAATTTCCATAGGTTTTTCAATAACACCGGTTATAATTGCATGATATATTTTAATAAATTTTTTATTCTGCAATTGATTGTTAAGATTATTGTGTGACGATATATTTCTTGCAATTACAATGATCCCTGTTGTGTCTTTATCAAGTCTATGTATAATGCCTGTCCTGGGCACTTTTGATAATTCAGGATATCTATAATATATTGCATTCTGTAACGTTCCCCTGTAATTGCCAGGCGCTATGTGAGTAACCATCCCCGATTTTTTGTTTACCACAATATAATCTTTTGTTTCGTCTATTATATCTAAATCAATTTTTTCTGGCTCTAAATTGATTTCCGTTTCAGGTTTTATTTTAACCAAAACATCACAACTTGACTTAATCTTTTCTTTTTGGGAGCAAGGTCGGCCATTAATGAGGATATTATTGCTTATTATCCATTTCTGAATAGTGGATCTGGAGTATTCCGAGAGATAATCAGACAGCAGTTTATCAAGTCTCTCAGGCTCTTCAACCTCTAGTCTAAAACTATAAAGATAATTATCATTCATGCTATAATGATATACTGATGAGAAAATTTAATCTTTCCTTTGTTGTTATATTATTAATTGTTTTACAAAGTTGCACTGTGTTTGAAAAAACTATCGTTGATCCATATTCAACTATGTCTGAGACTGAGCTTTATAATGAAGGAAGAGCATTTCTCTCAAACGCAGACATACCCTCTGCTATTATAGTATTCGAAACTTTAGAGGTAAGATTCCCTTTTTCTACACATGCGCAGCAGTCTATACTAGACTTGGCATACGCGTATTATGACTTTGGCCAAAAAGATAATGCAATTGCAGAGTGTGACCGATTTATAGACCTTTATCCTAATCATCCAAATTTAGATTACGCTTTTTACATAAGAGCTCTATCAAATTTAGAAAAAGAGCAGCCTTTCTTCCAAGATATACTTGGACAAGATGTATCAAAATATGACGTTACGAGACTGAAGAATGCATACAATGATTTTTTATTAATTTCAAATAAATTTAAAGGGAGCAAATATGCTAAAGATTCTAGCAATAGGTTAATCTTTCTCAGGAACAGTATGGCAAATCATGAAGTATATGTTGCTGAGTACTATTTAAAGCGAGGTGCTTACGTGGCATCTAGTCAACGAGCAAGATTTATGCTGGAAAATTATCCGGGGGCGCCAGCATCAGAAAAAGCCTT
>MDTG01323067.1_pt1 | contig 13803 bp, 12 predicted proteins | sample 811421 | NCBI WGS metagenome assembly MDTG01 (sample SAMN05326645, study PRJNA326480) | marine metagenome | isolation source: seawater | place: Pacific Ocean: South East | collected 2011 | reverse complement strand
TAAAATTTTTAGGAATTTTTTGTAAAATAAAAAAATTACTCAATTTAGAGAGTTCTTTATCGTAAATTTTAGCTATTAATCTTCTTTTTTTGTTAAAACGATTTAGTTTTTTTAATTGTGAAATACCAAGAGCAGCTAAATGGTTAGGTAATCTATAATTATGACCAGGTAAAGAAGACTCTCTATGCCAAAATTTTTTTTTCAATTTTTTATCTATACCATGTGCTATTATTAGTTTTGCTTTATCAAATAATCTTTTATCTTTAAATGTAAGCATTCCTCCTTCAGTAGTAGTTATATTTTTAGTTGGAAAAAAAGAAAAACAACCTAGACCAAATGAACCAGTATATTTATTTTTGTAACTTGCACCTAAAGTTTCAGCGCTATCTTCAATTAATTTTAATTTATATTTCTTACAAATTTTTATAATTTTTTCCATATCACATGGTAATCCTGCAAAGTGTACTACTATTATTGCTACTGTTTTTTTTGTAATATTTTTAATTATACTTTTTGGATCTATATTTCTTGAATTCAACTCAATATCTGCAAAAACTGGCCTACAACCTGCATTAAGAATTGCATTTGCCGTTGATACCCAAGTAAAACTCGGAATAATTATTTCGCCACTAAGACTTTGACATTTAATTGCACATTCAAGTGCGCTTGTACATGAATTCATTGATAAAGAGTAAGGAATTCTAAATTTATTATTAAATAATTTTTCAAATTTTAAATTATAAGGACCATGCGTTAACCATGGAGTCTTTAAGGATTTTGTAATAATTTTTAATTCATTATTATCAATGCTAGGTTTACATAATGGAACTTGCATATTTTATATATATATAAGTTTTATTCAAATAATCAAAAGTTATTAAGTACAAAATCTAAATACTGTTTACAATTTTTATTATAGTCGAATCTGTTGAAATATTTTGAACCAAACTTAATTTTTTTGGAAATATATTTTTTATTATTGTAATAATTATTGATAAGATTAGCTAATTTTTTAAAATCACCAATTTTTATTAAATCTCCAGCTAATCCATTTAATAAAATTTCTTTTGGACCAGTTGGGCAATTAGTTGAAATAATATATTTTTTTAAACATTGAGACTCTAATAAAACATTTGGTAAACCTTCAAATTTAGAAGTTAGTATAAATAAATCTGCTTTAACAATATAATTGTAAGGGTTTTTTTGAAATGGAATAAATCTGACTGAGTTACTTAAATTATTATATATAACAAATCTTTTTAATTTTTCTATATCCCCACCTCTGCCAACTAAAATTAATTTGAATTTAATTTTTTCTTTAATTAAATTTAAAGCTTTTAACAAGGTAATCTGGTCTTTTTGATCAACCAGCCTACCCACTGAAATAATTTTTAGATCTTTTTTTTTGAAAAATTTTAAATTTAATTTAATTTTACTTTTTTTGATTATTTCATTTTTATTCAATGGGTTATAAATAACTGTTGTTTTTATATTAAATTTTTTATCTAATTCTTTTTTAAATTCATTGCTATTTACAATAATTTCGTTTGGAATTTTTAATAAGGCTTTATATAAAAAAATTTTTAGTCCATTTTTAGACCATCCTTCAGAGGATGAATTTGATCTAGTAATTATCTTTATTCTAAAAATTTTTGCAATAAGACTTGCATAGCTATTTGCCTGAAAAGAAAAAATAAGGGTATTTTTGTTAAAAACTAAAAATTTGATTAAATAAAATATTGAAAAAAAGTACTTTAAATATCTCATCTTATTATTACCAATTTTTGAGTTGGGTCCTACAAGTTTAATTTTGTTACTAATCTTATTTTTTAATTGATTTTTATTTGCTGTGATAACAATAATTTCTTTAAATACTTTGCTCAAAGAATTGGTTATTAAGAAAAAATTTTTTTCTACACCCCCTCCCTCCACAGAAGGTATAAATATTAATAGTTTTTTTTCATTCATATTTAATTGTTTTAAAAGATCATATATATTAAATATTAATTATAACTAAAATAAATTTTCTGAAACAAAAAAAAAACATTTATTACTGGTCACCACATATAAACAGCGATGTTGCTACTGTAAAAGCTGTTATGAATTCTATAAAAAGTTTGAAAAAGTATTCAGATAGATATGAAATTTCTCTCATAAATTTGTTTGGAGAATGGGAAAATTATAGGTCTAGATTAATTAATGTAAATTTTATTAATTTTTTCTTAAGTAAATATTTTCCTATTAAAAAAAAAATTAGTGGATTTCTCAAATCAAGAGTTTTCTATTTTTTTCTTGGTATTATCTCTATCTTTGAACTTTATTCACTCCTTAAAAGAAAAAAGCCAGATTACATAATTGTTCATTTGATAACATCTGTACCCTTAATATTATTAATTTTATTTAAATTTGATACAAAATTTATTTTGCGTATCTCAGGTTTTCCTAAATTAAATTTATTTAGAAAATGCTTATGGAGATTAGCTTCTAAAAAAGTTGATAAAATTTTTTGTCCAACTAGTGAGACATCAAATATTTTAAAATCAGAGAGAATTTTTGACGATAAAAAAATTTATTTTTTAGAAGACCCAATAATTCAAATATCAAAAATAAATAAAGAAAAAAATGATAAAATCGATCCAAAATATTGTAAAAAAAAATATATTTTAGCTATAGGGCGTTTAAGTAATCAGAAAAATTTTAGTTTACTTATTAAGTTTTTCAAAAAAATTTCTGAAAATGACAAAAATTTGTACTTACTTATTGCTGGTGAGGGTGAGCAAAAAAGTAAAATTGAAAATTTAATCAGCAGTGAGTCTCTACAAGATAAAGTAGAACTTCTAGGTTTTGAAAAAAATATTTATAAATTTTTAAAATATTGTCATTGTTTTATATCTACATCTTTATGGGAAGATCCAGGATTTGTTATAGTTGAAGCAGCTGCTACTAACGCAGTAGTTATATCAAGCAATTGCTCAAGTGGACCAAAAGAAATTTTATCAAATGGTAAAGGTGGTTTTTTATTTAAAAATAATGATCTAGAAAGTCTTATAAAAGCTTATCAAGAATTTAACTTTTCGGACCAAAAAAAAATTTTTTTAAAAAAAGTTAATATAAAAAAAAAGTCTAGAAATTATACTTTTTTTAATCATTTCAAGAAATTAAACTACTATCTTTCTAATTAACTGTTTTTCTTTTTATTTTATAAAGTTTTATTAATCCAATCAGTGAATTAATAATTTCTTTTCTGGAAACACTACTTTCTCCACGTACTCTGTTGACAAATGTGCTATGAATTTCATTAATTTTTAATCGGTTTTTATAAATGCTCAATAAAAATTCACTTAATATAATAAATCCATCACCAATTTTTCCACAATTTTTTGTACAACAATAGATAGCATTACGTGAGTAAATTCTATAACCATTTGTGTAATCAGATATAGGTATTTTTAAAAGAAATTTTGTCAATTTATTTGAAAAAAAAGATAAGACCTTTCTTGAAATTGGCCAATTAATGATTCTACTCTTTTTTAAATATCTACTAGCTATTAAAAGATCAGATCTTTTGTAGTAAAAAAAATTTAAATTTCTGATCAATTCATTTGGATTATGGGACAAATCAGCATCCATCTCTATCATACTTTCAAACTTATTTCTTTGTTGTAAAAAAAAATTCATACCCTTTAAAACAGCAGAACCTCTTCCACTTTTTTTAAATCTCTTAATTAAAGAAATTTTTTTTTTAAACTTAGATGTATTAATTAAATTTTGTGTAACTAGATCGTCAGAATCATCAATAATTAAAATTTTAAAATTATATCTTAAAGATTTAATACTTAATAATTTTTTACAAAGTATTAAAATATTTTTTTGTTCTCTGTAAGCAGGTATAACAACTAACAAGTTTTTCATTTACATATGAATTTTTCTATAATATTAAATTAAAAAATTATACTAGATTAAAACAAATGAAAAAAAAATTTAAATATTCCTTGTTAGATGATGCGTTTTCTTCATCAGATCTTCAGAAAGGAATAGATGTTCTTAATTCTCGCAGAATCACAATGTCAAAAATAACAAAAGAATTCGAAAAAAAATTTGCTAAGTTTCTAGGAGTGAAATATGCGTTAATGGTGAATTCAGGTTCTTCAGCGAATCTTTTGTCAGTTTTTGCGAGCTGCAACCCTTATAGAAAAAATAAATTTAAAAGAGGTGATGAAGCAATAATACCAGTTTTATGCTGGTCTACTTCACTCTGGCCTTTAGTTCAGGCGGGATTAAAGCCAAAGTTTGTAGATATTGATCCTTTGACTTTAAATACAAAAGTCGAGGATGTTATTAAAAAAATTACAAAAAAAACTAAGCTTATAATGGCTGTACATATTCTTGGTGGTTGTACGAATATGGAAAAGCTTAGAAGCATTGCTAAAAAAAAAAAAATAATTCTTATTGAAGATACTTGTGAAAGTTTAGGAGCAAAATACAATAAAAAATTTTTAGGTAGTTACGGAGATTTTGGGACTTTTTCATTTTATTATTCCCACCAAATTACGTCTGGAGAAGGAGGGATGGTAGTATGTAATAATTATGAGGATTATTGTATATTACATTCGCTACGAGCACATGGTTGGGCTAGAGATTTAAAATTAAAAAATTTAAAAACTAAAAATAATAAATTTATTTTCTATAACATGGGTTTTAATTTGAGACCGACAGATGTTTCTGCAGCAATTGGAATGAATCAATTTAAGAGATTAAGAAAATTTCAATCTATTAGAAATGAAAATAGAAATAAACTAATTCAAAATATTAAAAATTCAAAAAAATGGAATAATCAATTTATATTTCAACAAACACTAGATAAATGTTACCCGAGTTGGTTTGGTTTTCCAATCATTTTAGACAGTAAATATCGCAATAAAAAATCAAAACTAGTATCAATCTTAGAAAAAAATGGGATAGAAACTCGACCAATAGTAAGTGGGAATTTTTTAAATCAACCAGCTATTAAAAAATTTAAAATTTCTAGTGAAAATAAAAAATTTGATAATGCTCAATACATTGAGGATTATGGTTTTTTTATCGGATTGCATACAAAAAATATAAGTTATTACGATTTAAATTTGATAACTAAAAATTTGTTCAAAATTGACAAAATATAAACAAAAAATTGGAATAACAGGTTGCAAAGGTGTCTTAGGTTCAGCTTTTGTAAAAAAGTACAAAACAAAATTTAAGATTTCAACATACAATGGAGATGTAACAAATTTTCAAGAATTAAGTTATTGGTTTAATAAATCAGATATGAATTATCTTATTCATTTTGCTGCAAAAGTACCGACTTTAAGTGTTGAGAAGAACAAAAAAAAAGCAAAAAAAATTAATGTAACTAGCGTAAGGTATTTATTAAAACTTATTAGTCAAAATAAAAAAATAAAATGGTTTTTTTTCCCCTCAACCTCACACGTTTATAAAAAAAGCAAGTTACCTTTAAACGAAAAATCAATGATTAACCCCTCAAATTATTATGCAAAAACTAAATTTCTAGCAGAAAAATTAATTCAAAATTTTAAAAAAAAAGACAAAAGGCCAATTTGTATTGGTAGAATTTTTAGTTACACGAATTTTGATCAAAATTTAAGCTTTGTAGTACCTTCACTCTTTTATAAAATAAGAAACAAAAAAAAACTCGATATTAAATTATTAAAATCCGAAAGAGATTTTGTGCATATTGATGATATTTGTAATGCAATTTATTTGCTTTTAATAAAAAAAAAAAACGGAGTTTATAATATTTCTAGTGGAAGAAAAATAAAGATTTATGAACTTGCTAACTTAATTTCTAAATTTATATTTAGTAAAAAAATTTTCTTAAACATGGGTAATATCAGTAATAGCGATATTCTTTATGGTAACAACAAAAAGTTAAAAAATATTGGATGGTTTCCAAAAAAAAATATTAAAAAAATCGTAAAAGATTTTGTTTTACTTAAAAAGAATAAATGACAAAAGTAAGTGTTATAATTCCATATTTTCGAAAGAAATCATTTGTAAAAAAGACATTGTTCTCGGTTTTAAAACAATCTTATAAAAATTTTGAAGTTATCATTATTTACGATGATATAAATCAAAGTGATCTAAAATATATTAAAAAATTATCAAAAATCGATAAACGTATTAAATTATTCATCAATAAAAAAAATATAGGCGCAGGACCTTCAAGGAACAAAGGTATCTTTAAAGCAAGAGGAAAGTTTATTAGTTTTATTGATGCCGACGATGTTTGGAAAATAAACAAACTCAAATTACAAGTAAATTTTATGGAAAAAAAAAATCTTTTAATAACTCACACGTCGTATGATATAATTGATAGTCAAGACCAAAAGATTCGATATAGAAAAGCAAGAATTTTTAAAAACATTGATCAATTAATTTATTCTTGTGATATTGGGCTTTCTACTGTGATGATGAATAAAAAGATCTTTAAAAAACACAAATTTCCAAACTTAAAAACTAAAGAAGACTTTGTTTTGTGGTTGAGTATATTAAGATCAAATATACAGATAATTGGATTTGATAAAAATTTAGTTAATTGGAGAAAAACTAAAAATTCCCTGTCATCATCTTCATTTCAAAAAATTAAAGATGGTTATTTAGTATATTATAAGTATATGAAATATGGCTTTATCAAATCCTCATATTCTTTATTACTACTTAGCATTAACTATATTCTAAAAAATAAATGATTGCTTTTAATATTTTAATTTTAATACCTATTTTAATTTTTTTTTTAATATTTGTTTGTAAAAAATATTCTATATTAAATAGTTTTTCTGGTGATTTGCATCAGAGATTTGCAGAAAAGAATAATATTCCGCTAATTGGTGGTATTTTTATCTTAATCGGTTTTATATTAATATTTTACAATTTATATTTTAATTTATTTATTTTTTGTATATTAATTTTTTTCTTAGGAATATTATCAGACACAAAATTATTAAAGTCTCCAGAACTTAGATTTTTTTTACAAATTGTACTTGTTTCTACTTTTATATATTCAAATAATATTTTTATAAATGATACAAGAATATTATTCCTGAACCACATTTTAGAAAATGAATATCTAAATTATTTATTCGTACTATTCTGTTTGATGATTCTAATTAATGGTTCAAATTTTATTGATGGACTTAATACTCTTCTAATTGGATATTATATAATAGTATCTTTTTTTTTATTAAAGTTAGATTTGATAGAGTCAATAGGAATTGGAAAAGAAACTTTTTATAGCTGGTTCTATATTTTAACGTTTATATTTTTTTTCAATTTCTTTAAAAAAATTTTTATGGGTGATAGTGGAGCCTATCTTATGGGTTTGATATATGGATTTTTTGTAATCGAAATACACCAAAATAATCCAACACTTTCACCTTTTTTTATTGTGTTGCTTGTGTGGTATCCTTGTTTTGAAATTTTGTTCTCTATATTAAGAAAATTTAAAATCAAGAGATCACCAGTTCAACCAGATACTAAGCACTTTCATCAATTGTTATATTTCTATAATTCCAAAAAATTTAAAATCAATCAAAAATACTTAAATACTTTTACTGCTAGTTTAATAAATTTATTTAATTTTTTGATAATCTTTTTGGGATCTTTGGATGTTTATAATACCCAATTACAAATAATCCTCATAATTATAAGTACGTCTTTTTATTGCTATTTTTATTTGAGATTATTTTTATTTAGATATAAAAGGTAAAGATTATCTTTTAAAAAACATAGTAATTAAATGAAATAGGATTAACATTCCATCCTTAAATTCGTTTACTTTTTTTTTCCCAGCACTTCTTTTTCTTTCATAAGAACTTGCTGAAACCATGTTTAATCCTTTCCTTTTAACTTTAATAGGGAGCTCTACACAAAACGTAAAATTTTGTTGTTTTAAATTTAAATTTTTTGCCATTTCCGTTTTTCCAACCACAAAAGTATAAAGGATATCCGTGATAGGCAAATTAAAGAATATTCTACCAATTAATGTAAAAAATTTATTTCCAATATAAGTAAGAAAAGTGTCATCCTCACTTCCTGAATTTTTTTGATATCTTGAAGCAAAAACAAAGTCTTTATTATTTTCCCTCAATAATTTGACAAATCTATTTAACTCACTGGGGTCAAATGAACCATCTGCATTGAATATACAAAAAAGTTCTGTATTTGTATTATTAATTCCGTCTATTATTGCATTCCCATATCCTTTAGCATTTTGATAGTGAATTTTAGCATCGTAATTTCTCAAAGACTCAATTGTTTCAATATCTGATTTTTCAAGAATAATCAAAATTTTGAAACTATAATTTTTTAATTCATCTAATACACCTGGTAAAGATTCACTCTCTTTTTTTGCCGGAATTACCAAAGTTAAATTTTCCATAGAAATTTAATGTTACTAATTATCAGAAAACTTATAAAATAAAAGTAAACAAATAAAAAAGGTTTGATTTTTAAAAATAATTTAGAATTTATTTTTAAAATAAAGATTGTAAAAAAAGAGATTAATAAAAAAGGATCGAAATATTTATGATACATAGTATATTGGGGGTTATTCATCAATATTAAGATAAAAAGCAGCAAATTATAACTATTAGTAATTAAAATTGGTAGGACAGTTATAACTGAAAAAAAACTGACGAAAAAGAAAAGATAATTATTAGCAAGAAATATTTGAGACCCTTGAAGAAAGATTCCTCCACCAGAATTAAGATAATTGTAATCAAAGTTATAAACACTAATGACAAACACTAGTATCGAAAAAATTATATTTTTAAAATTAAGTAAATTTTCTACCTTGATTATTTTAAAAACAATAAATGGAAAAAGGTAGAAAAACATCAAAGAGAAGGTAATTAGAATATCATTGAAGATATTTACAAAAACAATATCAGAAGTTTCCCTAAGAATAGCTGCAGATTTACTAAAGAAATTTATATCTAGATAAATAACATAATAAAATGCAGGTAGAGCAATTAAAAAATTTAATATAATTACGAAGAATAATTTGTAAGAGATCAGCTTGTATTCTATTAGATATTTTGTGAAAAAGAATAATGAGAACACACAAAAATTTGGGCTGATATAAGCACTCATTCCACAAGTTATAATATTTAAAGATACGAATAAAAACTTTTTATTTACTAAAAATTTGAGATAGTAAAAAATACTTAAAGTAAAAAATGTTAATCCTAATATCCTGCTATCTGGCCAAATACTAAGACTTCTAAAAGAAGGTGATAATAATATCAAACTTGTTAATAATAAAAAAACTCTTTTATCAACACTTTTATATTTTACCTCTAAACATTTATAAAAAAATAATGGCAATAAGAGACAGAGGTGAAGATGAATTAATCTTAATATAAAGTCTGAAGGAATAAAATTTTCCAGAACAGATAACGAGATGATCAGAACTGGTGAGTGTCTAGAAGTAAAATCATCATAATTAAAAAGTGATAAAAGAAAATTATCTTTAAATGCCTTAACAATATTTTTTTGTGCTTGATAATCACCATACGCCCCTCCAGTTGAATTTTCACCAAAATAAAAGCCAATTAGTAATGATAAGTATAATCCAAAAAAAAGAAAAACTTCTTTTTTGATAATTTTACTTTGAAAGTTATCTGTTATCATTATAAATCTATATTTATCTTTTAAAAATGTTTGATCATTTTATTTTTGTATTTTATATCTACCTTTTTATTTTTTCTACAGTTGGGTATGGTTTTTTGTTTTCAAACTTGATAAATAAAGAATTAATACAGTTAAATTTAGGATATCAAGGTATAATTGGTTTTTTTTTCTTATCACTTATATCAACTTTTTCATCGTATTTTGTAGCACATAGTGTGTTCCACAATTCAATAATTCATCTACTTGGTATTATCTTATTTTTTAAATTTTTTTTTGAGTTTTATAATTTCAAAAATCTTAAAATATTTACATTATTGATAGTTATTTTAATAATCGGGTGTTATGTTTATAAAAATCACGATGATTTTCCCTATTATCATTTAACGTATGCGCTAAATTTATCTCAAAACAGCTTTATCGTTGGTACAGGAATTTTTAGCCATGGATTTAGAACTTTTTCAAGTATCTTTTATTATCATTCACTTTTATATATGCCAGGTATTGGTTTTTATCTTTTTCATCTTGGTCCATTTTTGATTCTACTTTTTTTTAATTATTCAATTCTATCAGAATTAAAAGATAGATTTAAAATTTCACAAATAAATGTTACTTATTATTTTGCTTTAGTATCTTTAATTGTTGTAAATATTGTTTTTTATAGGATTGGGGAACATGGCACTGATAGATCTGCTCAAATCTTACTTATACTCATATTTTTAAACTTTTTAGATATTTTGTATTTCCAAAAAGATAAGAAAAAAATTCTTTTAAAAATGAATTTATTTTTAATAATGATTTTTTTAGCTTCAAGCATGAAAGCAATTTATTACATCTATTTACTTTTAGTCCCAATACTTATTTTTAGAAAGAAAATTTTTAAATCTATTCTGGTAAACAAAAATATTTTTTTAATTATTATTTTGATTTTAAGTTTATCATTAAATTTACTAACAAATTTTTTTAATACAGGTTGTTTTTTATATCCATCAAAAAAAACTTGTATTATAGAAACTAAGTGGTCAATTCCTAAAAAAGAAGTTGAATTAATGTCCACACATTATGAGTGGTGGGCAAAAGCTGGAGGTGGACCTGGATATAGTTCAAAAGTAAAGAAAGAAAATTATATTGAAAATTTCACATGGTTTGAAAATTGGATAAATAGACATTTTTTTAATAAAATAACTGATTTTTTATTAGGACTTCTAACGATTTGCATAATAGTTTATTGGTTAACTAAGATCAATTCATCTGGTAGAAACAAAGAAAATAAATATCCAAAGATAGATTATCTAGCTTACTTAGTTCCTATATTATTTTTAGTTGAATGGTTTCTTAATCACCCATCCTTAAGATATGGAGGATACATTTTAATTGCCTTACCTTTTATTATATTTTTATCCTCTCAATTACAAAATTATTTTTTAAGTAAAAGAAAATTATATTTTGTAACAATACTTCTTATAGCAATTACTTTTTCTATTTATAATGTTAGAAATATACAAAGACTTTATAAGGAAATAAATTTTTACAAGTATAATTTAGTTAAAAGCCCTTATTTTTTTATTAAAGATATTGAGTCAATCAGAGTATTTAAAAATGATAATCTTGAGATCTTTTCTCCAATAAATCAGATGTGTTGGGCTTCAAAAACACCATGCTCTTATCATAAAAGCTTCAATTATTCCAATTTTTTATGGATGGATGTAGTCTCAAGAAATGATAAATAGTTTTTATTTAAAAATAATTTATAAAATAATTGAATTAATTGATTTTACCAATAAAAAAAAAATTGTTAATTTCTTTAAAAACTATTTTTTAGTAAATAAGATAGTTATTATTGATATTGGTGCCCATAAAGGAGAAACAGTAGATATTTTTTGCGAAAGTCTCAACATAGAAAAAATTTTTTCTTTTGAACCAAATAACCTACTTTTTTCAAAACTTTCAAATGATAAAAAATATAAAAATATGAATATAGAATTTTTGAACTTTGGAGTAGGTGAAAAAAAAGAGACTAAACATATTAAAATTTATGAGGAAACTTCTTCTTCAGGATTTAATGATTTGGATTTGAAAAGTAAATATTATAAAAAAAAAATGAGGGTGTTGAACTTTTTTTCAACAAAAAATAATTTATCTTTTCAAAATCAACCTGTTGATGTTATTTCCCTCTCAGACTTTTTCAAAGAAAAAAACCTAAACAAAATTGATATTTTGAAAATTGATACAGAAGGATATGAATACAATGTTCTAAAAGGATTAAACGAAATGGATTTTACAAAAATTAATTTGATTTATTTCGAGCATCATTACGATTCGATGATCAAAAAGAATTATACCTTTTCAGCAATAAGTGATTTATTAAAAAAAAATGGTTTTTATAAAACTTTTAAAATAAAAATGAAATTTAGAAAGTCATTTGAGTACATTTACAAAAATTCAAAAAATACCTATTAATTTAAGTATATTAATCAAAAAAGATTAACATTCTTTACGTAATTAAATAAATAGTTTAATAGAATATTTCAATGTCAAAAAAAAAAGTTGCATTAATATTTGGAATAACTGGCCAGGATGGATCTTACTTAGCGGAATTATTATTAAAAAAAAACTATATTGTTAATGGAGTAAAGAGAAGATCTTCAAGTATAAATACTTTAAGAGTTGATCATATTTATCAAGATCCACACGAAACGAATTATAATTTTAGATTACATTATGGAGATATAACAGACTCATCTTCTGTATCTAGTATAATTAAAAAAACAAAACCTGATGAAATTTATAATTTAGCTGCACAATCTCATGTAGCTGTTTCTTTCGAGGTACCAGAATATACAGCTAACGCAGACGCTTTGGGAGCACTTAGGATTTTAGAAGCAATTAAATTTCACAAGTTAGAAAAGAAAACAAAATTTTATCAAGCTGGGACTTCTGAAATGTATGGAAAAGTTCAATCTATCCCCCAAAATGAAAATACAGAATTTTACCCACTAAGTCCATACGGGGTAGCTAAACTTTATGCTCATTGGATTACAAAAAATTACCGCGAGGCATATGGAATTTTTGCCTGTAATGGAATTTTGTTTAATCATGAAAGTCCGAGAAGAGGAGAAACCTTTGTAACAAAAAAAATTGTTTCAGCACTATGTCGAATTAAAGAAGAAAAGCAAAAAAAGTTATTTCTTGGAAATTTAAACTCTAGGCGAGATTGGGGACATGCGAGAGATTACTGTTTAGCAATGTGGAAAATTCTTCAACAAAAAAAACCTGAAGATTTTGTAATTGCAACTGGAGTTCAATATTCAATTAAACAATTCATTAATCTTACAGCTAAAAGGCTTAAAATGAAAATTACCTGGAAAGGAAAAGGGTTGAAAGAAAAAGGATATAATAGTGATGGAAAAGTAATAATTGAGTGTGATAAAAATTATTTTAGACCTTTGGATGTTAATACTTTGTTGGGAAATGCAAAAAAAGCTCGAAAAAAACTCAACTGGAAACCAATTGAAAACATAGACTCGTTAATTGATGAAATGGTCAAGTCAGAATATCAAGACTTAAATGAATTTAAATAAGAAAAGCAAGATTTTTTTAGCTGGCCATAAAGGTATGGTCGGATCTTCTATATTAAAACTTTTAAAAGATAAGAAATATAAACGCATTATCACACAAGATAAAAAAAAATTAGATTTATTAGATCAAAAAAAAACAGAGAAATATTTAGGCAATATAAAACCAGATTGTGTAATCATCGCAGCTGCAAGGGTGGGGGGTATCTCAGCTAATGCAAATTTTAAAGCAAACTTTATATATGAAAATTTAGTTATTCAGACAAATCTAATACACTCATCATTTAAAGCAGGTGTAAAAAAATTAATTTTTTTAGGCTCAAGTTGTATTTATCCAAGACTTGCAAAGCAACCAATTAAGGAAAATTACCTTTTATCAGGACAATTAGAAAAAACTAATGACGCTTACTCCATAGCAAAAATTGCAGGTGTAAAGATGTGTGAAGCTTATAATCAACAATATAATTTAAATTATATTTGTTTAATGCCAACAAATTTATATGGGCCTAACGATAGTTATGATTTAAATAGTAGCCATTTTTTT
>MDTG01266874.1_pt1 | contig 13803 bp, 11 predicted proteins | sample 811421 | NCBI WGS metagenome assembly MDTG01 (sample SAMN05326645, study PRJNA326480) | marine metagenome | isolation source: seawater | place: Pacific Ocean: South East | collected 2011 | reverse complement strand
TTTTGCTTTAAGGGCAAAGAGGTGGTTGAATATTAATTCTCAATTGATTGTTACAAATTTAAAAAAATATATCAGAGTTGGTAGTTTTATTTTTAATTATCTATTTATATTTAGATACCAACTTTCTCCAAAACATATTGAACTAAAAAAATTTACAGTGATAAGTGCTTTTGGTGGGATTGGAATTTATAATATTTCAAATTTAGATCTAAAAAATAAAACATATGATGTAAGTAAAAAATTAAAAGATATGTATTCTGAACATTTATTTTTTAATAAACATTTTGATTATTTGGAAATTAGAACTGATTGGGTTGTTGATGCACCAAAAGAACACGTATTATTCAAGAGTTATAATTTTAAAAATAAAATCATCTATATATTAAAAACTTTCAAGCAAGACTTTAAAAATTTTTTTAAATGATCAAACAAAATAATTTTCAAAATGATCAATTGAAAGATTTATAGTTATAAATATGAAAAACTTAAGACTAAAAATTTACCTTTTTAGGAGAAGAAATTATAAAGCTCAAGGCGATTTAGATATTAAATTAAAAAAATACCTGAAAAAAAGAAAAGGATATTTTATTGAAATTGGAGCTAATGATGGGATTCATCAGTCAAATACTTTTTATCTTGAAAAAAAGAAAAAATGGTCTGGTTTACTTGTGGAGCCAGGAAAGAAAGCTTTTACAAATCTAATAAAAAACCGTTCAGATCAAAACATATTTATCAATGCTGCGTGTGTACCTTTCTACTATGAAAAAGAATTTATTGAATTTAATGATTATTATTTAATGGGTTATGTAAAAGAAATAAATTCTGATAATGACCAAATAAAACACAAAAAATTTTCAGAAGAATATATAGGAAATACGGATTTGAAATATTCAAAATATGATGTGCCTGCCAAAACTTTAAACAGAATCCTACTAGAAAATGGGGCACCAAAAAATATAGATTTCTTTTCTCTCGATGTTGAAGGAGAAGAACTAAGTGTATTAGAGGGACTAGACTTCTCAGTTTTTAAAATTAAATATATATTTATTGAATCAAGAGATAAAAAAAGAACAATAGATTTTTTAATAGATAAAAACTACGAAATGATTGAAGACTTTGATTCAAATTATTTGTTTAAACTAAAAATGAGTTAAATTAATGAAGCTTTTTAATTCACCAAAAAAAATTAACAGTTTAATCAAGAATGCTGTTGCACAATGTGAACCTATCTCTTTTGGAAAAATCGGAATTGTTGAAGCAGTAAATCTAAACTCTTATCTAAATGGTTTAACAAAGATAAAAGGTTCTGAATTGTTTGTTAATGCTGGTGTATACACAACTAATTATCAAGACTATGTTGATTGGTGTGAATCCTATTTGGAAAGTATCAAAAGCCTAAACTATATTATGCAATGGAGCTCTTCAGATAAAAAAATAATAAATCAACACTTTAAGAAAAATCAAGTTTTCAAAAACTTTGAAGGACTAGAGCCATTTACTTTAAATGAAGAGGGGTGGCACTATAGCCTTCACAACAAAACTGTACTTTGTGTTTCTCCTTTCAGTAAAACAGTCTTGAGTCAAGCCGTTAAATTTAAGGATATATGGCCGGGCGCAAATATTGGTAAAATAATTACTGTTACAACGCCCCATTCGGAAGCGTTAACGAAGAAAAAACCTGTAACTTGGAAGGAGAAATTGAGATTAATTTTAGAGGAAATCGATAATTTAAATTTTGATTTTGCAACAGTTGGTTGCGGAGGTCTCTCATTGCATGTATGTGATCACATAAAAAAAATGGGTAAACCAAGTATTCACCTAGGTGGAGGTAACCAGCTTCTTTACGGCATAATGGGAAAAAGATGGGATGAGGGATTTAAAAACTTTAGTTGGTATGGAACATCAAGTTGGACAAGACCTTTAAAAGAAGATACCCCAGAAAACAAAAATTTAGTAGAGAACGGTTGTTATTGGTAAGTAATGAATCTGTTAATGAAAACTATTTTAAGACTAATAAATTATTTTTTTAGAATTATAAATTCGACTGAAAATAAATTTTTATCAAAATTTTCAAATTTTATTAAATTCTTTATTTTAAAAAATTTTTATAAACAGATAAAAAATGTTGAAACAATAAAGTATATTTTTGATTTAAACAAAATAGAAGGCCATGCACGTAACGATCAATTAAAATCTCTCAGAGAATACGCCAGAGAAAAAGAGAGTATTTTAGAAATTGGTTTTAATTTTGGGCACTCATCAGAAAATTTTTTAAAACATTCAAATGCAAACGTCTTAAGTTTGGACATCGGTATACATGAATACTGCAAGCTTTCTGAAATCTTTCTTAAAAGAAAGTATCCAAATAGATTTGAAATCCTATATGGTGACTCAAAAGAAACTGTTCATGAAGTAGCTAAGTTAAGTAATTTATACGATTTAATTTATATTGATGGTGGTCATAAGTACGAAGACGCCTATCAAGATATTGTAAATTCAAAAAAAATTTCTAGTGAAAACACATTAATTATTGTTGATGATATTGAAAAAACATTAAATCATCAAGCTGAACATAATATTGGCCCAACTAATGCTTGGAATAAACTTGTAGAAATGAAATTTATATATGAAATTGATTACATAAAGTTTTCTCCAACAAGAGGGATGACACTTGGAAAATATAATTTTGATTTAAATGAAAACAATAATGGAAATTAATGAAGTTTTTTTTAATTAACCTTAATCATGATTCAAACTTTGAATCTTCATATATAAAGAATAAATTATTAAAGAAAGTTGATTTTTTAGAGATTAATTTGGAAGAAATTAAAAATCATCAGATAAACGATAATCTGATTGTCATCTATTCAGGAGGAGATAATGAACAACAAACAAAAGTCAAGGAAATTATAAAAAGCTATGATTTATATTTGTTAATCCACCTCAGTGATGAAACACTACAACATGATTTAATATTATATCCTAAGGCAAAAAAAATAATCAGGAATTACTATAATCCAAGACTTCTAGGTAACAATATTATGACTGTACCAATCGGATATAAAAACCAACTTGAGAGAGATGAAGTTAAATCAAAAGATATAAATTCTAGAATATATAAATGGTCTTTTGCCGGAACTATGAAAAATGATCGAGGTAGAATGGTAAAAAAATTAAAAAAATTAGAACCAAATTTTGTACACATAACAGAAAGTTTTTTTTCAGAAGACCATTTAAAACCAACGAAATATAAAAATATAATTAGTGATTCAATTTTTGTACTATGTCCAAGAGGGTATTCTAATTTTGAATCTTTCAGGATAATGGAATCTCTTGAAAATTATTCTATACCGATTTTTAAAAGAGAATTATTTTTTGATCATTTGAAACCTTTATATGGAGACCATATATTTATTACTTCATATACTTGGCGTGGTGTATCGAAAAAAATTAGATATTTCTATAAGGATAAACTTGCTCTTGAAAAATATTTCAAAGACTTAATGGATTGGTATGAAGAATATAACGAAACATTGTCGGTAAAAATTAATGAATTTCTTAGAAACGATAATTCCACTTTGAATAGAAATAAAAATATTAATTTCGAAATATTTAATTTTGAATGCTCTAAGTTGAGTTTTAAAATTGAAATTATGTTTTTAAATTATATTTCAAAAATTAAAAAAATTTTAAAAGCTTTATATGTAAAACTATGAAATCCCACATACCAATAAGTAATAATCCTGAAAATTGGTGGCAAAAGTCCAGAATTCTTTACCTAAATTACTTTTTAAAATATTTAAACAAAAAATATGATTTAAATATCTTGGAAATTGGACCAGGTTTTGGTATTAATGTGGAAACTTTATCTCAGTATGGAATAGTTGATATTGTAGAAACTGAAAAACATTTTCTAAAACATTTGAAAGAAGAAAAATCAGATAATATTAGAAATTTTTATGATGACTTATATAAAATTCCGAACAATAAATATGATTTTATTGTATTGATGGATGTATTAGAACATATACCAGGTGAGGAAGTAGAAAAATTTGTACAAAAAATAATTTTGTTAGGTAAACCGAACTCCCATATTTTTTTGTCAGTACCAGCCCATCAGTATCTTTTTAGTGAAATGGATGTTTCAGTTGGTCATTACAGAAGGTACAGCTGGAAGCTTTTAAATAAACATATTTGCAAGTATTACAAAAGAGTTAGCTCGTTTGGTTTTAATTATCTACTTTTTCTAATTAGAGTGATTCAAATAAAATACTCAAGAAATGTAAAAAAAGAAGTGGAAGTATCTAAAAGTCTAAATAAAATACTATATCTTATTTTAAGAGTTGAATATTTTTTATTTTTAATCAGATTTAGACCAAAATTTGGTTTATCTTATTTTTTTATAGGTGAAAAAAGCAAAAAATAAATAATCAATATTTTTTCTTAATTTAATAGTAGTGTTTTTGTATCAGTTAAAAATATGATCAAGTTAAATAAAAATCTAGAAAGTATTACCAGATTCATAATATTTTCAATATTTATAACTCACAATCTTTACTTCATTTTAAAAATAGGAAATTATTGGGATGAGAAAGCTCATATTGAAACCGGTGGAAGCGCATTAAATAGTATTAAGGAATTTTTAACAGGAGAATATACAAAAGAAACATCGTCCCTTTTCAATCCTGAATATTATGGAAGCATATTTTTATTACCACAACACATAATTACAAAATTTTTTATAGAAAAAAAATATTTATTCTCATTTTTGCAAAGAAACGAATATATTTTTAATGAAATTGATTATTATTTTTTCATTCGTCATTTAATAGTTACATTATTTGTAGCTTTTACTTTTATCTTAATTTCTTTGATGTTAGATTCATTGTTTTCAAAAAAAAGTACCAACTTGTTTCTTATATTTACATTATTCTTTCCAAGGTTTCTTGGACACACTACTTTTAATGGTCTAGATATACCCTTTGCTACTTTTATGTTTCTTGCCTTCGTATTTTTTTTCTATGAAGTTAATAGAAAAAAAGGGTTTGCTAATTTTTCTAATATTAGCTTAACTATACAAGGACTTTTATTTTCATTCTTAATATGTGTTCGTGGCAATGCCTTTGTTTTTATTTTTATACTATTTATTTACACCCTTTTTTTTGAAGTTAGAAATAAAAATTTAAATAACTTTATAAATAAATCAATTAAATTATTTATTTCAACTGTTATCTTTTCATATGTTTTTTCTCCTAAAGGGTGGAGAGATCCAATAAAGTATTTGGAAGGTGTCTACAGTGTGCAATTTAATGTTAACTGGGTTGGATCAACTCTTACTAATGGTGATTTTATAATTGGTCAAAATACAACATCCAACTATTTAATAATTTGGTTATTTTTCACAATTCCAATAATCTATTTTTTGTATTTTTACTTATTTATAAGACACAATGATAAAAAACTAGAATTTTCACTAGAAAACTTCAGTTTATTTTTTATTTTTATTGTGATTGTATTACATATAATTTTCACACCTATTTCATACAACGGTATAAGACATTATCTTTTTTTAGTTCCATTCTTTGGATTAATTTGCTCATTTGGATTTGATAGAATTCAAAATTATAAAGTTAAAACTTTCATGTTTCTATTAACTTTAAGCTACTTAATCCTTACACAATTTCAATTTGATCAATATAAATATTCTTATTTTAATGAATTTGTTTCAACAGAAGAATTAAGTACTTATTGCACCCAAAACATTAATGGTTGTGGACTGTGGGGGACTGATTACTATGCTATTTCAGGAAAAGAATTTAGTTTCATAGTTGATAAACACGAAGATGATATTAATAATTTATTTGTTTGCTATCCAACAGAAAGCTTAACTCCATATCTCACAAATACTGATAAATTTAGCTATCCATTTTTATGGACCATAAAATCTGACGCACCAACTCAAAACGAAACAGATGGATTTGAGCAATTTAAAATTGTATATTCAGAGGGACACTTTAAAGAATTTATTTTGAATCAAGATATAAATGTTTTCTATACCTACTCAATTCACAACCCACAAAAAAAACAAAATACTTGTAATTTTCATTTATTTCAAAACGAGAAGAAAATAATTTGTGAATATGTTGATTCAGTTGCAAGAAACATAAGAAATAGAAAAGTACATTTTTCCTATCTTAGTAAATGCCTCATGAAAAATATTTAGTCTATTTTTTTATTTTCAATAAAGAAAGAAACTATAGAAATTGTCAAAAATTGTAATGAAATAAAAAAAGTAGTTATTCCTAACAAAAATAATGGATTTTTGTGGACGAAAACATCTAAATTTATTTTTTGATAAAGTGCAAATATAAATAGTATTCCGGAGAGTCCACCAAAAATAAAAGATAATTTTCCTGAAGCATATCTTGCAGATGTAGTGAACCCTTTTGTTAGGGAAAGTAAAATTGAATCAATGATAACTGCCACGATTCTACCAAAACCGTATTTAGTTTCACCATATTTTCTCTCTCTGTGTTGAACGGGAATTTGCAAGATCTTGTAATTTCTTAACTCAAAAATTGGAAGAAGTATTCTATGTACATCTCCAGTAAATTTAATATCATCCAGTAATTTTTTATCAAAAATTTTTAATGAACACCCTAGATCTTTTGCAGATGTTTTTGTAATAAGCTTTATAAAGATATTTGCTAGTTTTGAATAGAAACTTCTAAAAAAAGTATCTTTTCTATTTTCTCTAAATCCTGCAATTACGTCATAGTGGATAAAATTCTTATTAAATTCATCTATCATCTTCAATATTTCTGATGCAGGATTTTGCCCGTCTCCATCTAGTGTGCAAATAAAATTATATTTTGCCAAACTTACTCCTTTAAGAATTGCGTTTGACTGTCCTTTTGTGTAGGGCTCTTTTATAATTCTTATTATTTTATCTTCAGGAATATAGTTTTCTACCGGAATTTGACTACCGTCATCGACAATAATTATTTCGTAATCTATTTTCGAAGATAAAAAACAGTTTTTTATATCATCCACTAAAAGAGGAAGCGATTCTTCCTCTGAAAGGGCTGGTATTACGATACTAATTTCTTTTATCAACAAATTAATTATAACTATATAAACTAATCTTTATGTGTGGAATAGTTGGCTTTGTATCTAGAAAGCCAAATGAAGAATTAATTAAAAATATGGTAAACTCTATTAACCATAGAGGACCGGACGAGTCAAACTACCAAATATTTGATTTTGGAGAAAAATTCTTACACTTTGGCTCATCAAGATTAAGTATCACTGGGATAATTGATGGATCTATGCCTATGAATAATCCAGATGGAAACTCAATTGTTTTTAACGGGGAAATATATGAACTTGGAGAATTAAAAAAAAATATTACTGACATAAGCCAAACAAATAATGATACACGTTACCTGTTTGAATTTTTATCACAAAATCAACCAAATCGAATAAACCTAATCAATGGAATGTTTGCATTTGCTTTTTATAATAGAAAAAAAACTAAGCTCATTCTAAGTAGAGATAGGTTTGGTATAAAACCTCTTTATTACTCGAGAAATACGAACTTTGATATTATTTTTTCATCAGAGATAAAACCATTAATTGAAAACAACTTAGTATCAAATCAAATTTCCACCGATGAAATTGAAAACTATTTACTATTTGGAGGTACAAATATCAATAATGATATATTTGATGATATTAAATCGGTAAAACCAGGTAATTATTTGGAGATAGATATTACTGGTCAAATATCAGAAAATACCTATCAACAAATATCTAGTAAACCAACAAACTTCTCATACGACGAAGAAGAGTTTATTGGAATCTTAAAGGAAACAATTCAAGATCAACTAATAGCAGATGTACCCGTTGACTTGTTTTTAAGTGGAGGTATTGATTCCTCAATGCTCGCACTTTTTATTTATAAATTTTTAAATAAAGAGATTAATTCATTTACGCTCAGTTTTGATAATTCGAATATGGACGAATATTCAGATGCAGAAACTGTTGCTAAAAATTTTGGAATTAAAATAAATAAAATTAATTTCCCCAGTAATCAAAATGCTGAAATTATTGAAGAATTGATGAATAAAATTCCAGAACCAATCGCCGATCCTAGCATAATTCCAACGTACTACTTATCTCAACAGGTATCAAAAAGTACCAAATCTGTAATTTCTGGTGATGGTGCCGACGAGCTTTTTGGTGGTTACGATTGGTATAGAGCATCAAGGATTAAAAGATTTATTCCAAGTAAAAGCATATTACAAATAATTAAATTAATTAGTCCTAATCTTAGAAGCTCATCAAATATTGGCTTGAATGAAAAAATTGACCGTTTCGCTAAAGGATATGACAAACCTTACTTAATAGATGTACTTTTCTGGCAGAATAATACAGATTTGTTTTCTGAGGATTTTGTTAATAAAAAATATGATGAATATATTAGTAAATTAAATTTAGATATAAAAGATAACGACCTAAACATCATTAGAGATTTAGATTTAGTCAATTACCTATACTCAAATATTCTTAAGAAATCAGATACTGCATCAATGTTAAATGGTTTAGAAATAAGACCTGTTTTTTTAGATAATAGAATTGTTAATTATGCCATGAATATTAATTTAAATAAAAATGTGACTTTATTTAGTGGCAAAATTAATTTAAGAAAAATATTAAACTCTCACTTATCAAAAATTTCAAGAAAATCCAAACAAGGATTTTCTCATGAATTCGGTATCTGGACAGATGAAGTTGGTATTCCATTTATTAACCAATATAAAAATGATTTCGAATTTGTTTCTAGATTTCAATTAAACTATAAAAATTATAATAACCAATACTTAAAATCAAGAACTGCATGGTCCATATTTTCAATATTGAAATGGATTCAAATTAATAATGTAAGAGTTAAATGACATTAACTATTTAATAAAATTTATAAATACCACTCATTATATTTTTTCATTACAGCTTTTTTTTTATTACCCATTACATAATTAAAGTGTATGATTTTAGGATTTAAGTTGATACTATTTTCATAAAAATACGGGCCATTTGGAAATAGGTCTAATGGCAACTTTTCATAGTTAAGAGATTTCTTATTATTGTTGATATAGCCTTGATCGTGCAAGCCTTCCATAAGTTGTTTGTTATCAATTTTTGATGTATCAAAAAAATTTAAAGTCTTATTATTACTTTTAATCATCATAAATCCTGCACACAAATATTCAATATCGGGTTTTTCAGGATTTTGATCATTTTGTATCAATAAATCAAGTGAACCCATTGATTTAACGAGATAATTAGTAATTTCATTCTTAATTACAATATCGCCATCTAAATAAAGTACATATTCAAAATTTTTTAAGTATGAATGAATCATATTAAGTTTTACAATCATATATTCGCCAAATCTTTTAGAGTCTTGACGTAAAAATTTTTTCCTATTAGATTCGGTAATTAAATTTGTTTTTTGCTGTTTTCTATCAAAAAAATTTTTTGAATAATTATCCATTGTGCAAATATCTAAATTGATGTTTACATTATTTTTTGTAATTGAGGTTACAAGATTGTCAGTAAATTCAACATATCCTTTGTTTGTTAATGTTATTGCTTTAATATCTTTCATTTTCGTATTTATTTCAACAGTTTTATGATAACGTAGGTTTAAATAATAAGATTTAAACTTATTTAGATTTCAAATCTAATTTTAGGAAATGATAAATTTGATTTTATTGATATTTGAAAATATAGTATTTTATTTTGTAATTTTTGTTGTTAAGTACAGATATTATCCAACAATTATCACTGATTACTTTTCGAATTATCAAATTCTTTCACAAATAAGTCTTCAAAATCAAATAATCATTTTTTCTTTTATTCTGGGAATTTTTCACTTCTTAATTAATGAAATAGTGATTAAAAAAATTCTAACAAAATCAAATCAAATTAATTATATGAGAATATTCTTAACACCAGCTTTATTTTATGGAATTAAGCTTTTTAATATTTCAAGAATTTTGCTTGGTCTAATAATAATTGTTTGGATTTTTTTTGAATTCTTCTTACACTCTAAAATTAAAATATATGTTCCCATCCTTTGCATTGTTTTATTGATAGCAATTTTACAAATAAATATCTTCTCTCAATCTGAATTAAATAGCTCTCCAGTAATTAACGAACAAACAACCACTACCTTGAGACCACCTCCTCCAGATCACTTAACAAGTCAATATATACAAAATTGTTTAAATACGTTCTCGACTTCTGACAAAAGTAGTTTTTCGACATCTAAATTACTTAATAATTTTTATATTGTTGGTCACGCATATGGAGCACACAACAGTACCAATCAAGGATTACAAAATAGTTTGTTAGAATATTTTGAAAATCAAAATCTAGATAAAGCTAGCTTATTTTTAACAGGCGATGTAGTAAAGGAAAGTTCATTTGAAAATCTAAATCTTGCAAAAAACCAAATAGAAAGATATTTTGATAAGTATTACATTTCTATTGGGAATCATGATATTGGACATGGTACGTCAACAGATTTCTACAAGATATTCAAGGAAGATCTACATATGATAAATTATGAAAATCTTTCAATAGTAGTGGCTAATTTCAGTACATATAACTGGCAACCTACCCTTAAAGATAAAGTAAAAATTAACAATTTTATAAAAAAAACTCAAAATAAAAATGTGATTATCTTAGCTCATCCTGTATTTTGGTACAATCTAACATTAAACAAACCTATTCGAAATGGAGATGATATGCTTAAAGTCGAATTAGGTCTGGATACGCTTGACTGGTTAGAGCAAAATGATAAAAATATAACAATAATATCAGGTGATTATGGTTCAAACGTTCCAGAGACTTTTTGTGAATATGATCCTCAGAAAAATATTCTTTATATAGCTAGTGGTGTTTACGATCAGATTGAAGATAGATTGATAGTTATTACAGAGATCTCAGATGGATTCTATCTTGAAGAAAAGCTTTTAAATAACTAGTAATTTTCATTTATTAAATTTAATTTTTCAACAGAGTCTACATATTTAGAAAATTTTTCTGGATTACCAAACAGTCTATTTTCAATAGATATACGTTCTGAAAACATTAGATTTTTAAAAATATAACTTTCTTTTAGTTTTTGAGAATCATCTAATTTAAACTCTATGATTACTTTATTTGAATTGTAAAACTTATTACTTTTTTTGATTCCTGTCCTGTAAATAATATTTGTATCATAAGTTATTCTTGAATTATTTTTAAGAAAATATTGTCTTGTATAAGAGACAAAACTTTTTGGGTAATATTGAACACCTTGAAAATACAAATTACCAATTTCATCAAAATTTTTATAATTTGTACTTTCAGAAGTTTTAAATTTTCCATCTCTACTATTTTTTTTTATTTCTTTGAATATCTTTTCAGGTGTTTCTTTATAATTTCGAAACCTTATTTTAAATCTATCTGTGTCGTCAAAAACCGAGTTTTTATAAAGAGAAAAGTCAAGTGTATCATAATACATAGACTGAACAGTTCTTTTAGGAAAAAGTAGAACAGAATTTTTTGTTATCCAATCTAAATATTTACCCGAATTCTCAATATCAGTTACAAATTTGTATTCTTTTCTTAAATTATTCTTCAAAATAACTTGATCCCTCCTGTATAAAATCTTCGGTCACTCCAATACAATTTCTATCAGCAATCTGAATTCTTACAGGGCCAAATTCCTGTTTTTTTCTATAGGCATTAACACAACTCTTAACATTTTCACCATAAAAATTGCTAATAACAGCTTTAGAGCTATCTTTTACTGCAATAGCTATTTCACTTTCTTTGATTTGTATATTCTTTATTTCTACGTAAGATTCTTCTCCAATAGAAAGGGCTTTATCTTTACAATTTAATAACTCAAGGTAAATCATATTGTAATTTCCAGCAGAAACATCTAAACAATCATTCCCAGCATTATTTATTGTTGTCGTTAAAACTTGTAAATCTGAAAAATCTAGATCCAAAGCGTCACTTGAGGCATTATAAATTTCAATCCTATCAATTGAACCAGTCGCTGATATAAAATTGACTGCATCTTCACAATGAGCATTATCACTTAGAATTTTTATATTGTCTACTTTAGTTTCATAGAAAGTGAGGCAACCTGTTAATAAATTTTCATCACTTCGGGAATCAGAAACCTCATCAATATTAAGAGATTTTATTCTAAATTCCCAGTCATTTATTTTTTCTAAACTTTTTATTAAAACTTTTGATTTTTTATTTTGTAAGATGAATGACATTACTTTTTTATTTTTTTCAAGTTCAAATTCAACTTCATCAACAAACTCCAACCGAATTTGGTCAACGACTATTTCATTTGAATCTTTGAAATTTATATCATTTAGTATATTTTCTTTTCTGAATCCAATTAGGTAAGTGTTGTTACCTTGATAAATTAAATCATTGTTAAAAAGCTCACTAATGTCAGGTTCATTAATCATGTAACAGTTATCCAAGTATTGATCACAAACTTCAAAAATAGATTTTTCAAAATCAGTGAATAGAAACCAAGCATTACTGTCACGATTTAATTTAAGAGAATCTTTTAAATTTATAAAATCTTTATCGTTACTTTCTAAGCCAGCAATTAATGATAAATTAGTATAAAATTTTTCAATTATATTTTCTGTATATTCTAAAGACCAATCTATTCCATTTTTAGCTATCAATTTGTTTATTGATTTTGCATCTAAGCTAGTTGATAGCATAGACTCTGCTGCTTCAATAATTAATGAGTATTTACTATAAAATTCTTTATCTATTAAATATGGTCCATCACCAAAAAAAAATTGTATGTTTGTATCGTAGGAAATTGGGATGAATTCATTATTTAGTTTATTAAAAAAGAATTTTCTATTGTGAGTATTTTCGACTGCATGAAAACCTCTTAATGCCCATAAGCTTGCTTCAAATTTGTATATATTTTCATAATTATCACCCAGCATTTTATTATTTAGCTCTTTGGAGGTGTTTGTATTAAAAATAGCTTTATTATATCTCTCAAGAGCCTCGAGTGAGATAATATAATTTTCATAACTCCTTAATGCCCAATTTCTATTTAGAAGTTTTCCAAATTCGAGTGCAGATTTTCCATCTTGGGGATTAGTTCTTACATAATTGTTACCAATACTATCTTTCCAAATATATTTTTCATTTGTTTCAAGGATTGGACCTTCTCTATATTTGTTATTTTCGATAAATTCTTTAGTAATTTTTTCTTGAAATAAAAACTTAGAAGAATTTCCTGAGTTAACAGATGCATGAACATAAAAAGTTCTTGGACTCAAAAAACCAAGAGACCTCATCATTACAGAACCAAAAATTTCACCATCAGCAGCGGTTTCACTGTTTGTTCCAAAATCTACATACTTACCTATTGATCGAGTTTGTGGAATAAACAATTTAAATTTAGTTATTCCAAAGATATTGTCATTAACTAACTTAACATCAAGTGAAGAAGTAAAAGGTGGAATGATATGATCTTTAAAATCTCCATGAATTCTAACTTCTGCTTGACTTACACAGTTAATATCATTTTTAAACTTAAAAGTTATATTTGCATCAAAGTATTTTTTAAATTTAGAATTTATATAATTTCCAGTAATTTCTGCTTTATATAAGTTTTCATACCAGCCTCTGCTATCTGGTGTCTCTATCTCAATAATTTCAAGATCATTTGAGGTTAGTTTGGTTGCA
>MDTG01114062.1_pt1 | contig 13804 bp, 13 predicted proteins | sample 811421 | NCBI WGS metagenome assembly MDTG01 (sample SAMN05326645, study PRJNA326480) | marine metagenome | isolation source: seawater | place: Pacific Ocean: South East | collected 2011 | reverse complement strand
GGGAATACTCGATGCGGCGAGAACAGAACAGGTATTTGCATATTTGTTTTTCAGTTTACCCATAGCTTTCATGATGACTAGGAAGATTGAAACTAATCTCTTTTTAGACTCTGGACTGCTTATCCTTGTCGCATGTATGTCAGCTGGGATCGTAGCTGATGCTCTACGGGCCAACTTTTCCGAAATGTCTGATGCAATAGCAATAACAGCTTTTTCGTCAACTATATTGGGCGCGGCAATTTGTGGGATTGGAGTTTTTAGAACTGAATTGTTCCCCAAATGGTTATCTGCTTTATTTACCGCCGTGGCAGGTCTAGCGTTTATAATTATGGCAACAGGAGAACCAGCAGACTTAGAGAATAGTGCTTTTCTAATACCAGTTTTCATGTCTTTTCACCTACTCCTAGCTATTTTGGGTATCTTCGTAATTAGAAGCAAAGACTGACAACTGCACTTTAAGGCTAGAATAATTAATTAGTTTGTTTGGGTTTTCTTTAAAAGTTCACTATTCGAAAAATATTAAAACAAGGTGGCGCAACCAAAGCCTTTAGATGATACTTTGAAGAATAGAAAATGCCAATTCTTTTTGGTAGATGCCTTTAAATGGGAATTGAGTGATTAGACCGAATGAAATTCATGAGGGTGGCTGTAGTTGTGGTTCAGTAAGATACAAAACCAAAGGCAAGCCAGAGCGCACAGGTGTATGCCATTGCAGGTACTGCCAAACACGAACTGGTTCTGCTTTTGGAATTTCGGTATATTTTTTCAAAGAAAATGTTGTAAAAACTGCAGGTGAGTTGAGCAAATATGAATTCACAACCGAGTCTGGAAGATCTTTTGTTCAAGAATTTTGTCCTAAGTGCGCAACTACTCTTTTCTGGACAATAGGAATGAATAAAGGAATGACAGGTGTAGCTGGTGGCAGTTTTGACCCACCCTCGTTTTGGTATGACATTGACAGAGAAGTATTCCGCAGAACTAGTGCGACATGGATTGATAACGATATTGCTGAAAAGCATGATACTCATCCAATGTACGAACCAATTTCGTCTGAAAGGAAAACCCTAAGAAGTTGATGTCTGGCGGATAGAGAGGCGGCTGAATGGAGTTATATTGCCCGTTGAACCTTTAACCAGGTCTACCCAAGCCCATACTACTTTTGAGCGGGCGTCTGGTTTGTGAGCCTTGTTATAGACCGCCCATGATCAAAACATGACCAGTCTGTCTCTTCATGGAATAAAACAGCATTATAAAGATCAGTCGAAGACCAATCTGAGCGACCGCACTCTGAAACCACCATACGTGTATAACTCAAAAATAGCATTACTGATGACGCTTGCTAATGAGGTGGGGTTGATGATTAACATCATCCGGTCAATACAAGTATTAAAATATGATAGATAAAAAGCTATAAACAAAGTCTAATTCAGTAGCATAAAGAATTTAATTCAGAGAGTAAGTGAACGATGAATACCTGGAAGCTAACAAAGTTAACCGGTCACTGTGGTGCACGTCTTGAGGGTGTGTCGCTCGCCAACGCATCGACCTCACAATTAGAAATAGTCCGCTCTTCGCTATTTGAGCATGGTGTCATAATTATACCTGAACAACATTTAAGCCCTGAAGATCATATTAAACTTGCTAAGTTTTTTGGTGAAATTGACGTAAACCGTTTTTTTACACCAGTTGCCAGCCATCCAATGATTGCAGAGGTACGTACAATACCAGAACAGCCTGAAGTAATCGGTGGAACTTGGCATACAGACCATTCCTACGATGCAGCACCCGCAATGTGTTCTATTCTGAATGCGCGGCAGCTTCCGCCGTTTGGTGGTGATACTCATTTTGCATCCATGTCAGCAGCCTATCGCACAATGTCGTCAGGTTTACAGAATATGCTGAGAGATTTACGCGCTTGGCATTCAGATGGCAGTTTTGTAAATAGCACCGATGTCGGTATAAAACCAAAAAAAGAAGCGTTTCGTGATCCGGTGCTTCATCCAGTAATTGTTAAGCATCCGCACACTGGGGCTCCTTGTGTTTATGTAAATGGAGATTTCACAGTAAATTTTGAAAATTGGAGCGTGGAAGAAAGTGCACCGTTACTAACATTTCTTTATGCTTTCATTACAAAACCTATTTTTACTGCAAGAGTGGTATGGGAGCCTGGAATGGTGGCAATATGGGACAATAGGTTAGTACAACATTATGCGACTGCCGATTATTCAGGATATAGCCGATTGATGCATCGTATCACCGTTGCAGGAGTTCCATTAGAAGCGTTTTAGCTTTAGAAATTGGCGGCTCCATTGATACGTCAGGCTAAACCTTCAAGTATCTTCAAATTTTGAGCGAAAAGTAGCCTATATTGGCCTTGTGATACGCATCAATCTGTCAACATGATCTTGATCTGAAAGTGTTCTAACCTCTTCTGATCCTTTTAGAATTAACGGATTGTTTGTCATTGGACGCAACGGTCTAGATGCTTTCTTGAGACCGTAAATAGCTTTGCTCCAGACAAATTAATCCATTTCTAAAGCGATTAATCTGCCATAATTGCAAAAGCAAAATCCTTAAAGTTCATTAATTACATCTCGACCAAGTTGTATCGCGAGATGAAGAGTATCTAGCATGCACCAGTTTTCAACGATCTTGCCATTTGAACACCGCCACCAATCACAGTCGCGCATGAAAACGCGATTGCCAGTGGGTTCAATTCCAAGGAATGGTTTTACATGAACGCCAGTAATCATTTTCCAACCATGTAGAAATGCATAATCACCATCGCCTGCTTTACAATTAGCAGCAACCCCGGAAATTCCATCTTCTTTTCCATCACCCCAGCCACTAAACGTCTTCTCGAATGGACGTTGAAAAGCATCGAACGCATCAATGGTGGCGTAAGTGCCTAATCCCCCAGGACCATACCAAACCATATTATCGCTCCAATAAGGCTTCCACTGGGCGTCTTCGGTGGCCAATCGTTTGAGCATTCCTTCCACTAAATCTGCGCTTGCCCGTGATGTTAATGAATCGGAGTTTTCAATGCGCACACCGTCATGTGTAGCAGGTCCAGGAACTACACCTTCATACCCGTTGCTCGGTGATAAGGGCCAAAGTCCTCTTGTAATTATTAGTTCCGCCAGACCTAGATATACATAGGTTTCGGTTATTTTTCCGTTTTCCATTTTATGAAATTCGCCGAAACGTACAAATTCCATTTTGTAACTTGGCGGGATACCGAAGAGAGGTTTTCTGAAGTGCCCATAAAAATATCCAGTGGATGTAACCCACTCAGCACCTTGGTATTCCCCTCCAAGTACAATATAATTTTGTCGTGTAAAGCCATCCAGTGATTGCGCAATTGGTTGAACTATATCTGAATAATATCCAATCCCCTGTTCTGCTTTATTGATTGGATGGCTTGCATTTATTACTGCCGCTTTATGAAAGTTGTCAGTAACCGCGATTTTTATTTTTTCTAAATCGCCAGTTTCAAAATGACTGAGAAAATCAAAATAAGTTTTTTTGTTTTGGAAGCTTGTTAATGTTGCAATTCCCATCTCAGCCCTATTCATTCGCGAATGCATCTCAGCTACCTTTCTAATTCTTCATTACCACAATCATTCATGCGAAAATTACGTAATAAGTAGAAACTCAGATAGGATAATCTATTTGGAGGTTTTTTTAAAATTTAATTTACACAGACTATGTTTCCAAAATTAAAAGACGCCATCCATATTATTATAAACATAGTATTATCAAAACTATAATGTTTTGGCCCCCGAATTGGTCTATCAGCTGGCAGGCAAAACATTTGCTCAATAATCAGAGATAAGGGGAGGGGGCAAAAACTTGCTCTTTTTTTGGTAGTAATTCTTATTTCATATTTTGTGTGAAAAAGGTTTGGTAAAACCTCAGAGTATATTTTCAGACTCCACACATATCTTCACTTCGTTATACTTAAGCAAATTGACTGCCGTCTAGCATGAAGAATTTTCACTCGTGTCTGGTGGCATTTACGCTAAACATTATCTGGATTTATATTTGTGGAGTTCAAGAAATAGGCAGTCGTAATAACCTGCAAATTCCTTCCAAAAAGTTGGCAAAAGTAGACAGTATCTTGGAGGGTAGGATAACCCATGTAAGAGATGGAGATACCTTTGAGATAAATGGTAAAGCGGTACGAATTTCTGCGCTGGATTGTTCTGAAAACAGCACAGCAAAGGGACAAAGTGACACGAAATGCTTAAGAATTCAAAGGTAAGACAGGAGTTTGTGAACTTACAGGGGCCACTAAAAATGATCGTTTTGTAGGTTATTGCTCGTTTGGTGGAGCAGATTTTGGAAAAACCTTGATTGATAATACTTCATGCAAAGTTCGGAAGAAAGATTATGTTTGGAACCGCTACTGACTCCGTCTATTTGAAAGGTCTCCAAATTCTACCAACGGAATAAACATTTTGTCCTCGTTGTATAGCCGAAGCAATGGAAGGTCGTTTGTTTAAGCTTGTCAAAGGTTACGCAACGAAAGGCGACTTTAATTAAAAGGTTGGCGAACGGAAGTCAGTCCAATCGAAGTTTTTAATAGGAGCATATGCAGTATTAAAAGCACAATAGGGGTGACGAAAAACGCGAGCGCTTTGAAATGCTGGAGAACCTGCAAACGTAGAAGGGCCTTAGATGGATGCATATTATCTATTTCAAGAATAGCTATATGTGTATGCTAAGCAGCCACTCCCCAAAAGAAAAACCACTTTAAAAAGTAGATTAGTTGCTTGATCGGCGCTGATGAAGCATCTCCGGTAATGACCAAGCTGCTAATGCAATTTTCGTTATTGTGGAACGTTGTCTCCATAGAAATAAACCGGCTTCATAGAAGGCCCAAAGGATAACAGTAGCAAACATTGAAAATACAATAAATCCTAACCAACCGACCGATGCAGTACACATTTGAGAATCTCCAACTATAAACTTTTTTATAGTTCCTAAAAAATATTTGTCAAAAAATATCATCGCTTAGCAGTGATCTAAATGCCTTCACACCACGAAAAAAATCCTTTGGACGTTCGCGTATTTGCGCGCGCTCTAGGTAAAAGTCAGCCGAGATAGCTTTTAGAATGATCACGCACTATGCGTTTAGAAATTTCTATACAAATCCCAAGCTTAGCCAAATTTGGGGTGTCGCAAAATTAGCGAAACTGATTGTATTGAGCTTATTAATACGGAAAAGTGGTAAAGGCGCGTTATGCAGCTGATTTCAATAAAATTTTAGGCTGATCTGAAATGTTTAGAAAAAAGTTGATAGGTTTGTCACGTAGCGGGCCAGTTAAATACACTAGCTCTTTAAATCAAATGCCAAATCAATTTTTACTACTTCAACCGTTCTCACCCTAAAAACCGTTAAACTCAAATGCCACTGCAATAACAGCTCCATTAAGCCAAGCATCGTAACCTGGTTCAATTGCGTAAGCACTTCCCGCTCACTTGGCAATTATGTTTATGGAAATTGGTATTAACTGTCCGATGACGTAATTATTATAGGTGTAAGAAGAGCCCATTACACCGTTCCACTCGTAATCAATTCTGTAGTTTTTGATGGTTTTTATACTTTGAGGAACTTTTATCAATTTACATCTCGTAACTGGTTTATAGCCAACTACAGATTGTTTTGCATGTCTTGCATCTGCCGCGATGATACCGCCAATCACTGCCCCCGCAGCGGCTCCTTTTTCTTTGCCTGTTAACTCTTTCCCAAACAAACCACCGATTATCATTCCTGCTAATACATCGCTTCCACTTGTGCCATTATGAATGCGATTTCCGTAAATGGGTTGCTGTCGAATAGAGCAAGATTTCTGATGCCTATAATTTTCATGGTAACTGTAGTTTGGAGTGATACTTATAATAGTAGCAAAATTCTCCGCACTCGCTGAAAACGGCATCATTGTGGTAATTACGCAAATTATTTTTAAGAATTTCATGTTGATGCTCCAATTTATGGTTGATGCCCAATCGTAAATCAGAGCTTCGAGGTTATTCAAAAACCAACGATTGTTATTGAATAACAACGTCTATTTTGCGATCAAAGTTATGCGGTAAAATATGTGAGTCAAAATGACTAGGATTATTATGGTAGCGACCTTCTTGTTCAGCATATGCCTCTATACACATGCTTCTGCCAATAATTGTTTTATTTTATACAAAGCAAAAAAAGATAATCCACTGAGATTGCATGTGGGTATTATGGAAATAGAACGACAATGCGTAGATACTGATATTGAAGTACTTTCTCAGCAGCGACTGAAGCCAGATGGGTGGTCACTGTTGCAAATTGTGAACCGTTTGCAAAAAATCGACACAAAAAAACTAGAAAGTGATTTGGGTGAATACTTCCTTAAATACTAATCGCGATAAAATATTATCAATTATAATGATCGTTGGTTTGTTGCTGACGGTACTCGCTTTCGTCGTGCTATATTTTACTGTTCCTAACCCTCAAGTTTTTAACCGTGCTATTGAGGAAATATTTGTCACAAATGATTTCACGCAACAAACTGATTTGAGGCTGTTAGAAGTTTTGGCCCAGTCCGGCAGTCTATTTGAAGGGTCTTTAGCTCTCTACTCAAAGATTATATTCACTTTGTTTTTTGTGGTCTTTACCGTCATCGTGATTTGTGTTGCCCTTGTTCTCAATAATATTGAAATGCGAAAGCAATTCAAATCACTGCAGGACACTTCCTTTAACGCGCGCTCTATTGAGCTTTTACGATCAGAAAATTCCGTTCAGATAAACGGAGACTTGATCCAATTGACAGCAAGCAATATTCAAACACTCGGCGTGTTGATGGAATGTAGCCTGGACGGTGAATATGTTTCTGGACTCCAACTGGAAAGCATCATCAGTGGTAAATCTGAAGCAGAATGCGACGACAATTCAGGAGCTATGAGAATTAAACGGCTTAGAGATAATCTTGGTGGTCAAATAATCGCGACCAAACTAATACGCCATGTTCCATCCAAGGGTTATCAAATTAACAGTCCGAAAGGGACTATCCGATTAGGTTGAGTTTGTGCAATTGACAACTCAGATTTTTAAAAATGCCAACTCAGGCATAATTTTTAGCAAATGCTTGGAAGAGGTGTGAAATGGAGCTTTTGAAATTTCACGAATCTTAGTAACTGACATATTAGACCATGGCGCATTGGAATATCAATTTTGCAGATTTCCCGCATTACGCGCAGGTAAAGAAGTATGCAAATGGTTGATAGATTTAATTCGTATGTTGATTAAATAGGTTGCAAAGGCAACTTATATTCTGGAGCGTTGAACAAGTAGCTAAAGCGATAGTCTTATAATATAGTAGTACATTTTTGAAGATTGGGTTTGATCAAAGCACAGAAAATTTATTCTGACCAAGCCTATCTCTTCGCCTTATTGCCCGGGGCTCTCAAGCTCTAGATCCATTCCGTTTCCTTTCTCAGCGCTTAGTTCAACAAGATTTCAAATTTCCCAATTCGCAGAAAATTCTCATGAACGTTTTAAGTTTCTTTCAAACAACGAAAGTATTCGCGTCCAATGCGTTTCAGCAGCATTAGGATTATACTTTGCCATCCTATCGGGAAATACAAAGCCATGATCGGTTTTTGGATATATTTCTATGCGGTAATTGATATCTGTTTTGGATAAATGCGCATCCAGTTTGTCGATCATGTCTTGGGGTGCATGTTCGTCAATCTCGGCACATCCAAAATACATCTCTCCTAAAATGTTCTTTGCATCTAAATGAGGAGAGTCATCCTGGTCAGTACATAGTCTCACACCATGCATTGAGGCTGACGCCTTTATTTCAGTTGGAAAATTTGCAATAGCTGCAAATGCAAATGGCCCACTCATACAGTATCCAACAGTTCCACAGAGTTGCACATTTGCGTGATAATCACCTTCTACGTTATCCAGAATCTTTTTGATATCCGTACAGACTAGTGCATTTGTAAGGCTATTCATTTGCTCATACATTTTTATTCTGGATGTTTCTGTTTCATCAGCAAAATCCAGAATAAAATTAGGGTCAGTACGATAGTATAAATTGGGCAAAGCCACGTAATACCCGCTAGTAGCCAACCTTCTCGCCATGTCATGCAATTCTAGCCGCATGCCTGGCGCATCCATAAGAAAGATAACTACAGGAAATGGCCCCCCCTCATCGGGATGCTTTATGAAGGTCTCCATATCTCCGTATTCCGTCTCAATAAGCATGCTTTTTTCGATCATGGCTTTTCCCTTTATCGAGTATTTGATGAAGAATACCTTACCCCAGCTTTTTTAGAAGAAAATTTGTTCCATTCTTGCTATTGACGTAGCAATTACTATTTTCCCCGAGGTCGCTTTAATGGACGAAATGAATGTACTGGTCATAATGACTGATGAATTGCGGCGAGATATTCTAGGATGCTACGGAAATAAACTCGTTCAAACTCCTAATATAGATGCCCTGGCGGGTAAGGGTGTAAAGTTTGAAAATGCCTACACACCTTCGCCAATCTGCGTCCCGGCAAGGGCTTCAATGGCTACGGGCCAATATGTGCATGAACACCGATGCTGGGCCAATGCTATTCCATACCACGGTCAGATAGAGAGTTGGCATCATAGACTTCGCAATGCAGGGCGGCGCTGCACAGCAATAGGCAAACTCCACTTTAGAGGCACTGCTGATGACAACGGTTTTACGGAAGAAATAAAACCATTGCATGTTAAAGATGGAAAGGGCTGGGTGCATGGTCTTTTAAGGGAACGTACAGACCTTTTCGATGCTTCTAGTTTTGCTCAGAACATCGGTCCAGGTGAAGACCCTTACACGGACTACGATAGAGCCGTCTGTCGTCAAACTCTTGATTGGCTAGAACATCGCGCAGCCGATAAAAGCTCTGCTGGATGGGGTGCATTTGTGTCGTTTTTAAGGCCGCACTATCCGTTGACATGTCCTCCAGAATATTACAATTTATACGATCAACAATTACTACCCCCTCCTAAGGAGCCTCTATCTGGTAGTGGTAAGGAGCATCCAGTCTTAAAGAATTTACGTTTGTCTTGTGACTATGAGGCGGCCTTTTCAAAAGAGGATAAACAGATTGCTATTGCGTCATATTACGGGCTTTGTAGTTTTGTCGATGATATGGTGGGGAAAATTATTACTAAACTTCATGATACGGGCTTAGACAAAAACACAATTGTCATTTTTTCCAGCGATCATGGTGAATGTCTTGGCGATAGAGGCTTCTGGACAAAGATGGTGATGTATGAGGAAGCTGCATGTGTGCCACTTATAATGGCAGGTCCAGACATTGGCACACATGAAGAACAAACTCCCGTCTCACTCATAGACCTTTACCCAACAATTTTAAATGTCATAGGCCTAGAGCATCTAGCCGATGAGGCTGTGCATGCTAAGTCCCTCTTTGAGACAATAAATCAGCCAGATACAGAGCGCCCAATATTGTCAGAGTTTCATGATTACGGAGCTCAAACAGGAATGTTCATGTTACGTCATAAAGACTGGAAACTGATACATTACCCAGGATTTGACCCCCAATTATTTAATTTGAAGACTGATGCAGAAGAAGAACATAATTTGGCAAATAAAAGCGAATATGCTGTCAAATTAAATGAACTCATGTCGTTGCTGAAAACCATTTCGGACCCTGATGAAGTAAATGAAATAGCTTTTGCTGATCAAGAGGACATGATAAGTAAACTCGGTGGACGTGAAGCCATTTTAGCAACGCAAAACTATGATCATACGCCCGTTAAAGAAATTTGATCGAAAACATTTAATGGCCATGTAAATTTTACGAATTTAAATTTGTTCAAAAAGATAGCAAGATACATCTTTAAATTTTCTGAGAGATAATATTTAATTTTTTAAAGACCAATTTTCATTTGGCCAACTCAGCATGCCTAGCTGTACTGTTAAGTTTTCGATAACGAGAAAATAGCATTGTTCGAAAGTTCTTTTTTTGATATTTTTTGCATAGAAATTAGAACTGCCAATAGACAGCCATAATTTGGCGTTTTAAGGTTTAAAAAAGTCATGGAGACAATTATGAAAATCAAAACAGTCTTAGCTGGTGTATTTACTTTATTCCTTTCAACGACTGCTTTCTCTGGTGAGAATTGCGCCGATGGTAAAACATTAACCGATGGCAAATTGACAATAGCTACGGGTAATCCAGCATATTATCCTTGGGTTATGGACGATAGTCCTGAAAGTGGCAAAGGCTTTGAGGCAGCGGTGGCATATGCCGTTGCAAATGAGATGGGTTTTGAGAACGCTGATGTTGCATGGGTACGTTCTTCTTTCGATGAAGCAATCCAACCTGGCCCAAAAAACTTTGATATGAACATGCAGCAATACTCTATTACCGCGGAGCGTGATGAGGTCGTTGATTTCTCAAGTCCGTACTATACCGCTCCCATGGCTGTTCTCGTTTCACGAGGAGCAACGGACACCAAGCCAACGCTGGCAAATCTAAAAGAGCTCAAATGGGGTGCGGTAGGCTCTACAACTGCCGTAGTAAAACTTCAGAATGTCATAAAGCCAAACCAAGATCTTTTGCTATATGGTGACAACGCTGATGTGAACGCGGCAATGAGTGCAAATCAGATTGATGCAGCACTGTTTGATCTTCCAACGGCTCTATTTTTGAGTGCCGTAATGATTGAAGGTTCAAAGGTGATTGGTCAATTTGCAGCTGACGAAAGTGATAACCCAGATAACTTCGGTATGCTTATGGAAGACGGTAATAGCTTAAAATTCTGTATTGATGAAGCTCTCGCATCTTTAAAGGCAAATGGAACACTTGATTCAATCGAAGCGACCTGGCTTCAGGATACTACAGGTGTGCCACTAATCAAATAAGATAGCGGTTGAAAATATGGCAAAATCGCGTCGCGCTGAGTACGATGCGGCTCAAAAGCGCCGTTCCTTGATCATTGCTAGTGCGAGCACCTCTTGTGCTGTGCTTGCACTAATTATTTTGGTCCCCATGACACCTGGGTGGGAAAAAGTGCAAAAGAGTTTTTTTAATTCTGCCGTACTCTACAAGTCCTTCCCGAAGCTGCTTGAAGCATTTAAAATCAACGTAATGATTTTCGCATGGTCAGCGCCCGCGATTGCTTTTTTGGGCCTGCTAGTCGCTCTCGCACGTAGCGTTAATTCGCCAGCACTATTTCCACTCAAAGTGTTTGGTGCAATTTTTACAGATATTTTTCGGGGTGTCCCCATTATACTTACTGTCTACTTGATAGGTTTTGGTATACCTGGTTTGGGGCTGCCACGCCCATGGAACTCTCCCTATATTTGGGGATCACTTGCATTGGTTTTGACCTATTCGGCATACGTTGCAGAAATCTTCAGATCAGGCATCGATAGTGTTCATAAAAGCCAGAGAGCCGCCGCTCTATCATTAGGACTGACTGAGCGCCAAGTTATGCGCGATGTTATCCTACCTCAAGCCATACGAAATGTTATTCCAAGCCAAATGAACATGCTGATTGCCCTGCAAAAAGACGTTTCTTTATTGAGTTTTATCGGTCCAGTCGAAATTTTCAGACAGGCAGGGGTCTTTAAATCTCTTCTTGCCAATTTCACGCCGTATGTTGGCGCAGCGATAATATTTTTGGCTATCACCGTACCTGCAACTCGGTACGCAGATTATCTGATGGCGCGTCAAAGCCGGGAACGCCAATAATGCTTAAACTCCAGCTAAAAAACGTTGTGAAGAAGTTTGGTGAAAGCACAGTTTTCAAGGGTATAAATTTAAACGCCCAACAGGGTGAAATGCTTTGCTTGATAGGAGCTTCTGGTGCTGGAAAGTCAACTCTCTTAAAGTGCATCAACCTTCTGGAACCAATAGATGGCGGGGAAATTCTACTAGGTGGAAATGATATTTCAATTCCGGGTTTAGACCCACAACCAATAAGAGCTAAAGTCGGGATTGTCTTTCAGAGCTTTAATCTATTCCCTCACATGGATGCGATTTCTAACGTGATGCTTGCTCCACGGCGGGTAAACAAAAAAACGCGCCAAGAATTAAACGATCAAGTAAAAAATCTGTTTGAGAGATTTGGTCTGAAAGATCAGATGTATAAGTATCCTGATCAATTATCTGGAGGTCAGCAGCAACGCGTTGCTATTGTTCGTGCATTAGCGATGAAACCTGAGGTGATGCTATTCGATGAAATAACATCTGCTCTTGATCCACAACTAGTCGGTGAGGTCTTAGACGTCTTGCTAAGGCTTAAGAATGATGGAATGACTATAATAATGGCCACCCATGAGATGAGTTTTGCTCGTAAAGCAGCGGACAAAATATGCTTTTTAAGAGATGGGCGTGTGTTTGAAGAAGGAACACCTGAGCAAATTTTTGCTTCCAAAAGTGAAACCACGCAGGCCTTTCTAAAGGCATTATAGTCCAATTGACGATCAAAGACTTATAAGAGTTAACAACGTATGTTTTAAAAAGTCTCAAATAACTATTACGGTTTTGTATGATTTTCACTGAATCCAGTAATCAGTCCAATCGAAGTTGACAGCGTGATCATAAGCTACACTACCAATACGGCGGGGGGGGGGAGGTAAATTAATTTACTTGTAAGTTATTGAGTTTTTTGAGTTCAAATTTTAAGGATTTTGTCGGTTCACATATTCCGCAGGAATTATGGCATTCAGGGACATTTTTATATTAGAAATCACGGTTTAATAGTGGGTTTGTTATAAAGATTTAAAGTTTAGTAATCCATTAAAATCTGTTACGCTTGTTAGAGAGGTAAAACAAATGAGCCCTTCTGGAACAGACTTTGATCCTTATGAAGCTTTAGGCTTACCGCATGGTGCCTCTATAAAAGCGGTAAGATCAGCATATAAGTTGTTGGTAAAAGCTTACCATCCAGACATTCATCCAGAAAATAAAATATTCGCAGAAGAGCGTTTGATTGAAATACGAGAAGCTTTCAAAAGTCTCACCGATCACAAATTTAAGCTTGAGTTTGATAAACAGTTGTCGAACGATCAGTCAGGAAAAAATAGTCAAGAGTACAATCCCAAACGAAGTTATTACGAAAGTCAAATTTTAGATAAAATATTGGAAGATGAGTGGACCTTTGCCTCTGAATTTCACCCTGAATTAGTAACTTATAGAAATCATCTTAACGAATTAGATTCAAATTTAGCCGTGGTATTTAAATCGTTAATTGTGACAGAAAAGCTTTTCACAAAGGGAGAACAGATAGCAAAAAACTTAGAGGTACAGTTTTTGAAATCCAAATTTGGTGATGATCATGAGTTGATGAAAATTGCTAAGAAAGCTATCTTGGCCGGTGAAATAGAATTTGCAATGAAATTAAACAAAGCCGTGCGCATACTTGGGATTGGGTCAAAAAATCAAATTTTGTATAAGCTCGCTAACGATCATCCAGTCTTTGGAAATCAAGTTTTGAAACACTTTCTGCCGTCTATCTATTTAAAAAAGATGAAAGATTTTTACGAAAAAAGAGAGTTAGCCGTGGTGTCTCTTTTCCTACTAACTTTTGCCACCATAGTGTTTTTTGATTTGCTCAAGTAATCTAGTTCGCGCCACACTGTTTTTTTCACAATCTTCTCGACATGAATTTTACTGTTCAAACGTTTGGTACTATCAAAGCCAAAAATATACAACTGGGATACGGCACGTTTGCCAAATATTCTTTCTTGAAATTTAAATTTTAAGCTCCTATTCCCGCAGGAATTATAAAGCCCCACTCTGT
>MDTG01217723.1_pt1 | contig 13805 bp, 10 predicted proteins | sample 811421 | NCBI WGS metagenome assembly MDTG01 (sample SAMN05326645, study PRJNA326480) | marine metagenome | isolation source: seawater | place: Pacific Ocean: South East | collected 2011 | reverse complement strand
AATCTTTTACCTTTATAGATCTTTATGACGGAAAAACTTTCGGATTTCCAGAAACAAGGCTTGTTATTGATTTCATAGAAAAGGAGTAACGCTATGGCTATGGGAAGTTATTTTTTAGGCTCTACGGTTAGGATACCATTGCATATATCTGAAAATGGTATGGCATTTACTGAAGACGTAAGTCCAAAAATTAAAACAATAGTTAAACCAAATGGAAAATCTGCATTTTCTTCTGCTCAAAATATGAGCACATTATCATCTGATTATGCTACATATTATTTTGATTATAAGCCAGATACTATTGGTGATTATGTGGTAATAATTAACTACTATCTAGATGATGATGAATTTACTGTTATTGAAAACTTTACAGTTAATTCTAAAACAAGTATGGTTGCAGCACCTAGGGCGGAGTCACGATAATGTCAAATAACAGAAATAAAGCAATACGTGGAGAAGCTGTAAGCTTAAGCATTCAATATTATGGACCCGATGGTTTGGAGATGGATGCCGAAGATGGTCCATATGTAAAAATCCTTGACCCAGATGGATCTATAATTGTCGCCTCAACAGAAAGCGGAATAACAAAAGCTGACACAGGTCTATATGTTTATGAGTTTGATGTAGGCTCAGGTGTGGACAAAGGGTTGTGGACGGATGTTTGGTCAGCAACTGTTGATGGAATAATTCTTTCTAATGAGTTTAAGTTTTTAGTAACAGATGAAGCTTCTGCTGTAGCTGGAAGTGCAAGGCTTGGAGATGAAGTTGACTTTGATTTCTCAGAGGCAGAGCTTGTAGGCCTGAACATATTGCTAAAACAATTAAAAGCAAGACTAAGGTCTGACGGAAAAAAGCCGGCAAGGGATAAGTACGGATCTTTCATAACAGATGGGTATGGAGAGCTTGTAATGGAAGATTGCAATGTTTTTTCAGATGAAATATTGGCATGCTTTTTATCTGCAGCCTTGTCAGAGTTTAATATGATTCCATTCTTTTCCTCCTTTTCGTTTGCGGACGAAATTATTTATAAAACATTTTCTCACGCAATAACTGAAGGAGCTTACATTCTCGCTCTGTCATCTCAAGCTTTAGTTGAAAAAGGTAGGGACTTTACAATTAGTGATGGCGGTATATCTTATCAGCCTCCTGCTCTGGGTGATTTTCTAAATGGTCATTATCAGAATTTTATGACATCGTACAGAGAAAGGTTGAAATTTATTAAGAATAGCATAAGGCCAAACCCTACATCTTTTGGTACATTCACCAATTTAAGTTCTGGAGCTCCTGCTTTTGTTAGGCTAAGACACCTTAGAAGTCGCAAGATAATTTGATATACGATAAGTATAATATTGTAAAGGAGTTTTTATGAGAGAACCAGAAAAGAGAACTATGGAATACTGTGGGTTTTATAACCCAAGAGATTTTGATGAAATACAATTTGAACTTTTAGGTTTGGAGCATCTTATAAAAAGAGCTGAAGAAAGAATCTCGATGCTTAAACAAAGTTCTTTTCTTGCTAATTTAGTTGTTAATAATAAAGCTGAAAGTTTAGATAATTATTTCAACGATGGAGATATAGAAAATGGTAAGAGTTATAGCCTCGAAACAAAAGAAAAATAGCTTAATGGACAAGATGACTCTCTTGTCCAAGATTAGAAAAGCACTAATTAATGATAAAATAGCTAAAAAAATATGCAAAGAAAAAGGTGTCGGGGAGTGGTTTTTGAAAGGCGTGCCAATAGATTTTGGAGAAATTAAGCCATCTGCAAAAACTGTTGACTCATCAATTATATTAAATAATAAGCTTATGAATAAACCATTTAATATTATGATGCGTTATGTTATTCATGAGCTAACTCATTCAATTCAGCATGTTCAAGATCAAGAATCTAAAAGAGATACAGAGGAGTATCTAGATAGGCCTACTGAAATAGAAGCTTTTAAAAACCAAATAGAATATGATGCAGACAAGCGCGGGGAAGATAAAGCGGAAGAGTATGTCGATGGTCTTCTTGATTTTCATGATATAAAAGGCAAAGAAAGAAAGGACAAAAAAGACGAGCTTTTAGAGGATCTTGATTAAATATCTGTCTACTAATAGAAAAGCTCCAAATGGAGGTTTTATATGATATCTATTTCAGGGCAGCAGCCGTCAGAAGGCTCAAAGAATATTCCTTTAAACTCTTTAATAGAGTTTGCTTTAATTGATGGAGATTCAGAAATAGATTCCTCCTCACTTGTTGTCGAAATAAGCGGAGTTAGGGCTATAGAGGGGCTGGAGTTCAAGAAAGGTTTCGATGGTCTTTACTCTAATATAGAAATATCTTCTGAAATGATAGATATAGTTATTGATCCTGAAGATATATTTAGACAGGGACAGGTTGTTTCTGTAAAAATACAAGCAAAAAAATTATCAGGCAAATATTATAACTATAACTATTTGTTTAAGACCACACCTAAAGAGCCGATTCTTGAATTAAATTCTCCAGAGCATGGCGACCTAGTAAAGTCTGACCAGGTCATTTTTTTACAGTTTAAAGATGAAATCGACAATGTAGATGTAAGCTCTATAAATATTTTTGTAAACGATCTACCCGCAGTAGAGGAAGGTTTTTTTACAAAAACCTTTTCGGGTGACTCTTCCTCCGTAGTTAAAACTGATGATGGAGCTGCAGTACGAATAGAGCCTATCGAATCTTTTCGCAACGGTACTTATGTAGTAAGATACTCAGTATCGGACACCTCTGGGAATAAACTTTCTGGTCAGTTTTCTTATTCCGTCGATCTGCCGGAAGTTGTTCTTCCCTCAGTTTTCCCTCAGATAAGATTTCTCGGTTTTTCTCAGGGCATAAAAAAAGTGCAAAATATTGGCGATGGTGAGTCTCTTAGGTTAGAGTGGCACAAGCCGCTCTCTAGATCATACAAAGGAGATTCTTTTGCTCTGATTTATCAAAATGAATCTAGGTTAGAGGTCTTTGATTCATTGCCTAAATATATAGCAAGATCAGAAACAACATCTGCTGATATATCTGGCTTTACATCTGGTCTAACATTATCTTTTGCAGTCAGAGCATTGGAAGCTTTTAAGGATTCTTTAAGCCTAGAGAATATGACGGAGGTTTCTGAGGGTGTATATCTAGTTCCAGATGAAGTAAGCATTACGGAGCAAATAAATGAAGATGATGGAAGGATTGCTGTTACTTCGACAGAGAACTATCCATCAGCAGGAATTCTTGTTTTAAACAACACTGAAGTTGTTAGGTACATTGCAAAGACGGATACCGAGTTTTTGCTTGCTCCAAACGGAAGGGGTTTAAACGGAACAAGTAAAAGTATCTTTTTAAAAGGGGACGTAGCAAAGTTGTTTTTCGGCTGCCAAGATAAAAATACAGTTATAGTAATGGCGACAGCAACTCATTTAAATGAAAATGAAAGTGGAAGAGAGATAAATGGAACTGGTTTAGTTGTAACTGATTATACGGAGAGTGATAAAAAGTTTTTTCAAGGATTTGATTTCTGCGGATATCACAGAGCTATCCCTCAGCAGATATTTCAAGGAAAAGGGGATTGCGGAAGTTATTTAGGCGGTGAGTTCAACAAAATGAGGGGAATGAACCTGTTTGACAGAATGATAAATAGAGAGGAAGTCATATTGGATCAAACAGGAGAGCCTGTAGTTCTTCTAAAGAGAATATGGGACGGTACAACCTGCAGTTGTGTAGGGTCTAGAAAACAACATCCTAAGATTAAGTCATGTAAATTATGTTACGGAACAGGATATAGCGGTGGATTTAATCAACACGATTATAAGCGTAGAGAAGATGGAAGAATTATGGTTATGTTTGGAGATACCCTTGAGGACTTAAAACTTGGGCCTCATGCTCACTTGGAACAGCAATATGAGCCAAGCTGCTGGACGCTACCCAGTCCCGCAATAAGAGATAGGGATTTAATAGTTAGGTTCGACTTTAGCGACAATGTAGAATATGTATATGAAGTTTTAAACGTCACTAAAGATAAGTTATTTTACAGGCACTATACAAGACAGAGGCTATCATTAAAACGGCTGGATAAGACGGATATCGCCTATACTGTTCCTTATTCTTTAAAAACCTAGGAGGGTATTATGTGGATAAAAAATACATCAGGAAAAAAAGACGCTATGCTAACTTTTGCATTCTTAGCATTTACAGTTGTAACTTTAAATATTTTACTAGCAACATTTGGAAAGATTTCGTGGAATGGCTTTGAGATAAGCTTTCAGTCTATGGAGGCTGCAGCTATGACCGCTTATTTAGCAGCAACTTTTACAGCTTATGTAACAAGACGCTGGACTGATAAAAAGTTTGAGGAATTACCTCCTGGAGGTCAGAATGAGTGAAGAAACTAATGACAAAGGATTCCTTGCTTCGGTTTTAGCTTTTTTTGGGTCATTAACCATAAAGGTAAAGCTTATATTGGGTACAATAATTGGTGTATTCGGATTTATTTCTTATTTTGTATTTTCAAAAAAGAAAAATAACAGAGAGATACTTGAGCTTGAATTAAAAAAAGTTAGAGAGGAAATTGAAATAGAAAAAACTCAAGAAGAAATAGATATAAATAATGAAAAATTAATTAAGCTAGAAACAAGAGCGGAAGAGATTGTAGAAGAGATTAAAAAAATAGAAGCTCCAGATCCAGAGAGAGAAGTATCAAATGAAGAATTAGATGAATTTTTTGATGAAAGAGGATTTTAGTATGGAAAAAAAGATTGAAAAATTGCTAAGAGGCGTTGAAAAAGATTCTAACTTCTATGATGCACTGATTTCTATTGCAAAGAAAGTTTCTAAACCACAGAAAAATTTGATAGTAGATGTTTTTGAAATGGAGTCAATTATTGATCCCGATAAAGTAGAGCCAGAAGTCGGGCTAGATAGAATGGAGGTAGATATATGATAGATACAAGGTTTTTTATAATATTTATGTGTACTGTCCTTTTGGCATTCCCCCAAGCTGCACTGGCTGGCGATATTGTCCCCAAGGGAACTGTTTTAGAACAGGAGTCTTACGTTTTTACGATAGATGAAGCTACTAGGCTTTTAAAGAGAATAGAGGAACTTGAGGCAAAAGAAAAAGAATTAGAAGGATATGTTAAGTTAGAATCACTTAGACTACAGCAAATTGATTTATATAAAGTAAATTTAGAATACTCTCAGTCTCAAAACTTAAGATATATGAATCTTCTTAATACAAATCAAGATTTGCTAGATAAGTACAACAAAAGAGATCAACTTCAAACTTGGGAAAATATGGGCTTTTTAGCTCTAGGCATAACCCTTACAATAGGTGCTTTTTTGGCAGCAGATGCTATAACAGATCATATGGAATCTACCGGAAGATAAAGGCATACTAATTTTATTCTATTGGTAGAATATTAAGTTTAGGAAAGTTTAATGGGAAATTCAAAATATCCAAATAAGCTAGATACATCTATAGAGATACCTGCTGTAAGAGATAATATAGTTGAGGTTGGCTCAGATGTACTTAATAGCTTGAGGTCAGCAGTTTTTAATATAGAGAGAGCTTTGGGCGTCAACCCTCAGGGTGCTTCTGGAAATACTGTTGCCACCAGGCTCAATAAAGCGCTTGACGGAAACGGAAATATATTAAAGGAAGCTTTAGATACAGCTGGTTTAGTTTCAGGTCCTATCATAGATTCTGATGTATCTAATAACGCTGGAATAGATGAGTCCAAATTAAAGTTAAAATATCCAACGCAGCTTCTTCAAGATGAGATATCTCAACTTATAAAACAAATAGATATCATGGCAAAAACGCTCGAAGAGCTTTCCTATTTATTTGCAGCTCACACACATCCCGAAGCAAAGAATCGACATAAGGCTATAGCTATAAATGTTGATGCTATTGGCTCTTCGTCTTCAAGCTCTGGAATTATATCTACTGAGCAAAAAGAGCTTCAAACTTTACTAGAGAATCTATTTGCTTCCCATATTAATTATGATGGATCAAACATATCCTCAACAAACAGGTCACACAAAGCAAATCAGGTTTTTTTTGATAATACTGATACCTCTGCATTTATTGAATCAGATGATGTGCAGGGGGCTATAGAGGACGTATTAAATCAAACCTCTGGACAGTTAGATGTCCACCAGAATCTTCATCATAGCAACGGCATGATTAGAGCTACATCTGATTTTGATTTTACAGAAAATGATGTAGGCCCTGAGCTGTTAGAAGAGCAGCAGCAGGTTATTTTTTCAGAATACTCGACAGAAGAAACTACTAGGATATCAAGTATTTCTTTCTTAGACCCTCCTGACCTACCCGCTTATGGCATAGAGAGATCAGATGTTTTAAGGCTCTATTCTAATTCTGACGGGCAGATTTTTGACTACCAGATTCACTCGATTATTTTATCTGGAGATTCTACAAAGATTACATCTATAAATGTATTTGGAAGACTTCATAGAGCATCTCTTGAGTCAGACTCGATTAAAGTATTTTCAAATAAAAATAAAAAATCTAATCCAGCTGGATTTTTAACATCAGCAAGACCCTACCCTGGAGCTGTAAATCTTGATTTGATTCAAATTGCAAATCCAAGCGGCGCAACAATTTTGTCCAAAAGTATACGTCCATCAGAAATAAGTTTTTCAAATAGATATTTTAACTTAATTATAGATGAAACCAAAACCATAGAAGTTGACGCTTATATGGTAGGGGTTGATGGCCACCAAACTATTGATTCAATAATTAATGCCATAAACATCTCTCTTGCAGCCCAAGCAGCGAGTGCTTTGGCTTATAGGGTTGACTATGATAATAATTTCCCTCCAGAGATAGCCATAACTCATTCTTTGGGTAGCACGACAGGTGATACTTATTCTCTAAAGGTCCAAAGCATAAATCCTGCTGACACAGTCTTGGAATCTCTCGGCCTTTCTTATATAGAAGATTCTGTGCAGACAAGGGGCACAGCAGGAGAGGTTTACATACAAGGCGAAGCTACATCTGGCTTAAGCAAAAAAATGGAGCAAGCTGGGTTGACTCTTCTTGCCGCAACTTCATCTGTAACATCAGATTCTGCCGGAATCAACTTTTCAGATTATGGCATAATAGACGGAGATCTTTTAATAATAACCAATACGCCTAATGATGATGGAACTTATGTTATTAAAGAAGTTTCTGAAAATTCAATAAGAGTAGATAACCTTCAGCTTTTAGGGGGAATATGGCAGGGCTCATCTCTAGAGGACTCTAAATTTTATGTTTTAAATAACACTGTGTTTTTAAAAGATTTAGAATTTTTAAGCTCTTTGGGTTCTGGAAATTTAGCTGTTGTTGATATCTTTATCGATAAACATAGAAACCCTTATTACAACACGAGGTTAGAGCACGGTATAGAAACTTACCTAGGAAGTGAAAGCTTAGCTACTGTATTTGATTTTAATGGGCCCATAGATACTTATACAGAAGAAAGTCCTGGCATAATGTCACTCTCACTAAATGACAAGGGAATGCCTCAGATATCTTTAGATAGTGGGGAAGAGTATTTGTTAGAGGGCGTCTCTAACTCGTATATTTATGCTAAATCTGGATTATACAACATATATATAAAAGTCTTTATATCTAATTATGAAGATATTGTATCAAAGATAACTAACGAAGGAAGCTTTGATATTTATTTATATGGACACGCTGAGGTTAATAAAGAAGAGAATTTTATGCTATCTAGGGCTGCTTTTAATTCTAGGACCTCTAGGGTCGTAGGCAATGGCTTTTTAGGCCCGAAACTTTTTAAGCTAAGGGAAGATGGAATAACCTCAGATAAGGACTTAAGCTCTAGTGCTTTAAAGACAGTTTATCAAGGCCCAATATCAGAAACAAGATCTAATGGTGTGACGGAAGGTCTTTTTCTAACTCCAGCAGACACTCCTATAGATGAGGATGATAATTATGTTGTAAACTTATCGGGCGGTACATGTTACGTAAGAGGAAAGAGGTATAGGTTCGATGGGTTTTCGTCTTTAGTAACTGGAGTTAAAACGGCTGACGCAGATAAGGTGTTTATAGCTATAAGTGAAACCGGAGAGATAGTATTTGGAGGAGCTAATAGTGGTGGAGGGACAGTAGAGTGCGCATCACCTTTTAGTGCAGACTCTAACTGTATTTTAAGCTGCCTAGAGTATGATTCTGTAACTGTAAGAGCAATTGATCTAAGGTTATTTCTTGATAATTTAGATCTAAAGCTTTTAAACTCAGTAACAGTAAGCCCCCAGCCAGGTATGGGGCACTTTGAAAGCTTTAATCATGCAATAAAATATGCTAAAAGATTTTCAGATATGTTCCCAGAAGCTGGAGTTCCAACAATTCATTTGAAATCAGGAGTCCACAATATCCTTTTAGATATGGATGTAACTCAAGCTGCATATAATATTCAAGACGCCATGGATGAGTCTTATTCTAGTGGGGCATGGATAAACTTTCCAGTTAATATCGAAGGAGAAGGGCACTCTACAGTTATTGATATAGCTAAGGCCTATTCTGATAGAGATATATCAGAGGATGACAGAGAGACTGCTGGTTCAGGTGTTTTTGCGAAACATGCAACGCACCTTTTTATTGCTGGCCCAGGGCTTGATAGCGATACAACTCCAGATGGAGATAATGATGTTATTGATAGCGGCTTTGTAACTATAAAGAATTTAAGAATGAGGCTATGCTCTATATTGATATCTGACCCAAGAACTGAAAATAATGATGGAGAAAAGTTTAACTGGGGAGTTAACATAGAAAACGTTATATTTGATTATTCCGACAGGGAATCCTTCGGAAAGGGAAATATTGGTGTTTGGATTCGAAAGCACTCACCTTCCGGTAACTCATCTAGCACAGACTATGTTGGAAATATATCAATTAAAAATTGTCAATTTTTAAACTCAATAATAAGAACATATGGATTTAATTTAGATAGGCATCGAAACATTTCCATAATAGATAATGTCTTTAGGGGAAATGGAGCTTCTTCAAGCGGAGAGGGTAACTATGCATTTTATACAGGAGATGATACACAGGGCCTGATTGAATTTGGAGGCTTAATAGAGGATGGTGATCCTGCTATTGGCGGTAACTCTCCTCCTGAAAATAATATTACTATTAGAGGAAACATTTCGGCAGATAGTAACGATTCAGCAACCCTTCCCGAGTGGTCTGATGGAAGTATTTGGGCTGATAGAATAAGTACAAACTTAGTTGTAGGAGGAAAAGTTGGAATCAAAACAGGAAAGCCTGGTTATACATTAGATGTAAACGGAGATATGGGCGTTGATGGAGACGGCTATATCGCAGGCGATGTTGATGTTGAGGGGGATCTTGCTGTTGTGGGAGATATCACTATAACGGGGGAGATAAACTATGAACACCCTAACCCCTCACTCCCTCTTCAGATTAACGGAGATGTTCTTTTTCAAGATTCTGATATCACTATCACGGACAGTCTTGCTTATCTGTCAGTTACATCAACCAATGGTTATAATGCTCTTGGCTCTGAGCTTAGATTACAAAGGTCTAATAACTCCCTGTCCAGTTCAATGCATCTGGGAGAAATTCGTTTTCAGGGGCAACAGAATACGGACGATGAGGCTGGAACGGCATATGCTGGGGCTGCAATCGTATCTAGGGTAGCAACCAGTTCCTGGGGAGATGATGATCAAACGTCAGATATCAGTTTTTGGACTAAAGATATGGACGATTGGGACAACCGAATGACTATTGAGCCTAATGGGCGGGTCGTTATAAATGGAGGAAAAGACCTAACAGAAGATGCTGATAGCGGAAGCGTTAAGATTACTTATCCTAATTCCACCCGTGTTATGCATATCGACTCAAATGAAATTCAGATAAAGGACCCAGATGGAGCAGATCGATTGCCTTTGCTCCTAAATCCCTTAGGGAGCTATGTTCAATTTGGAGGATTGCATAATGGTCAGTATGGTGATGAAACGCCCAAATTACGCATAGAGGGAAACGTTATAAGTGCAGTAGCAGGAGATAGTGGATATGGAAATGTCATTTCGCTTAATGATGCAGTTACAGTTGCAGGCAATTTGGTAGTCGAGGGAACCTATACTACAGTAGATAACATTACGGCTCAAGACACTATAGTCGCAAAACGGATAGCAGTAGTTGCCGGAACCGCCCGTGGAGAGGGAAGCCAGCTCGCAGCACAGTTTGTAGGAAACTCTGGAGTCACCGTTGATACCTCCGATGATGAGGGCGGGAACACGCTTCAGCAGCCAGTCGTATTGATAAAAGATTACCAGTCTGATGCTAGGGACGGATATGCTTTGGGCATTCAGTTGGCTGATGTAACTAAAGCCGAAATGGACGACGGGCAACCCTCAACCGATACTGCAGAATTTTTTGTATTATTTCTTGACTCCGAAGGATCAGCTGCTGGATATATTGCCGGTAATGGCGGGAGCGTAGAATACGGTGGTTTTACAGGAAGCCATATAACTCCAGTGAGTAAAAGCGAGAGAGATGATTTCTATCAATTGGGCTTGATAGTATCCTCTAATGGAGTTGCTCTAACAGATAAGTTTTTATCAGAACCTTATGTTGGAACAACAGTTTCTAAAAAACAAAAGGATAAGGCAGTCTTAGGCGTGATAAGTGGCGGGCCAAGACTGTATGATAAAGGAATTACGTTATCTGAATGGAAAAAAGACGTTTATGGAATAACTGTAAATTCATTAGGAAACGGAAGAGTTTGGGTTACTAATATTACTGGAGATATTGAGAATGGTGACTTTATATGTTCAAGTAATATCCCTGGATATGGCCAAATGCAAGATGATGATTTAATGCACAATTATACTGTAGCTAAAGCAACTGAATGTGTAGACTGGGATAAGGTTACAGATACGATTACTCATAACGGAGTAGAGTATAAGAAGTTTTTGATAGCATGTTCATATCATTGTGGATAGGGGATTATAATGGGAAAGTCAAAATATCCAAATAAACTAGATACTTCAGTTGAAATACCTGTAGTTAGAGATAATGTAACAGAAATAGGTTCTGATGTTATTAACAGTTTAAGATCTGCTATCTTTAATATAGAAAAAACCCTTGGAATAAACCCAAATGGAACCGTAGGGAATACAGTTGCGTCTAGAATAGGTAATAGCCTAGATGATAATGGAAACATAAAAGAGGAAGCTCTAAACAAAGCGGGCTTGCTTTCGGGCCCAATAGATGATAATGATATATCAAAAAATGCAGGTATATCAGAAGATAAATTAAGGTTAAATTATCCAACTCAGCTTCTTCAGGATCAGGTTTCTATCTTAGATAGCAGGTTAGACTTGTTAATCCAAAGCTTAGAAGAGCTTAACTCTATAATATCTGCCCATATTCACTCTGAGGCTACGAATAGACATAAGGCTAAGGCAATAACGGTAGAGAACTTTGATGCAAATCCATCTAGCTCAGCATCTTTCTCTCTGGGCATTCAAACTGCACAGGATGCGTTCGAAGAGATTTATAATTCTCATATAAAATATACCGGAGAAGGAATTAGCCTTGATAATAACTCTCACAATTCTTCTCAAATATTTTATGATAACGAGCAGACTTCTGATATCATTCAATCCAATAGTGTTCAGGGGGCTATAGATGATATAGCAGATATTCAAGGTGCTTCTCTTCGAGATTCTGTTCTTAATCTAAATTCTAATGGAATAATAAGAACGGGGTCTGTTTTTGACGCGTATGAGCAGAATGAAAAAACAAATATTATAGTTTCTGCCTCACGGATTTCATATACAGGGCCAGATGGTAACAGCAGAGATTTAATATCATTTTTAGACACACCGATGGTGCAGGGAGATCTTGAGGCTTTTGATATATTAACAATCATTGACTCTCCTAATGAAGATGATAATAAAGACTATCTTATTGATTCTTTTAACGTGCAAGCAACAGGAGAGGTCTTATCGGTAACTGTCCTTGGGGGTCCGAAGCATCCTTACGAAGTAGGTATTAATGCAGAAATAAGAAAAAGTGAGTTTAGACCCTACAATGAAAATGGTTTAAATTGTGTTGCTAGGCCAAGATATTTAAGGTCTAATATTCCAGACATACAAGTTGCCAACCCTAATGCTGCAACAATAATTTCATCTGGAATTAGACCCGCCAATATTGTATCAGGTGGTAATGATTTGTTGACTTTAGAAGTAGATGGGTCTTCTTATGAAATTAATGTTTATGATGAAGATTTTGCAGTACAATCTTTGGATACTATTGTTCATAAGATAAACACATATTGTGTTGAAAATAAGCTAAACGCTTTTGCTTATAAAGTTAGGTCTTTAAAGTGTTATGAATTAGCAATAACTCACGTTCTCCCAAATTTTTCTGCAGATACTAAAAATAGAACATTAAAAATAACTGAAGGATCTGGATCAGGGCAGGCATATCAGGCGTTAGGCTTAGAGTACATACTCGATAGGGAAGTTGAGGGGTTTAATTCAAATGTATGCCATATAAATGGAAGGCTAATAAGCTCATTTGGAAAGATGAAGATGTATTCATCTGAGTCTTTAGCTTTAAATCAAGGAACTACAAATATTGTTACTACTGGTCTTAACTTTTTTGAAGAAGATATAAGAGAAGGCGATCTTTGCACTATTGATGGTGCAAGTAACGAAGAAGACAATGGCACTTATAGAATTCATTCAGTTGAAGATCAAACTTTAATCCTAGATTCAGTAGGCGCAGTTTTTTCTGGAACATTAAATGATTCGTCTAGAGTTATTATACAAAGAACTTCAGCTCCTCTTAGTGAGCTAGAGTTTTTGGCTGCTGATGGTCCTATAATAATTGATATATTTATGACTGAAGATGGAGATATTAACTTCAGAGTAAGAGCAGAAGTTTTGGGAACAATCAGAGATGCAGGTTTTGATGGATTAGTCACAGATCTATCTAAAGGATTCATAACAGGCGGTAATGACTTTGAGCTTCGGGTAAACACAAGCGGATATGCAAGGCTGGTAAGGATGCCGTCTGGAGAGCAGGGACCAGAAGTTTTTGTAGGCTTTACGGGCAGGCACAAAGTTATGTCTCCAGATAAATATAACTTTGTTATTCTTGATATTCTTTCTTCAAATCTTTTGGGTTCAAATGATACTGTAACTATAAGTGGGCATCCAGAGACTCCAGATAGTGTTATGCATTTATGCAGAATAAATTATTCCACAGAAAATGGCTTTGTTTTAGGGTCTTCAGTTGCACCAGGAAACGGCATTCCGGTTGTACTAGATAAAAGAACCACAGGTACCATTGATGATACCATAATAAGTGAAAATATAATAGAAAGGTATATCCAGGGACCCAGGAATGAGCTAAGGGGTACGGGAATAATAAGGGATTTAAATATAATATCTGTTGTAGATAATGATCCACTAACTGTGGCTTCAAATCCAACATGCTCTATCTCTGTAAGCCCTGGAGTTTCTGTTGTAAATGGAGTTAGAGTTGAGTCTTTTGGAATTATAAACTTATTATATAATTATCAGGATTTAGGCACATCTTTCTATATAGGGATAGATGGCACAGGTTGTTTAATTGTAAAGCCTGAGGTTTCAATATCTGGAGATCCCAAATCTCCTTTTCTAAATCAAAATATAGCAAGTATAGCTAAAGTTGATATTGATCCAGGATTATCGGTTACTATAACTGATTTAAGATTATTTGTTGATCACTTAGATTACAAGGTTTTAAATCAAATTATT
>MDTG01035780.1_pt1 | contig 13805 bp, 15 predicted proteins | sample 811421 | NCBI WGS metagenome assembly MDTG01 (sample SAMN05326645, study PRJNA326480) | marine metagenome | isolation source: seawater | place: Pacific Ocean: South East | collected 2011 | reverse complement strand
GGTTCGATGATTTCTTTGTTGCTTGAGACTTTTTAACCACTAACAAATCTAAGTTTTACCTATTGTATAGTTTATTAAGAAGATGTTCTAATCCGAATGACTTATTTTTATCGATATCTATATAATTAACATTATGGAAAATATGAAAAGAAAACTTATTATTTTAGGGTCTGGTCCGGCTGGGTATACCGCTGCTGTGTATGCCGCTAGAGCTGGTTTAGAGCCTTGCTTAATAACTGGGATGGAACAAGGAGGTCAACTTACGACAACTACAGATGTAGAAAATTGGCCAGGTGATAGCGATGGCCTTCAGGGCCCTGAACTGATGGATAGAATGCTAAAACACGTAGAATCATTAGAAGTTGAAGTGATCTTTGACCATATTGAGACTGCAGATTTATCCTCAAAACCTTTGGCTCTCACCGGAAACGTTAGTAAATATGAGGCGGAGTCTTTAATTATCGCAACGGGAGCTTCTGCGCAATATTTAGGCCTAGAAACTGAACAGAAGTATATGGGAAAAGGTGTAAGTGCCTGTGCTACTTGTGATGGTTTCTTCTATAAAGATAAGGATGTGGCTGTTATTGGAGGAGGCAATACTGCTGTTGAAGAAGCCTTATATCTATCAAATCTATGTTCGTCAGTGACTCTTATCCATAGGAGGAACTCATTAAGAGCTGAAAAAATATTGCAACAAAGATTATTTAAAAAAGAACAAGAAGGTAATATCAAAATCATTTGGGATCATGAATTGATGGAAGTGGTGGGCGATGAGAATCTTGTAAATGGTATCAAAATAAAAAGCACTAAAGACTCCTCAGAAAGTGAGATTGCATTATCTGGTGTATTCATAGCCATAGGACACAAACCAAATACTGATTTATTTAAAGACCAGTTAGATATGGCGAATGGTTACTTAAAAATTATTTCAGGAACTGATGGCAATAGTACAGGGACAAGTATTCCAGGTATTTTTGCTGCTGGGGATGTATCTGACCATATTTATAGACAAGCCATTACCTCTGCAGGTTCAGGTTGCATGGCAGCATTAGATGCTGAAAAATATCTAGCAGAGAAATAAATGAAGCACCTGAGAATTAAAAGAGATGGGCCAATTACGATAGTCAGTATAGATAGACCTGAATCAATGAATGCTCTTAGCATTGAGGTATTAAAAGAGTTTTGTTCTTTACAAGAATATTTTAGGCAAGATTTAGAAACCAGAGTTGTAATTTTTACAGGGGAAGGAGAAAACTTTTCTGCTGGTGCGGATTTGAAAGAAAAAGCTCAACTGTCGACTAAGCTAGAATCATGGAGAAATAATTTTGGAAAACCGGCTATTAAATCTATTCTTGAAATAGACCAGATAACCATTGCAGCTGTAAACGGCTATTGCTTAGGAGGAGCTGCCTGTATAGCTTCAGCATGCGATTTTCGCATAGCATCTAAAAAATCACTTCTTGGTTATCCTGAAATAAATTTAGGAATAAACCTTAACTGGCTCGGACTACCCCTTGCAGTGCGATTAATCGGACCTGCGAAAGCTAAGAAAATGGTCATAGGTGGAGAAAACGAGAAAGCTGAAACTCTTCTTTCTTGGGGTTTTTATGACGAAATTTGTGACGCTGATGAATTAATGGATAAAGCAATCTCAATGGCCAAATTGTATGCATCTAAATCTCCAATTGCTGCACAAATGATAAAGAGAAGTGTCAATAATCTGGTTTATAAGAATGATGAATCAATAATGCACATGGATTATGACCAGACACTATTAACCCATGAAACTCAAGACAGAAAGGAAGCTGTCACTGCCTTCTTTGAAAAAAGGAACCCTAAATTTAAAGGAGATTAATTAAGCAGACTTACCTTCTAAAGCTTGCTTAGCTTCCTGATATTCATTTACCAAAGCATCTACCGCATCTTTGACAGTAGGTACATCGTGAAGGTTTCCAATACCTTGACCTGAACCCCAAATGTCTTTCCAGGCTTTCTTTTGGTTATCTCCTCCGGCACCAGAACTTCCAAAGTTCATATCATTCTTGTCAGCGTAAGGTAAATTATCTGGATCTAGACCTGCATTAACAACACTTGGTTTCAGATAGTTTCCATGTACTCCAGTAAAAGTAGGAGAATACATTATGTCGTTAGCGTCACTATCAACAATCATGTCTTTATAACCCTGAGAAGCATTTGCTTCTTCTGTTGCGATAAATCTAGTTCCTATGTATGCAAAATCAGCTCCCATAGCCTGAGCGGAAAGAATAGATGCTCCATGAGAGATACTTCCAGAAAGAGCAACCGGCCCATCAAAAAATTCTCTTACCTCACGAACTAAAGCAAATGGGCTCAAGGCACCGGCGTGGCCGCCAGCCCCTGCACAGACCAAGATAAGGCCATCTGCGCCTTCATCTATAGCCTTTTTAGCATGTCTTATGTTAATGACATCATGCATTACAGCACCACCGTAACTATTAACCGCATCAACAACAAACTTAGGCGCTCTTAAACTAGTAATTATTATAGGCACTTCATGTTCTACACAGACTTCCATGTCATGTTCAAGTCTATTGTTTGAATGATGGCAGATTTGATTAACAGCAAAAGGTGCAACAACAGCATCAGGATTTTGCTCTTGATAATCGGCTAACTCTTGTTTCATCATAGAGATCCATTCTGTTAACTTCTCTTCTGGTCTGGCATTAAGAGCTGGAAAGGATCCAACCACTCCAGCCTTACATTGAGCTAAAACAAGTTCCGGGTAAGAAACTGTGAATAAAGGAGCTCCTATGACAGGAATCCTAGTTTTATCTTTTAAAAAATTTACAACGTCCATATTTATCCTTATTAATAATTAATTATTGATTTGAAACCCAAAAAACTGCTGCTGCTACAAGACTGAGAATAATCACTACTGCAGCGATAGCATCTAATTTACTATCCTCTTGACGCATGATTTCCTTTTCTTGATCGGTATGCTCATTTGACATCTATATCTCCTTTTAATTCAGATCCACTAAGATCCGCCCAACTTGTCCACCTTCTAAGATGGTAGAAATTTCTTTCTCTAATCCTTCTAGTTTCACCTCTCTAACTAATGCTGAAAGATCTAACTTCCAATCAGAAGCAAATCTTTCCCAAACTTGTAATTTCTTATGGAGGGGAATCTCAACTGAATCTATACCCAAAAGCGCATTCCCCCTTAGAATAAAAGGAAAAATTGAACTCTCAAATGATGGGCCACCCACTAATCCACTGCAAGCAACCGCTCCACCCGGCTTAAGCGAGGCAAGCAATAAAGTTAAAATGTTGCCGCTAACTACATCCACACCGAAATCCCATATTGTTTTGCCAATCGGTGTTCTTGAAATCTCTGCTAATTCCTCTCTAGAAATAACTTCTGAAGCACCGAGACTTTGCAGTAAAGCCTTTTCTGAGTCTTTTCCGGTAACAGCGGTTACAGAAGAACTCAGCTTAGATAGTAGCATAACTGCTATCGAACCCACTCCACCAGTAGAACCCGTAACTATTGAACTAGAAGAGTCAAAACCTTTATTTCTATTAAAATCATCTAGAGCTTGTATAGACAGACCAGCAGTTAGGCCGGCCGTTCCTAGACACATAGATTCTCTATCACTCAAGCCTGAAGGCAACATTACGGCCCAAGACGATGGAACCCTTATATATTGTCCGAAACCTCCTGATGTATTCATACCAAGATCGTAACCAGTGACAATCACACAATCCCCTTCTTTGAAGTTTACATCAGTTGATTGTTCTATAATTCCAACTGCATCTATACCAGGAGTATGGGGATAAGTTCTTGTAACTCCCGGAGAACCAGAAGCAGACAAAGCATCCTTATAATTCAGTGAAGAATAATTTACTTTAATCAGCAATTCACCTTCCGGAAGATCATCTATATTTTTTTCAATAATGGAAAGCTTATTGCCTTGTTCTGTTTTAGCAGACTCTAATGCTTTAAATGTTTTCATGATGTAAACCTGTCCCTGTTAATTAAATCATAGAATTTGAAAAGAGTTTTTTCGATTATTAGTTGCATCGAGAAAGCGAACCTTTCGGTAAGATTTTTCTTTTCAACAAATTCTATTTCAAATAATTTTGCTTCTTTCGATAAGTTCACTAGGTAATTATCTGAAGTTTCCAAAGAATCTACTAATCCCACCTTAACTGCTTCTTCTCCTTGCCAAACTTCACCGGTAGCAACAACTTCTGTATCAACTTGAGGTCTTTGTTCTTTGACAAAGTTTTTGAAAATCAGATGTAAATCTTCTAATTCAGATTTAAATTTTTCTCTACCTTCTTCACTATTTTCGCCCAAGGTTGTTAATGTTCTCTTAAATGCTCCTGCAGTATGCATTTCAAAATCAATAGAATTCTTTTTCAATAGCCTATGAAAATTGGGGAGTTGAGCAATTACACCTATAGAGCCAACAATAGCCCAAGGTGCTGCAATTATTTTAGTAGCAACACAAGACATCAAATATCCTCCGCTAGCCGCAACTTTATCTATGCATACTGTGAGGTTGATATCATTATCGACTAATCTCTTCAGTTCAGCAGCACACAGTCCGTAAGCGTAAGCCGAACCTCCCCCACTCTCAACTCTAAGCACAACTTCTTTACATTCACTTTCAGATAACAGAATTGAATTTACTTCTTGTTTAAGTTTTTCAACTTCTGAGGCTTGTATGTCGCCATTAAAATTTAAAACAAATACGGCTTCCTCTTTTTCAGCCTTATTTTTTTTCTTCTTGTCTTTAGATAGCTCTTTGTTAAATTTTTTAAGTTCCTTAGGGTTCATAAGAGAACTCTTTAAGGCGTTTCCCATATCCTCAAACTTATCCGAAAGATTAGTAATTGAAAGTTTACCTTTTGGCTGACTCTTGTTCTTTGAAGAGCCGATAATTAATAAAAGCGGTAGAGTTATAGCCAGAGCTATTGTGAATACCTTTAAAAGGAAAATTAGATAATCAACCAGGATTTCCATTTATTTTGGTTGCATCCTAATTCCGCCATCCAGTCTTATTGTCTCTCCATTTAGAAAAGGATTCTCAACAATATGCTTGGTTAATGCTGCATATTCAGAAGGGAAACCTAGTCGTTTGGGAAATTGAGTCATCTCGATAAGCGGATTTCTGACTGCATCTGGAGCCATAGCCATAAGAGGTGTATCAAAAATTCCTGGGGCAATTGTATTTATCCTAATTCCCATTCTTGCCAAATCACGTGCAATTGGAAGAGTCATACCTACTACGCCACCTTTGCTAGCGCTATAAGCAGCTTGACCTATTTGACCATCAAAGGCTGCTACTGAAGCTGTATTTATAATTACTCCACATTCTCCATCAGAATTAGGTTCATTATTACCCATGACTACTGCAGCCAGCCTCAATACGTTAAAAGTACCATTGAGATTTATATCAACGACTGTCTTAAAGTAATCTAAAGGATGAGCACCATTTTTACCTACTGTTTTACTAGCACTTCCAATACCCGCACAATTTACAACAATATGGAGGCCTCCGAATTCTTCAACAGTTTTGTCTATAGCTGTTTGAACTGAAGATTCATCAGTGACATTGGCAATTACGTAACTTGAATTTGTGCCTAATTTTTCTACAGCACTTTTTGCATTATCTTCGTTTAAGTCAAGTAACATAACCTTTGAACCTGATTCAACCAAAACTTCTGCAGTCGCTAAACCTAAACCTGAAGCTCCACCAGTTATGAGAGCCACTTTATTTGAAATTTCCATTTTTTCTCCTTATGCGTCGCAATTTAAGATGCGAGATATTACACGATAAGTAAAAAAAATTCATGAATAGTATCCTCTATAGACCTAAAAAAACCCTCTTTGCACGATAAAGGTGCATATAAGTAAGATTTAGTGATATTTAATTTGGCATGTAAATTGCATAGTTGATGTTGTATTAACTAAAAACTTACAAGGAGTTAGGATGAAAAATCTTATAAAAATTGGGGCCATAGCTATCTTCTCAAGCGCTATGTCCTTGCAAGCAGCTGAATTTGAGAGCAACGTTGCTTTATCTAATGACTACATTTGGAGAGGCATGACTCAGACAGCAGAAGAGCCGGCAATATCAGGCGGTTTTGATATCGCAGGTGAGAGTGGCCTTTACTTCGGAACATGGGCTTCTAACGTTGAGTTTGGTGATGGAGCTGCACTTGAACTAGATTGGTACGCTGGATATGCCAATGAGCTAGAAAATGGATTGAGCTACGACTTTGGTTATCTGGCTTATACATACCCAGGTGAAGACTCTTTGGACTTCGAGGAAATTTACCTTGGACTTGGCTATAGCTATTTTGGATTCACCTTCTCATCAGGACAAGATAGTGCTCCAGACAACTCTGAATTTTCAGTGGCACTCGGCGAAACAGGTGTTGGTTTAACCTTTGGTGACTACGAGGACTACGGAGAATACACATTAATCAGCTACGACCTCCCTATTGATATAGCCGGTCTAGGTGTATCGATTGCTTGGTCAGATTTCAGTGCAGAAAATTCAAGCGGATTAGCGGATGAAGATACATTCCTAATTACCTTTTCTATGTAATTCTTAACTCCCCGTTAAGTAGGTGTTCTAAATCTCCCCATTTAGACACATTAAGGGCCAGGCGAAAGTCTGGCCTTTTCTTTATTAAGCAAGGGACGAGCATACATCATCAAACATTCCTTAAAAGTCTCATCGTTTAGATATTCAAATCTTGTTTTAAACTTTATCAATTCTTTATTAGTGAATTTGTAATTTCCATCAAATGAATAATTTAATTCAGGAAGCAGACTCATGGCCACTTCTGAAGAGGGCCATATACGGTAATTAGAAAGGATTTGTTGTTCTATTTTGTCTGAAAGCTCTTTAATAGAATCTCCATCAAAAGCAATAGGTTCGCAAATATGCAAATGAACCCTTCCTTTGTAACCTAATATACCTGCAGCCATTTCCTGTAAATCGTTTTTGTTTATTTCTTCATTACTTAATGAACCTTGATAATCCCAACCCTTTGCTTTCACGATATCCAAAGGATCATATTCATATGAAATAGAAATTGGAGTTATGTTGACCTTCCTTACCCAATCCACAAGAGAAATTTTTTTTCTCTGATCCAGGTATAACATCTTTAAAACAGCCTCGTCCGAAAAATCGTTACCATCATTGGCTCTCCCTTCTTTTTGAGCTATCCATATACTTTCACCATCGTTAAATAAAGAAGTATTTATGTATGCAGACAATCTTGTAAGCTTTTTTAAAGTTTCTTTTATCCCTTTAATTTCTCTATGGACAATAAAGCTTTTATTGAGTCTCATTAAAGTTTCAGCAAAACCACCATCTAAAAGATTATCTCCAATAGCTATTCTTACTGTTTTTCTTTCTTTCAGATACAAAAGATAATTTAAAAAAGCAGGATCCAAGGAGATATCCCTGTGATTGCCTATAAAGAGAGTGGGCTTATCAGATAAATTATTTTCTCCTGAGAAAGAAAATCCATCAGTAGTCTTGGTTATCATTTGGCTTACCAAGGGCGCCATACGTTTTTGAAGTTCTTCTATCGAATAACACGATGAAAAGGTACTTAAGAACTTCCTCTTAATGTAAAACTTCAAAAGTGTTGAAAAATATTTACTTAGTTCAGGATAAAACAAATTAACTATGTAGTTATGAAAATCCTTATCGACAGATAATTCCTTAATTTTGGAAGATACTTGATCGTCCGAATAAGAGCTAATTTCATCAAAATCCATTTAGCTAAACTGAATTAATGAAATAAAGGATTTCTTTTCCAACAATTGTTGGTTGTCTGTAAGTTATGTCGTGCGTCCCTTCTTCAAGAGAAATCAGTTTTCCTTTATTGAATATTCTTTCAAATTCTTGAGAGCCACTGAAAGGCACGACTCCGTCTTTCTTACCCCAAAGTGCAAGTACAGGTACTTCTTTGGAATTTAAAGTTTCGTACATATTTCTAACATCAAAAAGATTAAAATTTCTTATTGTAGAAAGCAGTGACTCATTAAAACCCCTGAAACGCAATTGATCTTGAAATAAAGGCAAGAATTCATCTTCATTAATGGACAAAGGATCATCACTGTATTGGGTCTCGGACATATTCCCTATCCCATATAATCGGTCGCTAAAAACCCTCCAAAACCAATCACCTATTACTGGCATAGTCCTCCAAGACTTAGTTGCCGAAGATACTTTACTAAAACCAGCAGGTGCTATTAAAGAGACACTCTTTGTATCTTCTGGGTATGTATCTGCATAATAACCCGCAATAGGCCCGCCCATTGAATAACCTACCAAATGGACACTCTCTTCAATATTCTGAGAACTTATTAATTCTCGAAGTGTTTCAAGATAAAGACTCTTATCATATGCAACCCTAGGCCTTTCTGAAAAGCCTCTACCAAAATGGTCATAAACTAGTACTTTGTAACCTGCATTCACAAAATTGTTAACTAACCCGCCCCAAACAAAACTAGGAGTTGAAAACCCATGAACAAGCACCATTATCCCTTTTGAATCTATTGAGCTATTTGGAAGAAACCACTCAAAATAAATGTTACCCCTTGAAAGTTTTACCCAGTCACCAGATTCAGGAATGTCAGATTTACGTATTTTCTTAAGCCCATATAACTTAGAAAAATAAGGTAAAGCCAATAAAATGAGAACTATTAATAGTCCTAAAAAAAATTTCTCCATAGTCACACCTCTGCTCTATAGTATAGTTTAAAAAAAACAAATAAGATTTATGCATCCTTTCTTTCAAGATTTTATGTTCTTTGGATTTATCCATAGGGGTGGAGATGAAACTAAAACAGAAAACACCTTAGAAGCGTTCGAGTATTCATCTGATTTGGGATTTGTTTTTATGGAAACAGATGTCCAGGCAACCAAAGATGGTCATGTAGTTATCTTTCATGACGCATCACTAAAAAGAATGGCCGGCATAAATAAAACAATCAAAGAGTTAAGCTTAAATGAAGTCAGATCGATAGATTTGATAAATGGAGGAAAAATACCTTTATTGAGTGAAACATTAGAAAGTTTTCCTGAACTTCGTTTTAACATAGACATTAAAACTGAAGAAGCATTAGAAGATTCAGTTCGAATCATAAAAGAAATGAATAGTCTCAACAGAACCTGTCTTGCATCCTTCTCTTCTTCTAGGCTCATGAGAATTAGAAAACTAGCCGGACCTGAAGCTTGCACTTCGTCAGGTCAGATGGATATTTTTAAACTTATGTGCAGATCTGTGGGGATTAAACTTAAAAGAACTAAAGGTCATTGTGCTCAGATACCATTAACACAATGGGGAGTGCCAGTTCTAACTAAGAGGTTCATTAATGCAGCCAAAAGAGAGGGGAAACTTGTACATGTCTGGACTATAGATGAAAAAGAGCAGATGTTTAACTTAATGGATTTAGGTGTTGATGGAATCATGACTGATAAGCCTAGCGTCTTAAAAGAGGCTATGACTGAAAGAGGATTTTTTTAATTAAGGAACTCTTCGAAGAAGCATTAATCCAGGAATAAATAATAAAAGCAAACTAAGTATACCTAGACTCGGACTATTAGTGACGAGTGCTATCCCAGACACCATAAATGGACCAATAAAGACAGAGGACTTACCTATAAAATTATAAAAACCAAAGAATTCCGCTGCTTTGTTGGCAGGAATAAGACTACTAAAGTAAGATCTACTTATAGCCTGCACTCCTCCCTGAACAAGTCCGATAATAGATGCCATGATAAAAAACTCAATTGCGCTGTCCATTTGTGAACTAAATAAAACGACTCCGATATATATAAAGATAGCAAAAGATAATGTTTGTTTATGACCAAACTTATCAGAATATCTACCAAAAACTAAAGTGGCAGGAAAACCAATAAACTGGGTTAAAAGTAATGCTCCAATCATAGATTGAGCTGAGAGACCAATATCAGAGCCGTATGAGGTAGCCATTCTAATAATAGTATCAACTCCATCCATATACAAAAAATACGCTAATAGAAAAATTACTGCACTCTTGTATTGCTTAATAGTTCTAGCTGTTTGATAGAGACTTTTGAATGCATCTGTTGAGATCTCTATCAAACCTTTACCATCTGAAGAAACTTGTGGCTCTTTAACTCCAGTAAGAAGAGGTAATGTAAAAATACTCCACCAAATTGCGACACTTAAGAAAGACCATAAAACAGCCTCTACTTGAGAATTAAGTCCAAAAAAGCTCGGGAAAGAAAACATCAATACATTTAAAAGAAATAGCAGACCTCCTCCGAGGTAACCTAATGAAAAACCAAGAGAAGACACCCTGTTTCTTTCATTGTCATTTGCAACAGAAACTAATAAAGCGTCGTAAAAGATATTACCTCCAGAAAATCCAATCACACCTATGGCATAAAAAGTTATAGCAAACTTCCAAGAACTTTCAGGAATAAAAAAAAGATAACCTGTAGCCACTATTCCTAACAGTGCAAAGGTTACCAATAGTTTCTTCTTTGAATTCCCTGCATCTGCAAACGCACCCATTAACGGAGCGCTAATAGCTATCAACAAACCAACTATTGAATTAGCCGATCCAATAACAAAAGTACTTTCTGCATCTGTTAGATCGGCAGCCCAATAAGATTTAAAAAATATCGGAAAGAACCCTGCCATGACTGTTGTTGCAAATGCCGAATTAGCCCAATCATAAAATGCCCATCTCCAAGCTTCTTTTGATAATTTTCTTTGACGTTTCATATGATTTATGGGAATAATAACCCTTTTAATGGGAGGAAAAAAATGGAAGAGGATAAAAAAACTTATAAGTATATGACTATGTTTAGTGTGATCATTGGAATAGTTGTTATAGCTCAACTCATTCTTGCAAATTACTTACAAGCAATTTACTAAAATTACTAAACATAAGAAAAGGATAGATTATGAATTCAAAAATATGTGAGCTTCTAGATATAGAATTTCCTTTGGTAGCCTTTACACATTGCAGAGATGTTGTTGTGGCTGTTTCGAAAGCAGGAGGATGTGGAGTGCTGGGAGCTGTTGGCATGTCCCCCGAACAGCTCGAACAAGAACTTAAGTGGATAGACGACCATATTGACGGTAAGCCATATGGAGTGGACGTATTAATTCCAAATAAAATGGTAGATCAAAGTGAAAAGTTTGATGCAGAAAAACTGAAAGATATGATCCCACAAGAATACGCTGACTTCAGGGCGGACCTTTTAGAAAAACACGATATTGAAGCAAGTGAACTTAGAACTATTGACACTGCGGGCTCAAGCTTTGCAGCAAATACAAAAGCAGATGGAGCTAAGGCTCTATTAGATGTAGCGTTCAATCATCCTATTAAACTGATAGCTAATGCCTTAGGAGTCCCACCAGATTGGATGCTTCAAATGGGTAAAGATAATGATGTTAAAGTTGCAGCGCTATTAGGTACTGCTCAACATGCCATAAATCAAGTTAAAGCGGGTGTAGATATACTCGTCGTTTCAGGAACAGAAGCGGGTGGTCACTGTGGCAGTGTCTCTACTATGGTTCTCATACCTGAGGTTTATCAAGCTATACAACCTTATGGAGATACGCCAATACTTGCTGCTGGAGGAATTGTTACCGGTAAGCAAATGGCTGGTGCAATGGCAATGGGAGCATCAGGTGCCTGGTGTGGTTCAGTGTGGCTAACAACCGTAGAATCTGAAGTGCCACCAGTAATTAAAGAAAAAATGGTAGCAGCAAATTCAAGCCAAACAGTAAGGTCAAGAAGTAGAACTGGTAAACACTCCAGACAATTAGTTTCACCTTGGACGGAAGCATGGGAATCTGAACAGGCACCCGATCCGCTTCCTATGCCTCTTCAGCCAATGGTTGCAGAGCCTGCATTGCAAAAAGTCAATAAATTAGCTGAAGGTGGACATGATGGTGCTAAAGATCTAGCGACATATTGGGTTGGTCAGGGAGTTGGGTTAATGAACCAGAGCATTTCTGCTAGCGATGTTGTGCAAGAGTTTAAGGAAGATTTTGCGGAAGCTTACGAAAGGCTTACCGGATTTGTATCTTAATTTACTGATTCGCCGTCTTTAAGTATTAAAAACTGCCTAGACTCGTCCTTGAGGTCTTCAGTTAAAGACTGAGATATGACTCTTTTTGCGCCGTCTGGAGCATACTGAAGAATATAAGACTTCCTTATTCCATCTGATAAATTTGGACCTGTCCTATGGGGAGTCAAAGAGGAAAAGATAGCAATACTTCCAGCCTTAAGAGGCAAGCAAATCGACTCAGAAGAATCTAGAGGTATCTCATGACCTAAGTCAGTAGGCTCATGAAATAAAGTACCTTTTTGGTGTAAACCGGGCATAACCCATGGACATCCATTTGTTTCATCTGTATCTGTTAAAGCAATCCAGCAAGTCAGGTAAGCTTGTGGCTCTATGAATGTATATCCGTTATCTTGGTGCCAGGGAAATTCATCTTTAGTACCAGGTTTTTTGTATACAGCCTGGTCCCAATAGAGTCTTACATCTGGACCAATTAAGTCCTTACAAATATTTGAAAATACCTCATGTCGACTGAAGCTTTTAAGCTGTTCTGATTGAGTAACTAAATGGGTAGTGAAGGTTATCTCTTCAGCTCTCGATATAAAGAATTTGCCACCATCTAATCCCTTTAATGCTTCAGTGACATTAAATTCATAAGGATCTATTTGGTCTATTACATTAGCTACTTCAGAGGGCGAGAAAGCGTCTTCAACAACTACAAAACCCTTTTCATTAAAGCACTTAATGTCTTCCTTCGAGAAAAAGCTATAAGGACCCTCAGGAATATTCCATGAGAAGTTAGTATTGTTAGCGTGTAATTTAATTTCTTGATCCATATTTATCTATCAAATTCCAATTTCATACCTAAATTAGTTTCTAAAATTCTTCCATCATTATAAGCGTGTCTTCCATTAACAAAAGTGCTTATGACTTTTGAGTTGAATGTATCTCCTTCAAATGGTGACCAGCCACAAAAATAAGATGTATTTTCTTTGGTAATTGTATGTTGATGCTCTAAATCTACAAGGACACAATCAGCCCAATACCCTTCCCTAATATAGCCTCTATCTATAATTTTAAATCTATCTGCCACCTTATGCGAAAGATAATAAGGAAGATCATTCAAAGAATAGACCCCTTCTCTGACTAGTTCTAATAAAACAAGTAGTGTGTGTTGGACACTAGGAATTCCAGAAGGACAATCCATATAGTCATTCGATTTGCCTTCTAATTGATGGGGGGCATGATCAGTCGCAACGTAATCAATATAGCCTTCTAAAAGTCCTTTTCTCAAGGCATCGCGGTCAGCAGTCTCTTTTATAGATGGATTGCACTTGATTAATGTGCCTTTGGTGGCGTAATCCTCTTTTGAAAAATATAAATGAGGTATGCAAACTTCAGCTGTAATTGTTTTCTCGCTTAAAGGCTTATTAGAAAATAACTCTATTTCTTCTTTAGTAGTTAAATGAAGAATATGCAAGTTAGCATTGTGCTTCTCAGCTAGCCCAATTGCTTTTTTAGAAGATTTTAAGCATGCCTCTCTTGATCTTATTTCTGCGTGCATTTCTACAGGTATCTTTTCACCATATTTAGCTAAGAATTCCTGCTCTTTAGCTTTAATTATTGGATCATCCTCACAATGAGTAGTTATGATTACCGGTGACTCTTTAAATAGATCATTTAGTGCATCATCACTATCAACATGAAGGTTGCCTGTTG
>MDTG01385922.1_pt1 | contig 13806 bp, 13 predicted proteins | sample 811421 | NCBI WGS metagenome assembly MDTG01 (sample SAMN05326645, study PRJNA326480) | marine metagenome | isolation source: seawater | place: Pacific Ocean: South East | collected 2011 | reverse complement strand
AGTGTTAATGGAGTCTGCGCTGGCGTTAACCCATCCTTGACGCCCACAGGTCCAGACTCACGCGGGAATGACGCTGATTCAAACCCGGAGCGGTCCCATGTCCAGAGCCAAAACCTCGCTGGCTGCACTTGCTTTCGCCCTGGCAGGCGTCTCGGCCTGCGCAACGGCGCCCGATCCGGACGCGGAAGCCAATGCTCAGCTGCAGGCTGCCATGGAAGAAGCGCTGAAGCCCGCCACGCCGGAAGAGATCGAAGCCGCCAACAATGCCGATCCGCTGACCAAGGCAAACTTCTGGGCGAAGGAATACTCCAAGAACGCAGAGAACCTTGATAATGCGCTCACCTTTGCGGACGCCCTGCGCGGCATCGGGTCAAACGAGCGCGCGATTGAAGTCCTGTCGGAAATCATGGTCATCCATCCGAAGGAGCCACGGATCCTGATGCCGCTCGGCCGGGCCTTCGCCGCCAACGGGAATCCGCTGGGCGCCGCCCGCGCCTTTGAGGAAGTTGCGGCGATCGAGCCAGGCCGCGCTGAAGCCTGGGCTGCGCTCGGCACGGCGCTGGACCAGCTGGAAAACCACAAGAACGCTCAGACAGCCTATGACAGGGCCCTGGCGATTGAGCCGCAGCGCGCCTCGACGCTGGCCAATTATGGCCTGTCGCTTGCGCTCAGCGGTGACCTCACCGGCGCGGAGGCCAAACTTCGCCAGGCAACGGACCTGTCACCGAACGATGTGCGGATCCGTGAGAACCTCGCGCTGATCCTGGGCCTGCAGGGCCGGTTCGACGAAATGCAGCAGACCAGCGCAGGATACGCGCCTGACAAGGTGGTCGAGCAGAATGTCGAAGTCCTGAAGGAAATGATCCAGCAGAGCCCGGGCGAAAAGGCTGTCCAGCGCGGGATCGCCGGGCAGACAGCTGCGCCCGACTCCAGCGAAGCCTCTCCCCCTGCCGAGGCAACCGGCCTGCGCCTGCGCCGCACCGGCGGCTGACAATTCGTTTCAGAATTTCCGGACGGAGCGCCTGATCAGGCGACGACCCGCACTTCGACGCGCGGATCTAGTCCCATGAGGCCGCCTGCGTCCGACCGGCGGTCATTGCTGCGCTCGTTGGTCAGGGCAGGCGCCGCTTCATTCTTGCCCTGCATTTTCTGATACTTGATGTAAGCCGGGCCGAGCACGACCAGGAACAGAACGGGAAGGAAGAATACAATCATCGGCACCGTCAGCTTGGCCGGAAGCGCAGCGGCTTTCTTTTCGGCTTCCGACATCCGGAGGTCACGGTTTTCCTTGGCCATCACGCGCAAGGCATCGCCGAGCGGCGTCCCGTAGCGTTCCGCCTGCCCAAGCGCCATACAAACCGACTTCACACCCTCATGGCCTGTCCGTTTGGCGAGATTGTCATAAGCCTGCCGGCGCTCCGGCAGATAGGACAGCTCCGCCACGGTCAGGCCAAACTCCTCTGCGAGTTCCGGTGACGCCGAGCCGATCTCCTGACTGACCTTGTGAAAGCCAAGTTCGATGGACATGCCCGCCTCAACGCAGATCAGCAGCATGTCGAGCGCATCAGGAAAGGCCCGCATAATGGACTGCTGGCGCTGCTGCGCCAGATTCGAGACATAGATGTTCGGTGCATAAAAGCCGGCAGCCGCGCCGAACAGGATGGAGCCATACTTCATCATCGGCTGCATGCCGTGATCGTTGACGAAGAAGACATAGCCAAAAACGAGCAGCATCCCCACGAAAGGCAGGGTCATCCGCGCAAAGTAGAAGGCCGAGACCGGCCCCGGCCCCCGCAGGCCGGCCTTGTTCAGCGTATCCTGAAGGTTCGGGTCTTCCAGCGCCTTTGCGAGGTTCAGCCGGGACGAAATCTCCCCGATGGCGGAATCGTCCTTGCGCCGCAGCCCCTTCTTGTTCTCAAGCGCGGCCCGGCTCTGCTTGCGAAGTTTCTCCCGCTGCGACGACACCGATTTGAGACGCGTTTCCAGCTTGTTGCCCTGCAAATAGGGCATGAACATCGTCATGGCGGTCCCGAACACAGCCACTGCCACCAGGATGGAAGCGATTGCTTCAGGTTTCGCGAGGGAAAGGAGAATCTCGTACACTGCGCCCGCCTAGATATCGAAATTGATCATCTTTTTCATCGTCATAATGCCGGTGAACATCAGGGTAGACCCTGCTGCCAGGATGACGTGGCCGGTTTCGGTCCGGAAAAGCTCGAGGATGTAGTCCGGCGTCGTCATGAAGACGAGCAGACCCACAGCGAAAGGCAGCGAGCCGATAATCATCGCAGACGCTTTCGCTTCCGATGACATGGCCTTGATCTTTTCACGCATCATCTTGCGCGAGCGGATAACGCTGGACAGATTGCCGAGCGCTTCGGACAGGTTACCCCCTGCCTTGGCCTGGATCAGCAGCACGATCATGAAGAAGTTCACTTCCTGCAGCGGAACGCGCTTGTAGAACATGTTCAGTGACCGTTCGACCCCTGCCCCCATGGCGAGGTTGTCAGCAAGTGTGGAAAACTCGGACCGGAGCGGTTCAGGGCTTTCCTTCGCAATGATCCGGATACACTCATTGAGTGGCAGACCGGATTTCACACCCCGCACGATGACATCCAGCGCATCGGCAAACTGGTTGATCATCTTCTTGTGCCGGCCATTGATCATGAAATTCAGCAGGAAGCGCGGCAGGCCGAAGCCCCCGCCAATGAATGCGCCGGCCACAAGAATCGGGCGGCTGCGAAATGCGATCCCCGAGATGGTCAGGCCATCGAACCCGGACAGGTAAATCAGCGCAGCGCAGCCCCCGCCCAGAAGAATGGAAAACAGCCAGAACGCAGATATCGGGACATCAAGGCCAGCCTGAACCAGTTTGGCCTTGATGGTCTGGGCGCTGCTGCTTTTCCGGCGTGCTTCGCCCTGCTTACGCAGCGTCTCCAGCATTTCCTGCGTCTTGGCGCGGCGCTTGGCCGACTCGTCCATGGCTTTGCCAGCCCTGCCCTTTCCGGCCACGGTTGTTCCCGCACCGATGGCCCGGGCACGCTTGCGCGCGGCGTCGCCATCGCCACCTGAAAGCGCCATGCCGATGCCGGCAATCGCAACGAATGCCAGCACGGCGATCATGAGGGTGAGCATGTTTCCGTCCATGGATCAGCCCCCCAGTTCGTCGAGGGCCGCCGCCAGCTCGCGCTCAAGATTGTAATAAGATGCCCGGTCCCAGAAGCGTGGACGGCCGATACCGGTGCCGCGGTGCTTGCCGATCACGCGGCCATTCTCGTCTTCGCCTTCGATCTCGTACTTGAGAACATCCTGAAGCACGATCGTATCGCCTTCCAGGCCAAGCACTTCGGTCACATTCATGATTCGGCGGGAGCCATCCCGAAGACGGGACGCCTGAACAACAACGTCGATCGAACCGACAATCATTTCCCGGATCGTTTTTGCCGGAAGCGAGAAGCCGCCCATCGTGATCATGGATTCAACACGGCTAAGCGCCTCACGCGGACTGTTGGCGTGGAGCGTTCCCATGGACCCGTCATGGCCCGTGTTCATCGCCTGCAGAAGGTCAAACGCCTCCGGTCCACGCACCTCGCCCACGATGATCCGTTCCGGACGCATACGCAGACAGTTCTTGACGAGATCGCGCATCGAGATCTCACCTGTGCCCTCAATGTTGGGCGGACGGGTTTCCAGACGCACCACGTGTGGCTGCTGGAGCTGAAGTTCGGCGGAGTCTTCGCAGGTAATGACGCGTTCACCCGGCTCGATGAATCCGGTCAGACAGTTCAGCAGCGTCGTCTTGCCGGAACCCGTACCGCCGGAGATCAGGACATTACAACGTGAGTGTCCGATGATCCGTAGCAGTTCGGCCCCCGGCTCGCTGATGGAGCCGAAATTCACAAGGTCCTGAAGGCGCAGCTTGTCCTTCTTGAACTTACGAATGGTGAGCGTCGGCCCGTCAATCGCCAGCGGCGGCGCAATGACGTTCACACGAGAGCCGTCGAGAAGACGCGCGTCACAGATCGGGGAGGAATCATCGACCCGGCGACCGACCTGGCTCACGATCCGCTGACAGATGTTCATCAGCTGCGCATTGTCGCGGAACCGGATATTTGTCCGCTCGATCTTGCCGTTGACCTCAATATAGGTCGTGTCGGCACCGTTCACCATGATATCGGCGATGTCATCCCGTGCCAGCAGCGGCTCCAGCGGACCATAGCCGAGCACGTCGTTACAGATGTCATCAAGCAGTTGTTCCTGCTCGGACAGGGACATCACGACATTCTTGATCGAGATAATCTCGACCACGATATCGCGGATTTCCTCACGCGCGCTTTCGGAATCGAGCTGTGCCAGCTGCGACAGGTCGATCGTATCGATCAGCGCATTGAAGATGGTCGTCTTCGTTGCGTAATACTGCTCGGATTGCTGCGATACCTGGCGGACCTTTTCCGGCTGTGGTTCAGGCGGTGCCGGCGCGGGCGGAGGCGGTGCTTTGGGCGCACCCTTTACCGCGACCGGAGCCGGCGCAGGTGCCTTTGCCGCAGCCTGCGGACGAGGCGCCGCTGGCGCAGGAGCAGCCTTCGGCGCCGGCGCGGGCGTCGGTGCCGCTGACGGAGTTCCAGAAGGAGAACGTTTGCCAAATGCCATTCGTCTGTCCCGCTCTGCCTGGCCTTACTTGCCCAGCAGTTTCTTGAAGAAGGATTTCTGTTGTCCTGCGACAGCGCGCCCGGTCAGCAGGGACGCCATATGATCGATTGCCTGGGCGGACCGGGAGGCCCCATCCGTTTCAGAAATCATCTGGCCATTGTTTGCCGCCGTGCCGAACAATTCAGGCTCGAACGGAAGAATGACTTCCGGCTCGACCCCGATGGCAGCGCCGAAATCCTTGACCGGAATTTCCGGGCGCTTGGGCACACCGGACATGTTGATGATCAGCCGCGGCGGGTTGTCGTTCGGACGCGCCGCTTTCAGCTGGTCGATATAGTTCTTGCCGTTGCGCAGCGAAGCGAGATCCGGCTGGCAGACAATGATAACCTCATCAGATGCAACCAGCGTTCGCTGGACCCAGCGGCTCCACACATGCGGCAGATCAAGGACCAGGAAGGGCACATTCCGGCGGACCACTTCGATCACGGAGAGATAGGACTCGTCCGGAATATCCATGATCTGGCCGATCGATGCCGGGGCCGTGAACAGGGACAGCCGGTCACTGGCCTTGGCCAGCAGGCGTTCGATCACCGAATCGTCGGCCCGCTCCGGCTGGAGCAGCGCATCGGCGACGGTTTGTGTCGGCTCCTGATTGAAGTCGAGCGCGGTTGTGCCGAAGGACAGGTCGAGATCGACAAGGGTCGTGTTGACCTTCGTGTTTTCCGCAAGCGCCCAGGCCAGATTGTGAGCAATCGTCGAGGCCCCTACCCCGCCTTTGGCACCGACAACGGAAATCTGCTTGCCGACGAAGGGGGCATCCGGATCCGCAAACAGGCCGGAGATCGTCCGCAGGATCTGCAGCGGCTGGAACGGCGGCACGACATATTCGCTGACGCCGCGGGAAACCAGCTGGCGGTAGAGCGCAATATCGTTGATGGCCCCGATGACCATCACCTTCACCGTTTCATCGCAATGCTCGGCCAGCATATCGATTTCGGAAAGCAGCTGAGCCGACCGCGCCGTGGATTCGATGATCAGCAGATTCGGCGTCGGGTTCTGGCTCATATACTCGATGGCGCCGGCAATCCCGCCAGAGTGCGCCTCAATCGTGGCGCGACCCATGCGGCGGTCTCGTTCACAGACTTCCATCAGAAGCCGCGTTTCATCCCGTTCGTAGAAGACCTGGATGGAAATCGCCGGAAGGACGGAGTCGCCGCCGAGCCTGTCGTCCGGAGCCGTGAATACCGGCTGATCGAACTCGACTTCGCGGGTCCGCGTTTCAAGATCCACCATGACAGAGGCCTCTTCAGCCATATCAGCCACAGGTTCCTCTTTGGGAAGTACCAGGTCCGCCATCGGATCATCTGCGAAGACGTCTTCGAAGTCAGACTCGAAATCGGATTCGTGGAGCGGTTTTTCGCTGGACATGGCTTATCTACCCTTTGTCTTACGCTCTAGTTCGCAACGGCCTGAGAGACGGTACCCGACTCGTCATTCGTACGTTTGGATGCGGTCGTTTCACCCTGACGGAACTTTTCAAGAATAACCGCGCGACGGAGCGGATCGCCTTTTTCCAGCGGACGTGTGCCAAGCAGGTCTGCCGGATCCGCGATCATCGCCGCCATGTTGGACCGGACGGCGCAGCCGAGCGTCGGCAATTCATTGTTCGATGTGACATCCGAGAAATCGACCTCTGCCAGAGACCGGCATTCAGGCGCGACCGCCTTGTAACTCTGGAAGGCGAGGATCATCGGCTCGGCCACATCAGATCCGGCGCCGTGACTGGTGCCGGAAATCTCACTGTACTGAACACCGCGCTCATATGCGATCGCACGCGCTTCAGCGACAGCCGCCACCGCAAGCTGCGGATTGGATGAGGAAGCCGGCAGCGACATGATCAGCGGGCCATGGCCGTGATCGCGGTAGGCTGCCACGAAGCTGGAAATGCTCGCCTTGTCCGTCAGGCTCAGTTCGGACGCCTCGGGATGGATCGCGATCTCGAGGAATTCGGTGCTCTTTTCGACGCCGATGGGATTTCGGTCGAGGGCCGTACCCTGCAGGTAAGCCTTCGGAACATTGGTTGGCGCCGCGCTTGAACAGGCAGCAAGGGTCGCCAGGCAAAGGCCGGCGGCCAGCAACGTCGTGGCAGGTTTCAGGATTCTGGTCACCTTCTGGTCCCCTATTCCTCAATAAAGCCCACAGGGGCACGATAATCTGACGCCGAAACGGGCGCCCCGTCGCGGCCATATTGTTCGTTCAGCTTGCCGAAGAAGATCGTCTTGGCATCCGATGCGTTGGCAAAGCCGTCCGCCGGTGTGCGGAGCATGTTCTTCTGCGTCGGGTCGACGAGGTAAGGCGTAATGATCACGACCAATTCCGTCTCCTCATTGAGGAAGTCGCGCGACTGGAACAGCGCCCCCAGAATCGGAAGCTTGTTGAGCCCTGGCAGCTGGTCCAGCGACTGACGTGTACGGGTCTGTATGAGGCCAGCCAGCATCATTGAGCCACCGCTCGGCAATTCGACCGTGCTTTCCGCGCGCCGGACAGACAGCGCCGGGATCGTCAGTGTCTGGGCGGTGATCACATTGCCCTTGTCATCAACCCCCGCAACTGACTGCCCCTGGAAAGAGCCCTGGTTGGTCAGCTCGGAGACCTCTGTCGAAACCTTCAGAGAGATACGACCTTCCGACAACACAACTGGCGTAAAGCCAAGGCCGACACCGTAGGGTTTGAACTCGATCGTGATGCGGCCATTATTGTCCTGACCGACAGGAACTGGAAATTCACCGCCGGCAAGGAACTTCGCCGACTCGCCTGAAACCGCCGAGATATTCGGTTCGGCCAGAGTGCGGACGATGCCAATACGCTCAAGCGCGTCGATCGCCGCGCCGGCAGAGGACTGGAAGCGGCCATCATTGTAGTTGGTGTAGCCTACGTCACCGGACAGTCCACCAAGCCGGTTTCCTGCCACATTGTACCCGTTCGCGCTGCTGAAGCCGACACTACGGCTGAAAGGAAGGTCGGGCTGCACCTGCTGAACGGCCGTGCCCTGATTGGTAGTATTGTAGCCCGCGCCGGGAATAACCTGAATAGTGCCGTCGGCGAGAACACGCGTCGTATCCTCTTCGAAGAAGAGCGGAAAGCCGTTCTGGAAAACCTGCTGAAGCGACTGGCTTGCCAAGTCGCCGAAATTGGTTGCGCCCGACAGGTTGATGCCAAGCTGTTTGATGACAGAACGCTGCATCTCGACAATGCGCACTTCCAGCATCACCTGGTCTTTTGCGGCAATGTCGATCATGTTGACGATCTTGGTCTGGTCGTTTGCGTTCAGATAGGCCTCGACAAGGCGCTGGACAGCATCCGCCTCCGAGAGGCTGTCGGTCGTCCCGGTAATGACAACATTTCCATTCAGGCCTTCGACCTTGACCCTCGCACCCGGCACGTGACGGGAGATCATGTCTTCTATGCTGGTCATGTCCATCTCGACATTGATTTCGAGATTGAGGATCTGATTGCCGGAGCGGTCAAAGACGAATGCGTTGGTCTGCCCGTATTTCATGCCGCGGAAGATGATACGCTGAGACGTCTGCACGACGGCGTCGGCGATCTCTGGATTGGTGATTACCACATCCGCTGCGGGTGCCCCAAGATCGACAATGGTCGACTTGTTCAGTCCGAGCGTGACCTGCTTGCTGAAAGCAGACTCGCCTGGCTGGGTGATTTGTGTATCGAGCCCGCTCGGCGCGGCAATGGCGGCCGGTACTGCCAGCAGCGGCAGAACAAGCAAAGCTGTCAGTCTGGTTGTCAGGAAGGCCTTCATACTCAGCTACCCCCGAGGCCGGCAGTTGCCCGGCCATTCCGATAGATTGTGACACCATTGCCCGGAGAGTTTCCGCCTCTCAGGAGATCCGTCCGAGCGCCGCGCGAACCGGTATCACCAGCATCCGACCAGGGCCGGAGAGACAGCGAAAGCGTGCCGAGCCGCTGCGAATGGGCGATCAGTTCCGCTTCCGCCGGCGTCACTTCCAAGGTGGCCGTGTTACCGATCTGGGAGGCTGATTCGGAATCGCCCTGGTAAAAGACCTGGTCGATCGCCAGCACTCTGACATTTTTGAGGATGGTTTCCGTTATCGGCCGATCGATTATGGCTTCCGCCATCGCAACCTGTGCCTGATAGGTCAGGATCACATCTACCCGGTCATCCGGCAGGATAAACCCGCCTGAGGCTGACTCGGTCGAAATCTCCACGGAAATGGCTCGCATGCCAGGCTTAAGGAGCGCCGCCATGAAGCCTGTCTCCCCTTTCATCACCAGTTTCTGCGGAAGAATGGGTTCTTCCGCATAGATCGGGATGCGAACCACGCTGCCGGACAACTCATTGATTGCGTCAGCGTCGTTCTCTTCGGTTTTGTAACCGGAAACGACGTTGTTTTCCGGCCAGGCTGCCCATTGAAAGTCATCTGGCGACAGAAGGTCCCCGACCAGAAGGTCGCGCTTGGCAACAAGGACATGCGTCTCGGACACTTCCCGTTCCCGCACGATGGGCTGTTCTGTCGCGGTCTGCGGCTGCATCAGCCCCCGCACAAGAAACGCTGCTGCGATCGCTGCAACAGCCGCGCCAATCAGGATAATAAGACGCATCGGAGACATGGAGTGCAACTCCCTTTAATTACGATACACGGGGAAACTCGCCTGCCGGCTTCTATCCCCATCCACGTGCCAGATTCCCACAGCACGCCTAAAGCAACGTTAACCGATTATCCCGGTCGCCCTTAAGGTTTCGGAAAGGATTGGAGAGCTCGCACTCGCCACAAAGGCGCCTGCGGCAATCGCCACACCGTAAGGGACCCCTGCTTTTTCTTCGAACGGCGCTCGGATCGGCCCCGGCACGACAGCGGCCGGAACCGTATTGCGAACCAGGACGATGAGCAGCGCGCACGCGCCGCCGACAAGCGCCATCGTGAAAACAAATTCGAGTGAGGCGGAGGGACCGATCCAAAGCATGACTGCCGGGATCATTTTCGCATCCCCTCCCCCGAATACACGGAACGCAAAGAGGCCGAAGCCAATGACAAACGCCGCCAGTCCAGCAAGGACGTGACCGAAAAGAATTTCAATGGGCAGGCCGGAGAAGACAGCTGCCGGTACGAACAGAGCGGCAATCGTCAGGTTAAGCCAGTTGGGAATCGTCAGGCTGTTCACGTCGTGAAGCGCCGCGAAAAGACACAAGGCCAGAAACAGGCCGCCAAGGATGATCAGAATCATGTCCGCATTCCCCAAATCACAGGACTGCGCCGGACCCTGACCGGTAATTCCTAACGAATGCTGAGGACCCCTTCCAAAGGACCTGGCAAAGAAAAAGGCCGCCAGGTTTCCCTGACGGCCTCTTCTTGGTACCTGAGAGGGCCTATTAGGCCATTTCAGCAGCAACCTTGTTGAAGGTCGCCGAAGCGTTGGAGCCAAGAGCGGTGACACCACCGATGATAGCAACAGCGATCAGAGCGGCGATCAGACCGTACTCGATAGCTGTGGCACCCGACTCGTCTTTCAGAAAACGTGCAAACATTGGAAACTCCCATCATGCATTTGTTAGCGCCCCGGTTCTCATTTGTGTGCCGGAACAGTTCGAACTCTACGCGATTATTGTTCACATCGAGTTGAGAGAAACAGAAATTCCATGAAGGGGTTACAGGGATTTGTTTACTACCTGAATCCGGATGCGGACAGGTTTGGCCCCTGCGGCCATGCGTAGATTCCTTATATACATCGCGCGCGAAAATATCGAGCCTTTTCTCGGTTAGCACTCGTGAAACTTTCTTCAGACAAATTGCGTCAAATAATTTCTGGAGTGACCGGACATGAGAAATTCCGCACGGATTTTTGCCTTTGGCGTGGCTGCCTGCCTGATGGTCCTGCCGGCAATCGCTGAACCGCTGACGGTCGAGGCCAATAAAACTGTCCCGCTCAAACTGAAGGGCACCGCTGCGAGCGTTGTCCTGGGTAACCGGAACATTGCCGACGTCGCTGTTCATGATGAGCACATGATCTTCATCACCGGCAAATCCTTCGGCACGACCAATCTGATGATTTTCGACCGTGCCGGAAACCAGCTCCTGAACAAGGAAGTGGTTGTGACGGTCAACTCGTCCAATCTTGTGACGGTGAACCGCAGCGGAGCGAACTATACGTATGACTGCGCGCCTGCATGCCGGTCGGTCGTCAGCCCCGGTGATGACCCCCAGTACTTCAATGATCTGGTACAACAGCAGCGGGGCATGCAGGCGCTCACAGACGCAGACTGACGCCCCCTACCGGGTTGGGTCAGAACTCATGACCTGAATTCGATCAAATTTACCCAATTCCGGAAACGGGCGGCAAACCCAAGTCTGATAGTCGTGAGGCTGAGCGACTCTGATAGAGGGGTTTGGGATGCGATCGCCAACCGCAGGAATTTTGACATCCAGACTGCAGCGCAAGCTTGCAGAATGGGCCAACGAGAATCGCGGCCAGACTGCGGTGGAGTTTGCGCTGATCGCGGCGCCCTTCTTCTTCATTATTTTCGGCCTGATGGAAATCTGCCTGATCTTCATCATGTCGACCGTGCTGGAACACGCCGTCTCGGATTCCTCACGGGAGATCCGCACCGGCCAGGCGCAGGAAGCCGGATTTTCCCGGGTCGAGTTCCGCAACTCCGTCTGTGACAAGATGTTCGGCCTGATGGGGTGCGATTCCAACCTCCATATCGATGTGAAACGCCTCAGCAATTTCGGGTCGGCCGAACTCGGTTCCCCGCTCGATGCCGACGGTAACTTCGATGACAGCAGCTTCGACTTCCAGCCCGGCGGCTCCAACGACATCATTGCCGTCCGCGTCTTTTACGAATGGAGCCTGGTGACCCCGATCATGTCAGCACCACTGGCGAATATGGCCAATGGCAAACACATGATTCAGGCCAGCACCGTCTTCCGCAATGAGCCGTTCGGAGACTGATCCATGCCCAGACAAAATCTTCTCTCCCGCCTCAATCCCCGTCTCAAATGGCGCGGCATCCGCGGCTTGCGGTACAACGAGCAAGGCATTTCCGCTGTTGAATTTGCCCTGATCGCACCGCTTCTGATCATTCTTTATCTCGGTGCCATCGAACTCAGCCTGCTGATGGAAGTAGACCGCCGGGTCACCCAGACCAGCGCCAGCCTGGGCGACCTCACCGCGCGTCTGTCCACAGTGACGGATTCGGACATGGCGGAAATGTTCGCGGCGGCCAAAGTCCTTATGTATCCTTACGAAGCCGACTCGGCTGAGATGCGCATCACCAGCATTGTCGACACCGGTGACGGCAATCCCAAAGTGGCCTGGTCGGATGCCCACAACATGACGCCGTACAGCAAAGGCACGACGGTGACGCTGCCAGACGGCATCATGCCCTCCCCCGGCTCCATCATCATGGCTGAAGTCAGCTATGAGTATCAGAGCGAGTTCGGCTACATCGTTTCGACGTCGAAAACGATCAGTGATAAATTCTACCTGCGGCCCCGGCGCGTGTCCGAAATTGCACGTGTGTCGACGGCAGGCTCAGGTTCCAACCCCTTCGGCCCCACCAGCTGATCCTACTCCTCTCCCAGGAGCATTTACCGGAAGGCCGGCCTCTCAGGAGGCTGGCCTTCTTTGCATTCAGCTACGAATCAAAGCCGCGCTTCGGCGCGTGAACTTTCCAGAGAATGATCAATCCGGCCAGGAACATGAAACCGATGCCACCCATCCCGATCCGCTGATTACCCGTCAGCCATGTGAGCAGGCTGACAATACCAGGGCCCATCCAGACGGTCACCGTGCCGGCAATGGCATACAGGCCAAAGAATTCCCCGATCCGTTCGCGCGGCGCGATGTGCACCAGCATGTACCGGCTGGACGAAATCGACGCGACCACAGCGATCGCGACCGGGATCACGAACAGGAAGTAGGTGATATCGGATAGGGTGCTGAAGAAGGGGCTGTCCCAGATCGGGGTATTGGCAGGCATCAGGCCGAAGAACAGCGCGTCAGGCGTAATCGAAAGCTGCGCAAGCAGCAGGATCACGAGCGCCGAAATCTCCCAGACCAGTGCAAGCTTCGGCCCGAGCAGGCGGTCCAGAAAGCCGCCCACAAAACCGCCGACCGCCCCGAACAGGACGCCCGTGATGCCGAAGAACAGGATCTCCACCCCGCTCCACCCCAGGAAGGTTCCGGCATAGACGGCCCCGAGTGTCAGGAGCGCAGACATCGCATCGGCGTAAATCGTGCGCGCGACGAGAAAGCGCATTGTTTGCGGGTGATCCTTGAAGAGCCCCTTCAGGTAACCCAGCAGCACTTTCGCACGCTGGAACGGGCTCTGCGCCCTGCCTGAATGACGGTCTTCACCGCGGAAGACGTCGGCCGCAGCCTGTTTCCACGTCATGCTGCGGCCGCCCTTGATGCCATCCGGCATGAAGAGGAAGAACGGAATCAGCAGCACGGCCATCCAGACGGCAACAAATGGCCCGGCGAACCGCTCGGGCGCGAACGTCTCCCGGTCCAGCTGGATCACCTGCTTGGCCGGCGCAAAAGGCAGCCCCGTTCCGGGGAGCAGCAGGCCGAACAGGAAGAAGATAAGTATCCCGACACTCAGAATGTTGCCCATCGAAAGGCCGAGACCGGATATATAGGGCAAGGCACTTGGCCGGCCGGCATTCGGCAGCATCGCGTTGTGCAGCACTTCGGAATAGCCATAGCAGCAATAAGCCACCGCCAGGACCGCCATGGTTGGCCACATGGTCAATGGCCCGTCCGGGCGGGCCCACCACAAGCTGAATGAACAAATGAACATGAGCGTCATGAAGAAGGCAATTGGAGGCTTCCGCCGACCGGCCTTGTCGGCAATGACCCCCAGGAACGGCGCCGTCAGCGCAGTCGCAATGCCTGCAAGTGTCACCGTCAGGCCGGACAGGCTGAGGCCATGCTCCCCGCCTCCGGCCAATTCTTTCGCGAAATAAGGGGCAAAAACATAAATGACGATCAGGTTATAGTATGGATTGCGTGCCCCCTCGAAGACTGCCCAGGCCAATCCCTTGATCCCCAACGGTCCGCCGTCAGCGCGCTCCGTTTCGGATTCGGGGACGGCAGGCGCTGGTCCAACAACCT
>MDTG01285516.1_pt1 | contig 13806 bp, 13 predicted proteins | sample 811421 | NCBI WGS metagenome assembly MDTG01 (sample SAMN05326645, study PRJNA326480) | marine metagenome | isolation source: seawater | place: Pacific Ocean: South East | collected 2011 | reverse complement strand
CTTAATAAGCTTATAAGCCAAGCCAAAGGTTTTTGAAAAGCACGTACTGGTAAACGAATTATCTCTGGATCAGAAAAAAGATTGTATAAAAAAGGTCCAACGTCCTTAATTCTCTCAGGACCTCCGAGATTTAATAAGAGGACACCAACCCGAGCCATTTTTGAAAAAACTCCTTATAAAAGGTTATAAAACCCTTTTTCAAGGTAAAGCTAGCTAAATTTACAGGATGATGGACGAGAATCAAAAGTTAAAAGATATCAATAGAGAGCTTGAATCAAAGGGTATCAATCTGAGAATTGAAAAAAGAGGTAAAGTTCTAAACATTCGTGGTCCTTTGCCTGATAAAAAATCACCAAGTCTTTCTAAAGTTCAAAGATTAAGTCTTAAACTTCCAAATGACATAAAAGGTTTAGAAGAAGCTAAAAAAGCTATTGAATTAATAAATTTTCAACTCGAGAAAAATCAATTTAATTGGTCTCATTGGATTAAAGAAAAAGCTATTTCATCAACTAGAAGTAACAATTCAAATATAGAAAATGAAGTAGAAAGCTTTAAATTAAACTTTTTTTCTGACACATCCAAGAGTAAATCATCTGCAAGTATGCTCAGCACTTGGCATTCTGCTTATAAACCGTATATGAATAGATTAATTGGAATTAGTAATAAGTCTAGCCTTAAACTAGATGAGAAGCTTCTACTTAAGATCCTTCTAAGTTATGAAGAGAATTCACGCAGCAGGCAACAATGCGGCATTGCTTTAAGTGCATTCGCTAGACATCTTAATTTAGAACTACCTCAGAACTGGAAGCAACTTCAAAATGGTTATGGAATACATGAATCCAATTTTAGAAAGTTACCAAGTGATGAAGAAATTATAAACAACTTTCATTTAATCCCAAATCAAAAATGGAGGTTTGTTTTTGGATTAATGGCAACCTATGGACTTAGAAATCATGAAGTATTTTTTTGTGATTTATCTTGTTTAAAAAAAGACGGGGATAAAGTACTTAGAGTTTTCCCTAAAACTAAAACAGGAGAGCACCAAGTTTGGCCATTTCATCCAGAATGGATTGAATTGTTTCAGCTAAATGATATAAATGATACTTCAGATTTACTCCCTAATATTAAAACAGATTTAAAAAGTACAACTCTTCAACATATTGGAAGAAGAGTATCTGAACAATTTAGGAGATATAAAATATCCTTTACTCCCTATGACTTGCGCCATGCATGGGCAATAAGAACAATTTTAATAGGTCTACCAAATACGGTGGCAGCAAAAATGATGGGGCACTCAGTTTCTATACATACAAAAACCTATCATCATTGGATAACCAGAAGAGATCAGCAACTTGCCGTTGACAGTGCTCTCTCAAAAACTAATTTTAATAAAACGAACAATTAATATTTATAGCTATTTTATATCAATCAATTATTATTATTATTAATATTATTATTATTATTTTCATTAACTAATTTATTTTTAAGATCAATACATGGATCAACAAAACAATAAAAATCTTAACCTAAACAAACTTGACAAGAGTGCCGAAGAAATAGGAATGGGCGGTAATCTAATAGCAGGTATTTCAGAAGAAAAATATCGAAAAAGAATGGAAAAAAGGAAAGACGTACAAAAACAAAGATTAAAAGAAAGAAATAAAGAAAAAGGTCTTATAATAATTAATACTGGACAAGGAAAAGGTAAAACGACAGCAGCTCTTGGCATGGCAATAAGAACAATTGGACATAACCATAAAGTTGCAATAATACAATTTATAAAAGGGGGGTGGGAGCCTGGTGAGTCATTAGCATTGAAATTTTTTGGGGATAAATTAAAGTTTTATGCATATGGAGAGGGGTTCACTTGGGAGACTCAAGATAGAAATAAAGATATAAATTTAGTTAAATCAAGTTGGGAAAAAGCACTCTCTCATCTTATAGATCCAAATTATAAACTTATAATCTTAGATGAGATCATTGTTGCAATAAAACTTGGATATATAGAAGAAGATGAAGTTATAAAAGCTATAAATTTAAGGCCAAAACTTACACATGTAGTATTAACTGGGAGAGGAGCATCAGAAAAATTAATCGATTCAGCGGATCTAGTGACTGAAATGAAATTAATCCATCATCCTTTCAGAGAGCAAGGAATAAAGGCACAAAAAGGAATTGAATATTAAAAATATTTCCATCGCGAGGAATCCAATACAGATATACAGACGTTCTCTCAGGACTTGCTACTGTCAATTTGATATAGATTTTTAATGGCATACTCTAGAGCACTTATAAAACTCAGTGGGGAAGCCCTTATGGGAGAGAAACCTTACGGTATTGATCCTGAGATAGTTCAATCTATTGCAAAAGATGTTTCAAAAGTAGTTGAAAATGGAACACAAATAGCAATTGTAGTTGGAGGCGGAAACATCTTTAGAGGATTAAAAGGGTCAGCGGCAGGAATGGATAGAGCCACTGCTGACTACGTAGGGATGCTAGCTACTGTTATGAATGCAATTACATTGCAAGATGGCTTAGAGAGAGCAGGAGTTCCTACTAGAGTCCAATCTGCTATTGAAATGCAACAAATCGCTGAACCATATATCAGAAGAAGAGCTATTAGACATCTTGAGAAGGGAAGAGTAGTTGTATTCGGAGGCGGATGTGGGAACCCTTTCTTTACAACTGATACAACCGCTGCGCTAAGAGCCGCAGAAATAAACGCTGAGGTTGTCTTCAAAGCCACGAAGGTTGACGGCGTCTATGATCGAGATCCAAAAAAGTTTTCTGACGCTGTCAAATATGAAAATCTCACTTTTCAAGATGTATTAACTAACGAAATTGGAGTAATGGATAGTACTGCTATTGCTCTTTGCAAAGATAATAAAATACCAATAATTGTTTTTAATATTTTTCAACCTGGTAATATCTCCAAGGCTATTTCTGGAGAGCCAATTGGCTCAAGAATATCTAATTCAACTTAAAACAAAAAATTTGCAACTTTTTCAATAATCAATTTCTACATAACTTTACTCAAAATGCCAAATCAAGAGTTAAAAATCACAATGAGCAAATCTGTAGAAGCAGCTCAAAGAAATTTCAATACAATTAGAACTGGTCGAGCTAATACATCTTTGTTAGATAGAATATCTGTCGAATACTACGGCGCAGATACTCCACTAAAGTCACTTGCAACCATCTCAACTCCAGACTCTCAAACAATAGCTATTCAACCCTTCGACCTAAGTTCACTTGCAACTATTGAAAAGGCTATTGCTACTAGTGATTTAGGTTTTACTCCAAATAATGATGGAAAAATAATTCGTATAAATGTTCCACCTTTAACTGAAGAACGTAGGAAAGAATTTTGTAAACTGGCATCTAAATATGCAGAAGAAGGAAAAGTTGCCCTAAGAAATATTCGACGTGATGCAATAGAAAAAGTCAAAAAATCTGAGAAGGATGGTGATCTCTCAGAGGATCAAAGCAGAGACGAACAAGAAACAATTCAAAAAGAGACAGATAATTTTATCAATGATATTGAAAAAAAACTTGCAGAAAAAGAAGCTGAAATTCTAAAGGTTTGACAATTCTAGATGTTGCCATTATTGGCGGTGGCGCATCAGGGACTACAGCAGCATTTCATCTGGCTAATAAAGGTAAAAATGTGTATATTCTTGAGAAAAATAATTCCACTACTTATAGAAACTGCGGAGGTGGAATATCTTCTGCAGTGCAGAACTTGTTCCCTTTTAAACTTATACCAATAGTTGATGAAGTAATAACAAATGTAGAATTTAGTTGGTGCAATACGGATAAAGTAGTTGCTGAACTTTCAGGTTCTTCTCCTTTTTGGATAGTAAAACGAGAAAATCTTGACTTGTTCTTGTTAGACCAAGCATTAAATTCAGGATGTAATATTTTAACTTCTTTTGATGTAGTAAACATAAAAAGAAGTTCTAGTATTTGGAAAATAACTGCTCTTGATGGAAGACAAATAGAGGCAAAAGCAATTGTTATTGCTGATGGATCTCAATCACCATGGCCTAAATTTTTAAACTTAGGTCCAAAAAAACAAAAATTTGCCTCGACTTTCTCAGGAAGAATTAATAGGAAAGGAAATTTAAGGGATGAAACCGCTAGATTCGAATTTGGCCTTGTAAAGAATGGATTCGCTTGGGCATTCCCTTTAAAAAATGAAGTCAATATTGGAATTGGAACTTTTCTATCTAACAATCATTCAAGTCCTTTCGAAGAAATAATTAAATCATTTCTTCCAGATTTAGGCTTTGATCCTTCTGAAGTAATTGGTCAAGAATCAAAGTTAAGGATTTGGAATGGGCACAGTAATTTAAACGGTGAAGGTATTCTTCTTGTTGGAGACGCGGCTTCACTAAGTGACCCTTTTTTAGCGGAAGGATTAAGACCTGCTTTGATGAGTGGATTTGAGGCTGCAAAATATCTTGTCTATTGGTTAGATGGAAAAATCAATTCATTAGATGGATATACGAATGTAATGAAAACCAATTGGGGGAATTCGATGGTTTGGGGTAAAAGAATTTCTCAGGTTTTTTATCGTTTTCCTAAAGTTGGATATCAATTAGGAGTAAAAAGAAAAACCGCTCCACAAAGAATTAGTCAAATTCTCTCTGGCGAGATGAGTTATGAAGATATTGCAAAAAGAGTAATTAAAAGATTACTTTTACAAAATTAAAGCTTATAAAGTAAGAGCAATTCCCTCTTCTATCAATTCAATTCTTTCATTTAATTGATTTTCTAATTCATCAATAGCTTTACTAAAACCCTTGATTCCTTCATCAAGCTTTTCCGTAGCCATTTTATCGCCAGCCATCATAAGTTCAAAAGATGTTTGATCTAAATGAATCGTTTCTTCAACGTATAAAGGTTTTTGTGCATTTAGCTTAATTGGCAAATCCGAATGAGTTTCTTTAAGTTGCTGAAGTAATTTAGGAGAAATCGTCAACAAATCACAGCCAGCAAGTTCAGTTATTTCCTCAATATTTCTGAAACTTGCACCCATAACCTCTGTTTTATAACCATTTGACTTGAAATAGTTGAAAATTTTAGTAACTGAAACGACGCCTGGATCTTCAACGCCAGGATAAGAGTCTCTTCCTGTAGCAGCTTTGTACCAATCTAGAATTCTTCCAACGAAAGGAGAGATAAGTGTAACTCCAGCATCTGCACATGCAACAGCTTGATAAAAATTGAACAATAAAGTTAGATTGCAATGAATATTCTCTTTCTCTAAAACTTCAGCAGCCTTTATACCTTCCCACGTAGAAGCTATTTTGATTAATACACGATCGTTGGAAATACCTGCTTCGTTATATTTGGCAATTATCTTTCTAGCCTTAGAGATGGTGGCCTGAGTATCGAAACTAAGTCTTGCATCAACTTCCGTTGAAACCCGACCAGGAATCAATTTCAGAATTTCTTTTCCAAAAACAACACATAGCTCATCCATTGCTTCTTTAACTACATCACTAGTTGAGGCTTCATTCCCCAGCATTTCTCTGGAGTTAGAAAGGGCTTTATCAATCAAGTTTTGATAAGCAGGTATCTGTGCGGCCGCTAAAATCAAAGAGGGATTTGTAGTAGCGTCTCTAGGATGAAATTTTTTAATCGCTTCTAGATCTCCAGTATCAGCGACCACCACAGTCATTGATGATAACTTTTCAAGAAGAGATTCCATAATCAAAAACGTCTTTCATGAAAGTTAGACTAGCTAAATTTTTTATGGATTTCACCCTTTAGTGGGTCCTTTCAGGAAAATTTAGCTATCTCTTAGCTTTTTATCGTCAAATTCTCGTTTCTACTAATGCTTGGAGGTATTTGTTCAATTACAAGTAATGTCTCAATAATTTTTTTAGCCACAGGTACTGCAACGGTTGATCCAAAAGCAAAGGGTTTCTGAGGTTCATCAACAACCACTAAAACAACAAAACGAGGATCTTCAACAGGAAGACTTGCTACAAAACTACAAATTTTCGAATCATAATTTCTACCGTCCTGTGATTTTTGTGCAGTCCCTGTCTTCCCTCCTATTCGGTAACCTTTTACATTTGCTTCCATACCACTTCCTTTCTCGACAACAGTTTCCATCCATCCAAGGACTGTTTTTGTAACTTCAGGATTTAGCACTTGCTTAGATTCTGGAAGAGTTTTTAAAACTGATTGATTATCACCTTGCAAACCTTTTGTAATGTGTGGATTAACAAGCTTTCCTCCATTGGCTATCAATGCATGTAATTGGGCGAGCTTTAGGGGGGTAATAGAAAAACCTTGTCCAAAAGAGGCAACTGCCGGTTCAATGGGTTGATTGATAAATATCTGCTTTGATTTTATTTGTCCTGCGACAGCACCAGGAAGATCTGTCTCTGGAATCTCATCTATACCTAATTGCTTTAATCTTTCCCAATAACGAGTTGGATTTAATTTTCTCATTATCTTTACCATCCCCACATTACTTGAAACTTGCAATACCTCTGCGAAATTCAATATCCCATTAGGGCTACGATCCCAATTAGATAATGGCCAGCCTCCTACTGTAACCAAACCATCGTCATTTATTTTCTCATTTGGACTTATAACACCTTCTTCTAAAGCGAGTGCCAAATTAATTGGTTTAAAGGTAGATCCAGGTTCAAATAATTCTTGAACTGACCACTCTTTAAAAAGAGAAGGTGAATATTCCCAATATTTGTTAGGATCATAACTTGGCGCAGAAGCTAACGCTAACAGTTCTCCAGTTTCAATATTCATAACTATTACCACACCTTTTTTTGCATTCCACGACTTAACTTGCTTGGTTATTTCTTTTACGGCTACTTCTTGGAGTCTTACATCTAAAGTTAATTGTAAATTCAACTGATCTTCATCAAAGACACCTCGCTTAAGACCAATTGGCAAAGGTGTTCCATCTGCACTTTTTCTTAGTATGCTTGTCTTCTCTAATCTTCTAAGCTTTCTATCTAAACTTAATTCCAGACCAGCTTGAGGTCTTCTATCTAGATCCAAAAAACCAACTACATTTGCAAAGAGTGCTCCATGAGGGTAAAGCCTTTGAGGATATGCCTCTAAATCTATACCGCTAATTCCAAGTTTTCTAATTTCATTAGCTTTTTCTTGAGTTAATCCTTCTGCCAACTTTATACCAGAAGAAAAGTTACCCAAATCCTTTAGAATTTCATTAACGCTTTTAGAAAGTGGAGTAGAAAGTAGTTTTGCTACTTCTACCGGCTTGCGTATTGTTCCAAATGAATCGCCAGGAAAACTAAAATATCTTGGATGGGCCCAAAGCTTAAAACGTTCTTCGTCAATTGCTATTAACTTTCCGTTCCTATCTAAAATTGATCGCCGAGTTCCAAGAGGGCTCTTCTTTTCTGTTTGGACTGCACGTGCTCTAGCTTTTAATTGATCAGACTGAAAAACTTGAAGCCAACCTACTCTAAAAAAAAGGCCTCCAAGTCCAAGGCATAAGATAAAAAAAACAATTCTAAATCTATTCTCAGATAAAGGAGAAAGTGGTTTCACCTTTACTCCCTTTTTCTTCTTTCTCGGACTAAAAGTACTCATAAATATTCTTAATAACCTGACTTAATGGGAAAAGAAGAAATTCTCTCTAATAATTTTCTTGTTAATGTCTTATCCACTAAAAACCCATTATTTTTAAAGCTTGGTGGACTATCCACGTATATGAGATCTTCCGCCTTCGTAGGAACCAAATACTTAGACAATTTTTGGTTTTTCAATAAGTAACCTTCAAGAATTGAGGTAGACTCCATTATTCTTCGATTCAAGTCTCTGATTGTCTCAAGTTTAGTAAAAGATCTTGTCCATAAATATTGAGAGTGCAGAGCAATAGATGACATTATCACCACTGAAATGAGAACGCCTACTAATGCTCCATCTAGGACAACATGAAAAGCTGCTTGAATAGGAAATTTTCTCTGAACATGTTTAGAAGGGAACAAGCTATTTGAAATATTAATTGGCAACTTCTTTTTTTGAAATTGTCCTACCTTCTTTTTGTATTGAGTATGACTAACCAATTCGTAATTCGAAAGTAATTTAAGTCAAACACCTTATCTCGCAACTGCAAGAGTTGTAATACTGAGATTTTCTTTATTTGATGTCAGGCTACTAATAGCAAACTAGCAAAAGTTACTCCATTCCATAAAGAATGCATAAGAGCACAAGGGAATAACCTTCCAGAACTCAATCTCATTAATCCTAGACCAATTCCTAAAACAAATAAAGGCGGTAATTCTCCCACACTTAAGTGAGCCAAAGCAAAAATTAAAGCGCTTAATATAACTCCACCAACTCTGCCTATTTTAGAAACCAATACAGGCAAAAGAACACCTCGAAAAACCAACTCCTCAAAAACTGGGGCCAAAACAACAGTCGTAATCAAAAGAAAAAGTAATGGTATAAATTCATCGCTATTTAATACAAGCTCCAACAAAGGATTGCTTCCGCCTTGATCACCAACAATCTCATTCATTATCCACCCAACAAGCAAAACCAAGGGCATAATCATTAACCATCCACTAATTGATTTCAAAATCCCATCTTTGATAGGTTTAATTTTCCATTGCAACCAACCTTCCTGATTTTTGGGAGAGACAAGGCCCATTAATTGATATCGAATAATTAATAAAGGAGCTATAGTCATTGAGCAGTAACCAATAAAGACTCTTAAAGAACCTCTTAATGGTAAGTCTAAATTATTAAATAATAAATCAGTTACTGGTATTATAAGAGCTGGAAAAACAACTTCACCAATAACAACAAAACCACCAGAAATCAAAAGGATCATATCTATGATCGATAACGGAGGTGCAATAATTTCGGGCCAATGAGTATTTTTTTTTCTTAAAAAAATTAACATATATCTTATCAAAAGTATACTTCCTATAAAAGAAGCTAAAAATGGTAATAATTGTGAAGATAAAAGTCTTATAGCAGTATTTAAATTAAATCTTTTATTAATACATTTTTCCTCACTGAATCCCAAACTTGAGCATGTAAGTTGATAAAGTAAAGGGTCTAACTTCATCTCGTAAGAATCAGGAAATTCTCTCGACTCTTTAACTTTTTTACTATCTAAAATATATTTTCTAACCCTTTCTAAGTTTATATCTTTAAAATTTTCGTTTAAAATTATTTGCTTTTCACTCTCAGACTCCTCAAGAACTGCTAGTAGAAGCCTCTGTCTATCCTCAATTTGTTCAGCAGAAATATTTTTTAGGGCCTTATAAAGTTTTTCTTGAGGCTCTGAACCTAAAAATATATCCTTTAATGACTCTGGTAAAGATGAAGAGGCTGACACTGCCATCTCAGTTTGCATCAATGAAATCTTTGGTGCAACTGAGGGTCGCGCAAAGCTTTCTTGCAAACCTTGTCGCCAAATTAAAACAGTTAAGAGCAATGAAAATAGAGCTGCAGCCCATTTCCAACCACTATTGGCTTTTCTCATAAAAATCAACTAGTAAAAACTGACATGGAGAAAGACTTCTATCTTTGCTAAAAGAACATTAGATTGCCCCAGTGGCGAATACCATAATTATCTAGAAGACACTTTATTTAATGACATTGCGTCTAATCTTTATCCGTCATGGATTGAGTAGTTTCAACAAAGAAGGTCGAATTCAAGGAAGAACCGACCTCTCAACACTAACTAAAGAAGGACAATTACAAGCAGAAGCCGCTGGAAGAATAATATCTTCTATTCCAATAGATGCAATTTATAGCTCCCCTTTGCAAAGAGCTTCTGAAACTACAAAAATCATCATTAAACAACATCAAAAAAAGCTTCAAGTAACTTATACAGATGATCTCCTAGAGGTTGATCTAGGTCCCTGGAGTGGTTTAACTAAAGATGAACTAAAGAAACTCTATCCAGCAAAGCTTTCTATTTGGGAAAAAGAGCCAAAAGAGCTATCCATCAATAGAGATGATGGTAGTGAATTCCAACCAATTAAAGAACTATTTTCCCAAGCAGAAAGTTTTTTAAAATCATTATTTAAAACTTATTCTGATTCTAATAAAACTATTTTGATTGTTGCCCATAATGCAATTCTTAGATGCTTGATACTGAAATTAATTAATGAACCCACAAAAGGGTTCAGAAGAATAAAATTAGATAACACCTCAATCTCAATTTGTAATATTGACTTTAATGATTGGAATGATAGACAAGTTCAAATTCAATGTCTAAATAATATCGCCCATATACAACCAAGGCTTCCTAAAAAAGGCAGTAAAAAAAGGATTATTTTAGTTAGGCATGGTGAAACAGATTGGAATAAACAGAGTAGGTTTCAAGGACAAATTGATATCCCATTAAATGAAAATGGTAAGGCTCAAGCTAATGCAGCAAGCAAATTTTTAAAAGATATTCCCATACAAAAAGCTTTTAGTAGTTCTCTCTTAAGACCAAGAGAAACCGCTCAGATAATTCTAAAAGAACACCCTCAAATAGGGATCTCTCTCAAAGATAACCTCAAAGAAATTAATCACGGCGAATGGGAAGGGAAGCTAGAGCATGAGATTATGTCCAACTGGTCTGATCTTCTTCAAACATGGAAGACCTTCCCTGAGAAAGTTCAAATGCCTGATGGAGAAAATATTAACGAAGTTTCAACCAGGTCCCTTACTGGTTGGAAAGAAATTTGTAAAGATCTTAAAGATAATGAAACAGCATTAGTTGTCGCTCATGATGCAGTCAACAAAACCATTCTTTGTCATCTACTCGGCTTGACTCCCTCTGAAATCTGGATGATAAAACAAGGTAATGGTGGGATTACAGTTATTGATCTTTCAGAGAGAGAAGATCAACCAGATCAAATCACCTGCCTAAATATCACTTCTCATTTGGGAGGTGTTATCGACTCAACTGCTGCTGGAGCTCTTTAAATACATGACTGGCAGTTATTTTTTTGAAGAGATTCAAATTCTTGAAGGGTCTGGATCAAGTTTAAAAAAGGAATCTGTTTTAATTAAAAATGGTGTAATAAAAGCTTTTGGGAAAGAAGCTGTTCAAAATGCAGAACTTCTAGAACTCAAGCCTCAAAGGGCTAAAAAAATGCTTTTAGCACCTTGCCTAGTTGATCCACATTCATTTTTAGAGTCTCCTTTTAGTGGTAGGGAGGAGAATATTTATTCACTTATTAAAAAAGCAACATTAGCTGGATATGGTCAATTGGGAATTTTACCAAGAAGTCATTTATGGCGTGATCAGATTGATTCAATTATTTCTTTAAAAACTATCAAAAGCGAGGTTTTATTACATTTATGGGGAGCTTTTAGTCTGGGTAGTAAAGGTACTGCACTTTCAAAACATGCTGATCTACTACAAAATGGAGCTATAGGGTTAAGTGAAGACGATTTTATACCTCCTATAGAAATTCTTAGACAAGGTTTTTTACTTGGAGAGATGAAGCAATCACCTGTACTATTTGCACCAAGAGATCAATCACTACAAGAAGGAGGAATGTCCAGACAAAGTGTAGAAACCTTAAGAGCAGGTTGGCCTCCAGATCCTATTGAAAGCGAAATTCTTCCTCTTATTCAATTACTTGAGCTACATAAGCAGTACCCGCAGATTAATCTAAAATTAATGAATATCTCAACTTCTCAAGGTGTTTCAACTTTGAAGGATTCATACTCCAAGCCAATGGCAACTGTAATGTGGTGGCATATAGTATGTGATAGCTCAAATCTTTCTCCATTTGACATTGGATGGAGCGTAACACCTTCATTAGGATCAGCAAAAGATAGAGACGCGCTGATAAAAGGTTTAGAAGATAATGTTTTAACGGCAATATCTGTAAACTCAACTCCGACAGATGATTCAGAGACTAAGCAACCCGCAAACACAAGGAAAAAAGGTATTAGTGGTTATAATCTAGTTTTACCTTTGCTTTGGGATCAACTAGTTAGGAAGTCAGGATGGAAAGTAGAAAAATTATGGGAAAAAATTAGTTTTGGTCCATCTCAAATCCTAAACCAAGCTGAGGAAAAATTAACTCTTGGGAGTAATCGATGGTTGTTATTTGATCCCGAAAAAGAATGGGTTCAATCAGATGAAAAAAAGCATTTAACCACCGCAACTAATCAACCTATAAAACACAAGAAAATATATGGGAAAGTCATAGATTGTGGACTTCTTAATCAGGCTTACCAAAACGACTAATAGGCCAAAACCGCCAGGTAGCTTTACCAATAATTTCTTTCTCTGGCAAGAAACCTCCAGCCGGCCAAAAACGACTATCCCAACTATTAGATCGATTATCACCTAAGACGAATACATGCCCTTTAGGGATTGTTACACGGGTTGTACTACATAAATTAAATTCTTTTTTACTTGAACAAAAGTATTCAACATATGGTTCATCGACCGATCTATCATTTAATACAACTGCTCCCTTTTCATTAATAAAAAGACTGTCACCTCCTACCGCTATTACACGTTTGATATAAGCGTCGCAAGCACGATCTTCCAAAGTGGGTATCCATGAAATTAATGGGAAAGTTATTAGAGAGCATTTGAATTTAGAAGGTAATTTGGTTTGCCTATTAGCCATCAATTTCTTATCGAAGGAAAATGGTGAATTGAAAACTACTATTTCTCCACGATAAGGAGCTCTTTTGCGAAAAGATAGTTTTTCAATAATTAGTCGATCATTTACTTTCAATCCTGGTAACATCGAGCCAGAAGGGATATATCTAGCTTCTGCTATAAAATGACGAATACCAATATATATAAGGATAGTTACAGAAACAGGTCCCCATGTATCAAAAAAAGATTTCCACCAACGTTTTTTTGTTTTTTTAGTCGAGTTTGATTGATTTTGCTGCACTAGTTTTTCTTAAGTATGTAGTTTACTTTATTTGTAAAGACTACTTTTTTTATGTCAATGTTACTCCTCATGAAAATTTCACAATAATTTTTCAGCCCACTTATCTTCCTTGAATCCAACTAAAAAGCATTTATTAGACTTATGTAAAAAAGGTCTTTTTATTAACCTAGGTTCTTTAAAAAGCTTCTCAAAAAATTCATTATCACTCATTTTTTTAATAACTTCTGAACCAATAGAACGATAGATAACACCACTAGTATTTAAAAGATATTTTCTATCACCGTATAGCTCACTTGAGGAGATAAGCATTTCTTTAGATGGAGGACTGTCTAAAATATCAATTAATTCAAATACAATTTCATTATTTGTGAGCCACTTAATAGCTTTGCGACAGGTTGCACATGAGGAGTAACTAAATAATTTCAATTTTTTAAAGCATAAGAGAAATAAGTTTATCCAAAAAATTCAAATCAGTTTGTTTTCATCACCATGAGATCGATGTGCCTCAATACAACTTTTCAATAGGTCATCAACTGCATCGTAATCTCTCCATCCATCAATTTCAATTACTCTTCCCTCCAAGCTTTTATAAGTTCTAAAGAATTCAGCAACATCCTCCAATTGATTCTGAGCTATTTGCTTAATAGTATTAATTTCTCTTTGCCTTGGATCAGCAATAGGTACACATAAAAGTTTGCCGTCATAAGCACCTGAATCATGCATATCAAGAACTCCAATGGGTCGTGCCTTTATCAAACAACCTGCAAAAGTAGGTTCTTCCATTACAACCATTGCATCAAGTGGCGCTCCATCCTCAGCCAAAGTATTTGGAATAAATCCATAATCAAATGGATATCTCACTGAAGAATGCAAAACTCTATCAAGAGCCATGATTCCAGCAGAGCTAAAATATTCG
>MDTG01165232.1_pt1 | contig 13806 bp, 9 predicted proteins | sample 811421 | NCBI WGS metagenome assembly MDTG01 (sample SAMN05326645, study PRJNA326480) | marine metagenome | isolation source: seawater | place: Pacific Ocean: South East | collected 2011 | reverse complement strand
TTAGGGTCACGGCAAGCCACTATTACCGTCTTGCCATCGGACTTGATTGGAATGATGTGCTCGTGACTCAGGTAGGCGCGTGAGATGTTGGCATGCAGTTGCGGATCAATCCGGGCCATGACCTCGCTGGCACTGAGCAGTGGCAGGCCATAGCGTTCCGACAGCGCTCTATACAGTTTTTGCGCGTCCAGATTCTGCAGGCGGCTGATCTCGTCAACCAACAGGGTACGATTGCGGGCGGCCTGGGCTCGCGCCTCGCGCAGCATGTCTGGCGACACAAAGCCCAGTTCGACGTAAATGTCATCGCCGTTGGTAACAAACTCGACATAGCCATGTTCGCTGCGCGCTATGCGCTTGTTGCCGCGATTGATGTATTTCACCAGCATCTGGCGTGAGGCGTCACCGATCTCGACGCAGATGAATTCGCCGCGTAATGCCAGTTGGTCCCAGAGCGGTTCTCGAGTGGTAATCTTGGGTGTGGAAACTACGATCAGGTCGAATGGGGCCAGATCCGCAGCCCCCAGGCTGGCATCGGCGCAACGGACTGTTACGTTCGTCAGCCCCTGGGCAGCAAGCGTCTGGCGAGAAAAGTCCGCCAGTTTCTGCAGCCGCTCAACTGCTATGACCTCTTTGGCCAGCATGGCCAGCACCGCAGTGAGATAGCCAGAACCCGAGCCCAGATGCAGTACCCTGGCATCCGGACCGAGATGACATATCTCAAGAATCTGCGCGACCGTTTTTTCCGGCGGAATTCCCCTGCCGGATACCCGATGCTCCCCATCACCGAGGACAAACGCCCCGCGGTCAACACTGGCCAATGCATGTGCGTTACGCTCAATCCGATCCTTGCTCTGCAAATCAGCCCCCTTGTGACCGGTCCCTACGTTTGCTCGTGACATTTTATCTGACTGTCACTGGTACATTCTAATACGCACCTATGACCGACAAACTGATCATGGTCAACTGCTTTATGCCAATGCATGCGGCGCCAGGCCAGCAGGGTATTTCCTCCAGCCGGATATTGACATGGCGTGGGGCCTGAACCATTTTGATTGGAAACGGAAATCTCCGTCATATCTCAGAGACACGTCCATGAAAGCGGAATCTGGCCTTGGTGAAGATACCACCATAAAGCTGCACTCCCTGTTCGATGCAGTCGGTGCCTATGTTTACGCCAAGGACCGCAGCGGCCGATACCTGTATGTCAACAAGGCGGTATGCGATCTTTACCAGCGCCCCCTGGAAGACATTTTGGGTCATGACGATAGCACCTTCATGGATATATCTCTGTCGGCGGGCCTGGTTCGCAATGATCGCCATGTAATCGAATACGGGGCAGAAGTTCACGAGGAGGAGCAAATGCTTCTCCTGCATGAAAGCAGGCCGCGATCGTTCTGGACCATCAAGGTTCCGATCCGCGACGCCAGCAACAACATTATCGGGCTCAGTGGCATTTCATCGGAACTCGACAATATCTACGCCAACACCTCCGACGCCATCCGTCACAACCGACTGCTAAACACCATTCTGTCCAACGTCGACGCCTATATTTATGTCAAGGGAGCGGATGGCACCTACTTGTATGCCAATCAGCAGATTTCCTCGCTCTACGGGCAGAATAACGACGATGTAATCGGTTTGAACGATATCGATATTCACGGACCTGAAGTCGCCGAACGGCTGATGAAGCTCGATCGCCGGGTGCTCGACTCGCAACAACGCCAGGCCAGCGAGGAAGTGTTGCTTGACCCCAGTGGCGCTGCCAGGCACTTCTGGTCGGTCAAGATGCCAATCAGTCTGCCGGGACACCCCAATGCATTGATAGGCTTTTCATCGGACATCACGGAATTGCTGACGTTGCGCCAGGATATCGCCCTGGCCAAAACCATCGATCCGCTGACCGGACTGTTCAATCGCGATGCACTTGAAGACATTTTGAACCGCGAGATCAGTGCTGCCGACCAGCGCGCAGATACCCTGGCCGTGATCATGCTCAATCTGGATCAGTTCAAATACCTGAACAACACCCTTGGCCACGCTGCCGGCGACGACATTCTGCGGCAGACAGCACAGCGTCTGGAGACGGCCAATTGGCTGAATGGACACCCGGCCCGTCTGGTGGGCAACACCTTTGTCGTGGTCCTGCCGAACCTGGCCGCCGGGGCCGGCGACGCAGCCTCAATGGCCGAGCGTATTCGGCTGCTGATCGGCATGCCCTATGTGCTCAATAACCAACCCTTTCACCTGACGGCGAGTCTGGGCGTCAGCCTGTATCCCGAAGACGCTGATCACGCTCAGGCGCTGCTGGCAAACGCCGAATCGGCCATGTATCACGCCAAGGAGCTGGGCCGGGATCGCTGGTGCTTGTATTCATCCTCGCTGGGAGCTGCGGTCAGTGAGCGACTGGATCTGGAGCGGGACCTGCGTGCGGCGCTCGCGGCCAATCAGTTTGAACTTTACTACCAGCCCAAAATATCGGCCCGCAATGGTCAGACCGTCGGTGTAGAGGCACTGATTCGCTGGGATCGTCCTGGCTACGGCATGATGGCACCTGACCGGTTTATTCCGCTGGCCGAACAACTTGGTTTGATTGTTCAGATCGGCGACTGGGTTATTGATCGAGCATGCGAGCAGGTTGCCAATTGGGCGCGCGAGGGGCTGGCAATCTCGATTGCGGTAAATCTGTCTCCTGCACAACTGGTCGAGAGGACCCTGGTCGATCGTGTGGCTGGATTCCTGGAGCGGTACCGTATCGGTGCGGACATGATCCACATGGAAGTGACCGAATCGATGATGCTCAACGATCCGGAAGAGGCCATCGTTCACCTGCAGCGGCTGCGCAATCTGGGCATCACTCTCTCGATTGATGACTTCGGAACAGGTTATTCATCGATGGCCTACCTCAAGCGTTTACCGGTAAACCGGATCAAACTCGATCGCAGCTTCATCCAGCAGATTGCTACTGACCCTCGTGAGGCTGATCTGTGTGCGGGCATTATTGCTCTGGCGCACAAGCTCGGATTGTCGGTCGTGGCCGAAGGCGTAGAAACCATAGAGCAAAAACAGATTCTGGCAGCCATGGACTGTGACCTGTTTCAGGGCTACCTGTTCAGCAAGCCGCTGCCCGGTAACGAGGCGACCCGTTATCTCAGGGCTCAGGCCCAAATCACAGAAGCCGCCCAGCTTGTTTAGGCAGGCAGGTCTGCGGGTAGCGCTCACAACAGAGGAATAAGGCCTATGGATAACCTGGCGCTACAGTGTCAATGCGGTACCGTCAGGGGCCGCGCAATCCGGGTCTACCCTGTCGATGGTACCCGTGTGGTCTGTTACTGCCGGGACTGTCAGGCATTTGCCCATGCACTCAATGCTGCCGAGCGCGTGCTGGACGCCCAGGGCGGCACGGATATTTATCAGTTGCCGCCAGCGAGGCTGCAGATTCATCAGGGGCATGACCAGATCCGCTGCCTGCGTCTTAGCTCCAAGGGGCTGTACCGCTGGTATGCAGGCTGCTGCAACACGCCAATCGGCAATACGCTCGGACCCGGGGTTCCACTGGTCGGGTTGATTCACAGTTTTATCAGTGACCCCTTTGCCGAGCAAAAGATCGGACCCGTGCGCGCACGAGTCAACCTCAAGGGTGCCACGGCAGAGATCCCCAGAGACAGTGTCAAGACCGCGCCAGGCCAGGTATACATGCGCAAGTTGCTGTTGCGGATGCTGTTGTGGAAACTGACCGGCAAGGCTCGCCCCAATCCTTTCTTTATGGGCAAGAGCCCGCGCGTAACGCCAATAATTCTCTCGCCAGGCAGCGCTGTCGAACACAATGGCGCCACCGACTGACAACAAGCCCCTTCCGCGTCTTGTTGCGATTTTCGCTGCTGCCTGGCTGCTGTGGGTTAGTATTTCGCGCAAAGGCGGCACAATACGCCGGCATTTACCAAGGACGGACCTAGTGCTTTTCACTCGTACCCGGCAGATGGTTTTCTGGCTGCTGCTGAGCTGCTTCGCTTGCGTTGCCGAGGCACGAATCGTAATCGAAGCACTGCCGGTCAATTTGACCGACTTCCGCATCGACTACTACATCGACGATTCGCAGAATCTGGATTATCCCGAGGTCCGCGGCAAAACCTTCAGTGAAACCGCCAGTAGCACGTCCCTTGGCACCAATGCACGCGTTGCCTGGTATCGCCTGTCGCTTGAAAACCGGGCAAGCCAGACGTTAGATCTCAATCTGCATTTACCCCATGCCTACCATGTGCAATCCATTCGGTTTTATGAAGAACGTGATGGCACGCTGGTGCGCAGTGAAAGGCTCAACCTTGATCAGCCTGCAGATACCGGGCTGATGTTCCGCGGCAGTGCCATCTATCAGCTCACACTGCCCGCGGCAAGCAGCACGACGCTATATGTGCGCAGCCACGCCTATTCGCACCAATGGTTTGCGCTGAACATATACGACCTTGAGCATTCCCGACGAGCGCTGGTGGGCGTCTCAAACGACATTGCCCTTATGGTCGGAATGATGCTCGCGCTGGTGTTTTACAATCTGCTGCTTTACTTCGCCACCAGCAAGATCGAAAACATTTACTACTCCTGCTACCTGATCTCCGGTCTGGTCTGGATTGCCCTGTCATATGGTCTGGTTGCCAGCCTGTTCGATCTCTATGGTCAGGCTGTGTTTATGCTCAATCTGTCGCTGATAACCATGCCCATCTTCCTGTTGCTGTTCATGATGGCCATCTTTGAGACTCGCCAGCACTATCCGCTTGAGCACCGTTGCCTGCAGTTCGTTCTGGTTCCGCTGTGTGGCATGTTCATCTGGGGGTTGTTTGACATTTCCGCCGCGCTGAAGCCGGCCAGCAGCGTGGCGCTGGTGATGATGATCGTCACGCTGTCGGTCAGTATCTCTCTGCTTCGCAAGGGCAACCCGCTGGCCAAGTATTTTCTTCTCGGACACCTGCTGTTCGTGTTGTTCAACACACTGGCGGTGCTGTTCTACAAGGGACTGATTGAGCCGAACTATGTCGCCAGTCATGGCGTAGGCATTGGTATCGTGCTGGAAGCACTGATGCTGGCGTTCATTATTTCCCACCGCATCAGGATACTTGAGCGCATTCGCGCCTCGCAGGATGAGCTGAAACGTCAGGCCGCGACGGATCCGCTGACCCGGCTGCATAATCGCCGGTATTTCGCTGCAACGGCGGAGGCCCTGCTGAATCAGTGTCGTGCTCAACAGCAGCCTGTGGCCATGGTGATGGCCGATATCGATCAATTCAAGGCCGTCAACGACACCTGGGGCCACGCGGCTGGCGACAAGGTGATCGAACACATCGCCCGGATTCTGAAAACCTGCAGTCGCAACCGCGATCTGCCGGCACGCTTTGGTGGCGAGGAGTTTGTCATCCTGCTGCCGGATGCTGACCTCAATCAGGCTCTGCAGTGCGCGGAGCGCATTCGTTCGGAGGTCGAACGCAGCCGGTTTGACATTGGAACTGACGCTCCGCTGCACGTCACGCTCAGCCTGGGCGTGACGCAGCTGGATACCGCCCACGACAGCATTCAATCAGGCTTGTCACGTGCCGACGAAGCACTTTATCAAGCCAAGCACGCCGGCCGAAATCGAGTCTGTTTCGCGGACACGCCTTCGCGCACGTCAGACTAGATCGTTACATTATCAGGCTACCAATCAGGGCAACCGCCGAAGACTGTTTGATCGCCTTGAGTCGACAATCAAGCTGGACCAACTGATGAACCGAATCAAACTTGTGCTCTTGTTCCTGCTGGCTCTCATTACCGCAGCCTGGCTGGCCGCGGACACGCTGATGCCTGACCCGTTTGGCTATTTCACGTTTCGCAGCGTGTTCGTTCAGTATTCCGGCCTGCTGGGTATCGCGATGATGAGCGTTGCAATGGTTCTGGCTACCCGCCCACGCTGGCTGGAGCGCCATCTGAACGGCCTCGACAAGATGTATCGCCTGCATAAATGGCTCGGCATTGGCGCTCTGATCGCCAGCACCGCGCACTGGTGGTTTGCCAAGGGCACCAAATGGATGGTTGGCTGGGGCTGGCTAACCCGCCCCGAGCGCAAGAAGGATGGCGCCGCACAGGTGTTGCCTGCCATTGAACAATGGTTCCGTGACCAGCGCGGACTGGCCGAGTCGATCGGCGAATGGGCGTTCTATGCAGCCGCCATCCTGATCATTCTGGCGCTCATCAAGACGTTCCCTTACCGATGGTTCAAGAAGACCCATAACTGGCTGGCGGTTGGCTATCTGGCGCTGGCCTGGCACAGCCTGATACTCGTGAAATTCAGTTACTGGAGCCAACCGGTTGGCTGGTTGACACTCATACTGCTGATCGCCGGCAGCGTCTCGGCCATTATGGTGATAACCGGACGCGTGGGCAGGGGTAACCGTGTCGTGGGGCAGATTGAGGAGCTGACCCATTATCCGGGCCTGGACGTTATCGAAGCCAGGATCGCGCTGCGCGAAGGATGGCACGGACATGCTCCGGGGCAGTTTGCCTTTGTTACGTCCAAGAGCGGTGAAGGCGCCCATCCTTATACCATTGCCTCGGCCTGGAGCCCGTCAACGCCAACAGTCACCTTCGTGGTAAAGGCGCTTGGCGACTGGACCTCGCAGCTAAAGACCTGGCTCAAGGTTGGCATGCGGGTGAGCGTTGAAGGGCCTTACGGCTGTTTCGACTTTTCCGATCCGGCGCCGCGACAGGTGTGGATCGGCGCGGGTATTGGCGTCACGCCTTTCATCGCACGTATGCACTCCCTCGCGCAGCAGGGCGGCGAGCATAACGTCGATTTCTTTCATGTGACCCGCGATGTTGACCAAATGGCACTCGACAAACTCACTGCGGATGCCGCTGCGGCCGGTGTTCGCCTGCATCTGCGCCTGTCCTCCCGCGATGGGCACCTTACGGCGGAGCAGATCAGGACCCTGGTTCCCGAATGGCGCCAGGCCAGCTTCTGGTTCTGTGGCCCGACGGAGTTCGGTCAAACGCTGCGCCGCGACTTTGTCAGTCAGGGCTTGCCTGGCGCACGGTTTCACCAGGAGCTGTTCGAAATGCGCTAGCCCTACCGAGTGCTCTCACAGATGCATTCAGCGTGGCGACTGTCTCGCTTCCCGCCCGAATTGAGTGTTCAGGTGGCACTACCGGAAATGTGCTGTTGCAAATTCCCCGCGACGTGCTCCGCCCTGCCCCGGTAAAACTGCTCCCGATCAGTCATTGCCGGCGCGGCGCCGAGTATATTGATCGGCAACAGCATCGTCGGACCGGTTAGCCTGCACGCTGTTTAAAGCAGCGTCGGCAGCCCGCGTCAGGGAGTCAGGGAGCAAGGCATGGACGGGAATATTTTCGTACAGATCGGCATTCTGCTGGGGTTGTCTGTTCTCGGCGGCGCCCTGGCGCAACTGCTGCGCCAACCGCTGATCGTCGCCTTCATTGCGGTTGGCATTCTGGTCGGCCCTTCCGGGCTGGAACTGGTTGCCCAGAGCAGCGAGATCGAGCTGTTCGCCCGCCTCGGCATCGCCCTGCTGCTGTTTGTGGTCGGCCTGAAACTGGACCTGCATATCATTCGAACAGTCGGGCCGGTAGCACTCGCTTCTGGTCTCGGTCAGGTTGTCTTTACCTCTGTTGTAGGGTACCTGCTTGCCCTGCTGCTCGGTCTGTCGCACGTGGCGGCTATCTATATTGCGGTAGCGCTGACTTTTTCCAGCACCATCATTATCGTCAAGTTGCTCTCCGACAAGCGCGAGATTGATGCCTTGCACGGCCGCATCGCGGTCGGCTTTCTGATTGTCCAGGATATCGTGGTGGTGCTTGTCATGATCGGTCTTACCGCATTCGGCAAGGCCGATAGTCAGGTAAGCCTTGGCTGGGAAGCGCTGCAGGTTATGCTCAAGGGGATGGCAATGCTGGCCGTGGTCGCCTTGCTGATGCGCTATGTGCTGCCCGCGCTGCTGCAACGCCTGGCCCACTCGTCCGAACTGTTGATGCTGTTTGCCATCGCCTGGGCGGTGCTGGGCGCGGTGGCAGGCGACGTGCTGGGGTTCAGCAAAGAGGTGGGCGCCTTCCTCGCCGGTGTATCGATCGCCTCTACTGCATTTCGCGAACAGATAGCGGCGAGACTGGTCAGCTTGAGGGATTTTTTGCTGCTGTTCTTCTTCATTGAACTGGGCGCTGCACTGAACCTCGGCATGCTCGGCGGGCAGATCGGCGCATCAGTGGTGTTTTCGCTGTTCGTGCTGATTGGCAACCCGATAATCGTCATGATCATCATGGGCGCAATGGGGTATCGCAAGCGGACCGGCTTTCTTGCCGGGCTGACAGTCGCCCAGATCAGTGAATTTTCATTGATTCTCGCGGCGCTTGGCAACAGCCTTGGGCATTTGCAACAGGAAACTATCGGGCTGATAACGCTGGTCGGCTTGATTACCATCAGCGTCTCCACTTATATGATTCTGTACTCCCACGCGATATATGAGCGTTTGGCGCCCTGGTTATCAATTTTTGAACGAAAGGTTCCTTACCGCGAGCGCGATGGTTTGCCCGATGGGCAGGATACTGTCGACGTGCTTTTGATTGGTCTTGGGCGCTACGGTGCCGCGCTGGCTGATAACCTTCGGCGCCGCGACTGCAGGCTGCTCGCTGTGGATTTTGACCCAGCAGCGGTTCAGCAGCATGTGCGTGACGGTTATCAGGTGCGTTACGGCGACGCTGAAGATCCGGAGTTTATCGCCACCCTGCCGCTGGGCAGCACCAGTTGGGTTGTGAGCACTGTCCGTGAACGCAGCGTCAACCTGATGCTGTTGCATGGCCTGAAACAGAGCAACTATCGTGGCCAGGTGGCCATCGCCAGTTCCGCTAGACACGACAGCAAGGTGTTGGCAAAGGCTGGCGTGGATCTGTTGCTGATCCCCTACGCCGATGCGGCCAAAGAAGCGGCAGACCAATTGCTGGCACGGACGGCAGCGCGAGATTCCGCACCGGCTGCCATGCCGCATTGAGGTATCTGCCACGGCCGATGGCACGGTGTAACCTGCGGTAGCAACAGCCGATACGTTGACGCAGACTTGCCAAGGCGCCTGCCAGGCGCGAATATGCCGCGGCATTCAACTCGGCGCTGCCTGCGCCCGCCTATCCCTACTTGTCGGAGCGCCGGTCATGCATCCTGTGCTGATCTCCATTTCGCTGCTGGTGTGCAGCAATATTTTCATGACATTCGCCTGGTATGCCCACCTCAAGGAACTCAATAACAAGCCCTGGATCATCGCGGCCCTGATCAGTTGGGGTATTGCCCTGTTCGAGTACCTGCTGCAGGTGCCCGCCAATCGCATCGGTTATACCGCGCTGTCGGTCGGTCAGTTGAAGATTATTCAGGAAGTCATCACCCTCTCGGTGTTCGTCCCCTTCTCGGTCATGTATCTGAAGGAACCGCTGAAACTCGATTACCTGTGGGCAGGTCTATGCCTGCTGGCTGCGGTCTACTTCATGTTTCGGGACAAACTGGCTTAACTGCCGAGGCAATTCGGGTCATGCTGCACAGGTACATTCCCCCGTCTGCAAGGAGCGCACGTGCTGATCCCGCTGTTGGTCAATCTGATGATGCTGTTCGGTAGTCTGGTACTGTTTTTCGCCGCTGCCGGTATTGCCAACAATTGTGACAACCTGACAAAGCTGGAAGAGCGCATTCTCAACAGCAGTCTGTTCGTACCTGGACCGCTGCACCTTGTTGCCCTGATTGCCATAGCCCTGGCCGCCATGGGTCTGATCCCGATAGACGATCCAGCCTGGCTATACCTGCCGGCTCTGGTAAGCACCGGCTACTGGGTATGCCTGATCGTCATCAATGCCCGGAAAAACCGGTATCTTCGGGCAGACTGATCTGTCCTGACCGCCTGACTGCCATTATCCGGAGTTACTGAAGCGCCGGACCTTCACGTGTTGCCAACACCATCGCGTGCCCAGAGCAGCGCTTTGTGCAAGCTGGCTCGCTCGGGCTACAGGCGCGTTTGTTAATGGGAAATATATGGGTCTTTACACTGTACGCACATACAGTAGAATGAGCAGCAAAACCGGCCACGCCGGTCACTCCACTCGCCAACAAGCCAGAGGTGCGCATGGCCGTTGAAATTGTTTATCGCAGCAGCAGAGACCCGGAGCAACTGTTCATGGATAAAGCCCAAGCCGACCGTCATGACAAGATGCTGGAGCTGGCCGAAAATCTGGGCGAGGTACTGCAGCGTGCCGTTCCGCAACTGGGAGAGCAGTTGGCTGAAGAAATCAGTATCTACATGGCGCGCAACCGCGAGGTCTTCGCCAAGGCTTTCAAGAGTAACCCCGAGGCCCTCGCCGAACTGGATGCGTCCGGCGCGGCCTGATGCCGTTACTGGTACATCCAGAAGTTCGGATGCGCTTGCGCAACCTGAACAGGACGGACTGAATCACGACGGCTGATGATGCGTTTGATCATGCTCATGGTGTAGCTCCTTTGCTTGCTGTTTCGAACATGGGAGGCATCATGAGTCATATCGCACGATACTAAAAACGAATTAGATCTATTTTATTTATTGAGAAAAGCAATTAACCGCGCAGGCACGGCCGATGTCGCTGGCCAGCCCTTTGCTGCTCCTTTCCCAACCTGCGCTGACACCGGGCAACCACACCTTCCAGTGCTTTAGCCCTTCCCACCACTCCGTTGCCCTGTTTCCTCCGGCAACTGCTACGCTGACAGAAACGAACGCAATATCGTTAAGCCACACCTGAACGTCACCGTTGTGCCAATCGCATCTCGCCGGGGGCTTTGGCTATGAACCTGCTTCGCCGTTTCTCCATACTTCAACGCCTGGTTACTGTGACCTTGCTGGTGTTGATCATAGTGCTCGGGCTGGTGACGGCCTTCGCAGTTGACTACCACAAGACGCTGCTTGATGGTCGGGCAATAAAAACCCAGCACCTTGTTGAGTCCGGGCTGGGCGTCCTCCAGTATTTCCATCAACGGCAACTGGGCGGCGAGCTGACCGAACAACAGGCGCAGCAGCAGGCCGCCGCCGTTCTGCAAGGGATGCGTTACGACGGCAATGAGTATTTCTGGATACATTCCGATGACCTGCGGATGATCATGCATCCCTTCAGCACGCAGCTGGTAGGTAACAGCGTCGCCGACATCCAGGACCCCGAAGGAAAATACCTGTTTCGGGAAATGGTTGCGGTGGTGAACACGCAATCAGCCGGCTTTGTCGACTATATGTGGCCCAAACCCGGCGTTACTGATCCAGTACCGAAAATCTCCTACGTCGCCGGCTTTGAACCCTGGGGCTGGATCCTTGGGTCGGGTATCTATCTTGACGATATCAGTGAGACCTTCTGGGCCGATATGCTGCCCAAACTTATGGTTGCAGCGCTGGGTCTGATGTTGCTGGTGGGTGTCAATCTCCTGATCGCCCTGAGTGTCAACCGCCCACTCGCCCAGGCAGTGGCGGCAATGAACGACATTGCAACCGGCGACGGAGACTTGTCACGCCGCCTGGACGCCAGCGGCTTTGATGAAATCAGCGAACTGGCGGCAGGGTTCAATGCCTTTACCGATAAGCTGGCGCAGGTCATAGACGAATTCCGTGAGGTGGTAGCAAACAACCGTCGTATCGCTAATGAAGTTGGCCTTGCAATGGGCAAGGCGGAGGCCTCTTATAACCAGCAGAACAGCGAACTTGACACCATTGCATCGGCGGTTGAGGAAATGAGCGCCACCTCCGACGAGGTCGCTCAGCGCATGTCTGACTCCGCAGAGGCTGCCAGACAAGCCAGCGGCCACGCCGCGGACAGTCAACGCACAGCAGATACCACCTCGCAGAGCATGCGCATGCTTGCCGGCGATCTCGCCCAGGCCGGTGCGGCCGTGGATGAATTGAGCGCGCAATCGAATACCATTGACTCGGTGCTTGAAGTGATACGCTCCGTTGCAGAACAAACCAACTTGCTGGCCCTGAACGCGGCAATCGAGGCGGCACGCGCTGGTGAACAGGGACGGGGCTTTGCCGTGGTAGCAGACGAGGTGCGCACGCTCGCCAGCAGAACACAGGCATCAACCGACGAGATTCGCAGCATCATCGACTCGTTGCAGGCCGTCACCGCCAAAGCCGTCAGCTCAATGCAGAGCAGTCACCGGCAGTCCGAAAACATGCAACAACAGGTCGAGAACTCGCGTTCTGCGCTGAAATCCATTGCTGTATCGGTCGATACCATCACCGATATGACCAGCCAGGTGGCTGCTGCTGCCGAACAGCAATCAAGGACCAGTACCGAGATCTCAGCAAGCCTGAGCCAGCTCAGTAATTTGGGCGACAAGGTGCTGAGCGAGCTGCAGGATACCGCGCTCAACACCCGAAAGCTGACTGACTCGGCGCAGCAACTGGAACGCCTTATCGGTCACTTCAAGACCGGACACGGATAGAGCTGTGCGTTCGCGCCTTTATCAGCAACCTTGCTACTGCGGCGCCAGGCCTGTCGGGATGGCTATTAACGGGCGTTTAACAAGCCCGATGTCGTATGACAGACGTTTTCGGCACCCTGACGGATTTCCTGCATGATTGAGCTGACCTGTTGTATGCGCCCGTTTCCTTCCTCTGCGGTCATACTTGCCGAGCCGATCGTGTCGGTTACCTTGCGAGTCAGATCACGATTACGCTGAACAACCTCGGCAATTTCCGCAGTGGACTTGCTCGTACGCGCAGCCAGCTGACGCACTTCATCAGCCACAACCGCAAAACCACGCCCCTGCTCACCAGCGCGAGCTGCCTCGATTGCGGCATTCAGCGCAAGGAGATTGGTCTGGTCGGCAATGGCCGAAATGGTTGCCACGATCTCTTCGATATTTTTGGACTGCGCATTGAGGTGCGCAATCAACTCGCTGGCGTCTGCCATCTGAGCGGCGATGCGTGCCGAGGTATCAACAGCCGCCTGCAGCGATGCCATCCCCTGCTGCGCGATGGCGGCTGTTTCCTCGGAGGTACTGTTCGCAACCTCTGCTGCCTGACGTACGGCCTGAGCCTGCTCGATCCTGTCGGTGATATCGGTGGCAAACTTGACCACCTTCAGGACATTACCCTGGTCATCCACAATGGGGTTGTAGGTCGCTTCCAGCCAGATAGTCCGGCCCTGACTGTCCAGCCGGTCAAACTGACCCGACTTGAACTCGCCACGCCCCAGTTCCGCCCAGAACTCCGGATGCTGACGAATAAACGCCTCATTGCAGAACATCCGGTGGTGCTTTCCAATGATCTGTTGCAGCGAATAACCCACTGCCGACAGGAAGTTGCGGTTGGCGGTGATGATCTCGCCATTTGGGGAAAATTCGATCACCGCCAGCGACTTGTCCAGCGCAGTCAATAACGCCTTCTGCTCCAGTCGGGCTGCGTGTTCGGCCGTCACATCACTTGCCAGCATAACGATCTTGCTGATTGTGCCGCTCGCATCCGGAACCGGAACATAGGTGGCTTCGAGCCAGAGGGGCTGGCCTCGGACACCCAGTCGACGGTAGGTCCCGGCGCAGGACCTGCCCTGTGCCAGAGCAGTCCAGAACGCATGCCTCGCGCCGTCAGACCGCTCCTTGGCGTCGCACAAATGGTCGTGTGACTGACCAATCAAACGTTCGCGGGAGTAGCCCAGTAACGTCAGCATTGCCGTATTTGCATCAATAATCTGGCCATCCGGCGTGCATTCAAGGCAAGCCATGTGGGTTTTCAATGCGCTGATTTGCGCTTTTTGCTCTGCCAGATCGCGGCTCTGATTCTT
>MDTG01041388.1_pt1 | contig 13806 bp, 15 predicted proteins | sample 811421 | NCBI WGS metagenome assembly MDTG01 (sample SAMN05326645, study PRJNA326480) | marine metagenome | isolation source: seawater | place: Pacific Ocean: South East | collected 2011 | reverse complement strand
CAACTTATTATAATACCAAATATCATCACTATCCAAAAATGCAATCCATTTTGCTTGTGCATTTTTAATTCCAAGATTTCTTGATTTTGCAATTACCCCTTTGTTCTTAATTTTAAAAACACGTATTCTTGAATCGTTATATGACGAAATTACTTCATCTGAATTATCAGTTGAATGATTATCAACTATTAATAATTCCCAATCTTTAAAATCTTGATTTAATACAGAATCTATTGCGTCTTTAAGATAGGACCCATGATTAAAGTTTGGTATTACAACAGAAAAAAAAGGACTATTTGAAATCATTAAGATTTTTTCTAACATAGAAAAACAATTCATCTATATGTGCCATATTATTATTGTTTGGTTTGAAACCATTCTTAATAATTAAATCATAATTGAAATTTAATTTTGAGGATGATGGTTTTGATTTTTTTTTAATCAAGATATCGGGGTATAAATCAAAATGTTTTTCATATTGTTTTGCAATTAATTTAGCCATTTCAAATATGCTTAACGTCCAATTTCCACCAAAGTTAAATATAGTTGGAAGCAATTTTTCTTTACAGAAACATGTTATCATAAAATCAACTAATCTGCAAACCTCCTTAATAGACACAAAATTTCTAACTTGAGTACCATCAGAATTTATTACGATTTTTTTATCTAAAATTACTTGCTTACAAAAATCATTTACTACTAATTTCCAACAATTTAAATTCTTATTAGAGGGTATGCCAAAGGCATTCGATAATCTTATAATATTTATTTCAATTAATTCTTTCTTATTAAATAATGTTTGTTCAGCAATTTTTTTTGAGACTCCATAGGGGTGTTGAGGATTGATTGGACTTTTCTCATCTAAAACTCCTTCATGCTTTAGCTGATACACGTGAGCAGAGGAGAAATAAATAAACTTTTTTACTTTACAATGAACTGCTTCATTCAAAAATGAGTCCAGCATTTTGCCACTAAACTCATATGATGCTTCTGGATATTTTTTTGAAAAGTCTGCGTCTGGCGATGCACAATGTATAATGATATCTTTTCCCTTACAAATATTTCTCAATGAGGATTTTTTATTCCAATCAACCTTTAGAATATTTCCTTCTCCATGTTTTGATTCTATATTAGAACTTGAACAAACAGAAACTTCATAGTTTTTATATTGGCTTAAAAAAGAGGATATAGATCCTGCTAAATAACCTGATCCTCCCGTTATTAAAATTTTTTTCTTCAAGCTTTTTTATTCTTTATCCCATAGAAATGGAACTTTGTTATCATCGATAGAAAGAGTGACTGACTCATTAGGATCATGTTCAATATCAGTACAATTAACAATTAATGCATTTGGATTTGACAGACCTTTAAATCCATAAATAACACCTGGAGGGATTGTTACTCTATAATAATCATTAGGCCTACCTAGGTTTAGTTCAATTAATTGATTAAATGATGATGAATCTTCTCTTGAGTCATACAATACTATTTTAATTTTCCCTAAAGGAACCGAAATATTTTGAGTTTGTTTAGAATGTAATTTCCACCCTTTTATACAGTTGTAGTTTATTTCAGAAATATAACATTCCCCAAAATTTTTAAATTCTGGAGAACTTGATTTAATCATATGTAAAACTGATCCTTTAGAATCAAAAATTTCATTAAGCTTTACAACTCTTATTCCTTTTATTTTTGATTTATACATGTAAAAGAATTAATTAATCCAGTCTCTATTTCTATCAATTGCAAGTTTTTCATATTTATCTACTTGCTCTTGGGTAAACTTATTAATATTATTAGAGCCTGAAAAGTATTCTTTATACCAATCAGAAACAAATACTAAAGTTTCATCAAAATTTAGATTTGGCTCCCAATTAATTAGTTTTTTAGCTTTTCTACAATTTAGTTTTAATAATCCAGCTTCTTTGAACTTAGATTTAGTGTCATTTACTCTAATCGCGTTATCAATTTCATCCCACCCCCATATTTCTGCTAAATTTTCAAGAAGAGACTTTACAGTTATATCTTGGTTGGATTTAGGACCAAAGTTAAAAGGTTCTCCGTTTATGTTATTATTATTTAAGACTTTAGCTCCTAAAGAAAGGTATCCTGATAATGGTTCAAGGACATGTTGCCATGGCCTAGTTGCGTTAGGACTTCTAATTTCAACAATATTTTTATCTTTCCATGAGTTTACAGTGTCAACAATAATTCTATCTTGAGCAAAGTCACCACCTCCAATCACGTTACCTGCTCTACCAATAGCCAACCTTACTGAATGATCTTTCTTAAAAAAAGAATGGAAATAAGATTTTATAATTAATTCTGCTGCCCCTTTTGAGCCGCTATATACATCCTTGCCTCCAATCACATCTGTTTCTAAATAACCTTCTGATTGTTCAATATTATCATAACATTTATCGCTTGTAATAATAATTGCAACACATTCTTTTTTGTGAGATCTTAGTGCTTCCAAAATATTCATAGTTCCAATGACGTTTGATGAAACTGTTTCAACTGGATTAAAATATGACTTTGAGACAATTGCTTGAGCTGCTAGGTGAAAAATAAAATCCGGATTATATTTTGATATAATTCCTTTAATTTTTTCTAAATCTCTAATGTCAATGAAGTTATGAGAAATCTTTTTTTCAATATCCAATGATTCAAACATTGATGGATTAGTGGGAATGTCTTTTGAAACACCAATTACTTTAGCCCCTAATTTTAATAACCAAGTAACTAACCAGCTGCCTTTAAACCCTGTATGTCCTGTTACCAAGACAATTTTCCCCTTATATGAATTTTGAAACATTTAAATAATTTATTTTAACCATGAAGCATTATTAGAACTCCAAAGTTTCTCTAAAATTTCTTTTTCTCTAACAGTATCCATACATTGCCAAAAGCCTTCATGTTTAAATGCCATGAGCTCACCATTCTTGGAAAGATTCTCTAAAGGTTCTCTTTCAAGCATGATAGAATCATTTTCTATGTAGTCAAAAATCTCTTTATTAAAAACAAAGAAACCTCCGTTAATCCAACCTTTTCCTGCCTGTGGTTTTTCTGCAAATTCTTCAACTATATTATTATTGATTATTAATTCTCCAAAACGAACAGGCGGTCTGACTGCTGTTACAGTTGCAATTTTACCATGAGATTTATGAAACTGTAATAATTTTGTTAAATCAATATCTGATACACCATCTCCATAAGTTAGCATAAAAGTTTGTTCATTTTTTAATATTTTCTTTAATCTCAATAATCTTCCGCCTGTCATTGTTTCCAAGCCTGTATCTACTAAATCTACATTCCAATTTTCATATACATTATCAGTTAATTGTGTTTTTCCACTTTTTAGATTAATTGAAAAATCATTGTTTAGAGAATTATATTTAAGAAAATAATCTTTAATTATATTAGCTTTATAGCCAAGGGCAAGGTGAAAATCTTCTATATTATGCTTTTCATAAATTTTCATAATATGCCATAATATTGGCTTGCCTCCAATTTCTACCATTGGTTTTGGTTTTAATTGAGTTTCTTCACCTAAACGTGTTCCAAAACCCCCACATAATATAACTGCTTTCATGATACTTTAATTTATAGACATTTTTTATATTTTTTCAATGTAACAGATTATGCTCTTTTAATTTTAAATAAATACTATAGGTTTCAGAATAATCTATATTACATAATTTTGAAATTTCATTTAATTCATTTTTACCATCGCAATAAGAAATTACATTCATAAAATTATGAATATTTGAAGATGAATTTTTTTTTGATATTGTTGGATAAAGCCTCCTTTTACTTAATTGAGGTTCGCCAAGAACATTAATTTTTGGATATATACCTTCTTTATTTAGTTCAAAATTTTTAATACATTCAATATATACATTTAAACTTTCTTCTAATCCTTTGCTTGTTACTAGATCAAAATCATCAAGTGAGGTATGATATTCGGGATACTCTCCATATTTCGTTCTTGTTATTGAGCATATAGGTAGATCTACCCCTGGCGCACAATATTGTCTTTCATCACTTCCCCTATCTAGCCAAGAATATTTAATATAAGCTGGATACATTTTCGATAATACTTTTTCAGCAATTTTATCAGATATATTATTACCGTATCTTGAAGGAATTAATCCCCAGCTTCTTTCATCACCAACACAGGTTATATTAAATCCTCCAACTACATTCTTTTTTAAGCTCTCAATATTTTTACTTAAATAAACAATTGATCCTATAGTTTCAGGAATTAAAACGAATCTGTAGCTATAATAATTTGATTTATTAATTAAATAGTCTGCAATTCCTGTTAGCACTGCCGGACCAGATAGCTCATTGTTTACCATTTGAGGATGACAGATATAAGAAGATAAAAAAATTTCTTTCTCAACTTTCCCTTTAATGAGTAACTCCCCGTATGTTAAGTTTCCATTTTTATTAAAATCAGAGTCAATAAAAGCTTTATAATTTGAAGATTTATCTAATTTTTTAAAACTATTATAAGACATACAAAACCCCCAACTTTTAGAATAATATGATGTAACGTAAGGTATAGCATCTGGCTGGTCTTTTATAAAATGTATGTTCTTAATTAGTTCATTATAACTTAATTCTAGGTTAATAGGTTGAGAGTATCCCATTACATGTAGATTTTGAATCTTGAAATCAATAACCTTCTTACCAGTAGAAAGATTTATAATATATGCCTCTCTTATATTCCACTCAGGAGGAACTATCCAGTCAAAAGCATTAGTCCCAGATTTAACACTCTTTATCTCTATAGGAATATATTGCTGAATATATTCTAATGATTTAACAACTCCATTGCCAGTTATACTCCTAGGAATTTTATATAGGTCCTTACAAAATTTTAAAAGGTCAATTTTGGACAAAATATTTATTTTATTTTCTCAATAATTAATGATGGTTGAAGAGAGTTTTCTACTGATCTTAATTTAAATAATTCTCCATTTTCTTCAAGAAACTCTGAAGTTGCTATTGTTTCTCCAGGATATTTTTCTGTATTCCATTCATCTAGTACAAATATTCCTCCTTTAACTAAATGTTTACTTAAAGTATTCAAAATGATTTTAGTGGAGTCATATAGGTCTGTATCAATAAAAACTACAGATAATTTTATATAAGAGTTTTCTTTGATAAACTTTGGAAGAGTCTCCATAATATTCCCTTTAACTAATTTAGTTTTTTCATTTAAATCAAATAGGCTTATTATTTTTTCTAAATGTAAATCATCTCCCTTGTATTTACCTTTTTCAAGTTTTGCGGAACCATCTTCTGGTGCAAAAAAATCAAGCCCTTCAAATAGATCAAATCCATATACATGTTTCATAGTCATAGGTGCATAAATTTCAAGAACTTTGCTAATAAGCATTAAGTTAGAACCTTTCCAACAACCAAACTCAATTATATCACCTGGAATTTTTATTGAATTTTTTATTAATTCAATATTATTTATTGTTCTGGCTAAATTATACTTACCCACATATAGTTGCCATTGATCAATAATTTCCCAGTATTCTTTATCTAAAACTTTTTTTCTTTCCTCTAAAAATTTATTGTATGTCATATTAGTTTTTTTTGTTCAAAATATTTTTTTCTGATTCTTCATTTAAAAAGTATAAAGGACTAATCATTAAGGTTTTTAGCCAAAAGTTAACAACATCTCTAACATTGAATGCAATAAGTTGAGTTCTCCCTGATTCAAATTTATATAATAACCCTTGATTTTCTATATCTAATTTAATTTTATTCCAATCATATTCTTGATAAAAATTTAAAGGTCTTACATGATATGATAAAGAAACTGACCTTATGCTTTTCTTATATTTTATTTGACCATTAAATTTTTTAATATATCTATAAGTTAAATTATTAGCCATACTCTCTGCATAATGAATTAAAGTACTAGTTGAAAAATCAGATCCATAATGAAAATAAGCAGAGTTTGAATCATATAAATAATGAAATATAGAAGTTTTGTCAAATGGGTCAATTATACTATTATTGTCATCTGTAAATTCTTTTGGTTTATTTAAAGAAATAAAATTAAATACAGGAGTAGATGATCTGTATTTATAATAATTTAATCTTATAAATTCATTTAAAACACCAACCTGAATTACATCATTTTCAATATCATAGACTTTGTTTTTTAAAAAATCATAATTAAATGAAGGAAAAAACAAGTTTGAATTTTTCAAATTTTCACTCAAGAATTCATAATGATTTTTTAGAAAAGAACTTTTTTCAAATTTGATATTTATAGCTTTTGCTAGATCAGTATGAATAAATATGTTTTCATGATCATTTAAAAAATTAAACAAAAAATCTAAAGAATTATTCTTTAAAGAATTCATTTACCTGATTAATTTTTTCTAATTTTTTACTATCAATATTTATTTGCAGTTTATTTTCTATAAACACTAATAATTGTACTTTAAAAATTGAATCCCAAAAATCAAAGTCTTTTAAATTTGAATTAATAGTTATATTCTCAGATTCTATATCCGAGAATTCTTTAATAAAGATTTTTAATTCGGATAACTTTATCTTTTCCTTCATAATATTCTTTTAACGAATTTAAAAATAAACTTGCTGGCTTATTTCTTTCTGTTTTTTTAAAAAAGAAAGTTAGATTTTTTATTTTTTGTTTTTTAATACAGTAATCTAAAAACTTATATTCGATATGTCTTGATAATGCTCTGCAAGAAATAACATAATTTAATATTTGATTAGATTCATTAAAAATTATATAGCCAATAACCCCATAATCACCATATTTATCTTTTGAGCTACAAGTGAATATATCATACCCTTGTTTTAAAAATTTCAATATATCACTTTTATTAAGCTTCAATTTATTGAAATTAAACTGATTTGTTTTTTCTGACATTTGTATAACCCTTTGAATATCTATTTCATTATTTTTTTTAAACTGAAGCTCAATCTCTAACAAATTAAACAAGCTTAAGTTATATTCATCATCAATTATCTTAGCTTTTTTCATTTTACTCTTTCTTTTAAACTCCTCTTTATAAATTGATGTTTTATTTATGTCCTCATCAGTAATACTGCCTTTAAAAAAAAGAGGATTATTCAAAAAATGTTCTTTAAAATGTTCGATATCATTAACAAATTTTATTGTCCTAATATTAGGTACATTTATATTAACTTCCTCTATTTCAAAATCAGAATCATCAATAAATAAAAATGTATTTGTATCTAAGCTTAAACTATCTGAGATATCATTTATATTCATTGACTTGTTATTCCAATTTGCTTTAATAACAATAAAATCTTCAATTTGAAGAGGCATTTTATTTTTTTTAAAAAATAACTCTATATCTGAATGATTATTTTTTGTAACTAAGCAAAGCAGAAAACCTGAATTTTTTAATTTTTTCAAAAATTCATGAAAAACATAAAAAATAGATTTAGAATTTTTAAAGACATCATAGTTCGAATTTAATTCTCCTATCACTCCTTCAAATAATGTGTTATCAAAATCAACACAAATTACTTTTACCCTTGGAAGTCTTTCTAATTTGAAGATTCTTTTGTATAATTCATTTATTTTTTTTTGTTGAGTATAATTATAAGGGAATTGAAATTCAATTAAATTTTTTACACTGCAATCTTCAAAGTAATCTGATCCTAAGATGCTTTCAATTGAAATATAGTTAAGTTTAAAATTATTAATTAGTTCAAAAAAAAGATCACTTTTATTTTTAAGTTGAAAATGGTTTAGATCGTTAGTTATTAAATATATATTAGAAGACTCTTTAAATTTTTCTATACAATTTTTTAATAATTCAATATCTAGAATAGGCTTAAAGTAATTATCAATATGAATAACTTTTATATTATCATTTATATTATTACTAAATGACAAATATTCATCATAATAATATTTTATGTTATCATCCTTACTTAATATTTGTAGAGAAAGATTAGAGTAGACTTCCAAATTAGAAAGATTTTACGATTTCTTCGATAAGATTATACTTTTGAGTATAAAACTCAATCTCACAATTAAACATGATACTATTGAATGGCCCAGCAAGTAGATGAGCATTTTTTACATATTTCAAGTATTCTGACTCTTTAGTGCAAATGTAACATACATGATGAAACCCTTCTCCTTTAATTGACAGCTCTCTTTTTAAATCTGAGTCAATTTCATTATTTGGTTCTATTAGTTCAATAAAGATATCTGAATTTAGCTTAACTAAAGTCAATTTAGATTTTTGAACAGGATCATAAACTTGTTTCTCAATAGTTACATCGCCAAAGCATTTTTTTAAATATGCATCAGTAGATTTAACCAGATAACCTATGTGATGTATTTTCATTGTCTTTGTTTAATATGTTGGTTCAATTTTAAAAGATTTTTATTTTTATTTAAAAAAGAAATAATTTCCTCTAATGTAAAATCATTTTTTTTTGGATATAAGCTTTTAATTATTATTTCTATTAAATCAAAATCTTCCTTATGGTCAACCGTTAAACGATAATGATATAAATTGTTCTTATAATGTTTCTTATAAATCTTAAATAAATTATTCTCTCGGTAAATATATGGGGTCACATGTTCACGATCATGTTCTGATTGAGCCTTTTGATGAGCTTTGTTTAAAGACTCTGCAGAGAAAACCTCAACATTCATTCCTAATGGGTAAGTTTGCTCTAATGTATTTGACAAATAATCATATTTATCTTTATTATCTATAAACTCTGAAATGCTTTGGTCAACTATATTGGGGTCTAATAATGGAGAATCTGCACAAATTCTAACTATAATATTAGCATTATTCTTAGAAGCAGCTTCTTTAAATCTAGATAATACATCGTTCTCTGAACCTCTGTAATATTTTAAATTATTTTGTTTGCAAAAGTTAACAATCTCATCATCTCTAACAGTTTCAGTTGTAGCTATAATTATTTCATCAATCATTAAGCACTTTTTTATCCTATCTGTTAGATAAAATAATAGTGGTTTACCAAGAATTTTTCTGAGTACTTTTCCTGGTAATCTAGTTGAATTCATTCTTGCTTGAATTATTGCAACAACACGTTTGCTCATCTAGAAGGGTTTTTTATGAAGTCCCATTTGAGAATGGTATCCTTATTAAGTTCTCTATTAGTAGTTTTACCAATAATTTCATCCCAATAAATAGGACTTATTCCAGAACCAGGTCTTTTGTATGTAAGGTCTATCTCTCTTAATTTATGATTTTTAGGTACATCTCTCTTTAAAACAATACTTCTCCTAGCATTTAATCTGGATATTTGCTCTGTTTTAATAGGGTGTTTTTCTTCAGTTTTTCCTAATAATTCATGCATGGTATTTGAAATCCCCCTAAATCTTGACAAATCAAATTCATCCATTGCATGATAGTGGTCGTTTCCTGCTAAATTTTTATCATGAGTAAAATGTTTTTCAATTATTACTGCTCCTAATAGATGAGCAGTATTCAAAGATGTCATAAACTCATCAGGAAGCGTATGGTCAGAATAACCAATCAATAAGTTAGGATAAGCCTTTTGAAGTCCCTTAATCATTGAAAGATGAGCATTTGAATTAATTGTTGGATAATTGAGAATACAATGCATTAGAACAATGTCTTTACATCCAGCTTTATGAATTGTTTTTAATGATGTATCAATTTCTTGAAGTGAACTTGCTCCTGTAGACAATATAATTGGCTTCTTTTTTAAAGCAATTTTTTTTAAAAAAGGTAGATTTGTAATATCAGCTGAAGCAATTTTAAAAAAAGAGACTAAGGGATCTAGGAATTCTATTGCATCATCATCAAAAGGTGTGGATAAAAATTCAATATCACATTTTTTACAATATTTAGCCAGTAATTGATAATCTTTTGCGTTAAAATTATCATATTTCTTAAAAAGCTCATATTGACTTAAAGTTGTTTCTTCTGATGTATCCCAATATGCTGGAGAATCTTTTGATGCTATAGTATCAGCTTTATAACTTTGGAATTTAACTGCATCTGCACCTCCTCTTTTAGCTTGATCAATTAATTTAAAAGCTAAATCAATCGAACCTTCATGATTAACTCCAATTTCAGCTATAATATATGGTTTGCTTTTACTTGAAACTATTTTATTACCAAGTTTTATGTAATTAGATTTATCCATAATTTCAAAACTTATTTTTACCGTGTTTTGACTTTAGTGCATTCATATGATAATCCATTGCCTCCTGATTATTTGTAATATTATTATCATGACGTCTATATCTATATAAAGGCATAGCTAGTTGAAAAATAGAATACTTTTTTAAAAATCTATATCTTAAGTCCCTTTCTTCGTGAACTAAAAATTTTTCATCGTATCCACCTATTTCTATGACTTGCTTAGTCCTAAACATAATACCACAAGCAATTGGATCTTGCATGCAATCTTTCCTTTCAATTACATTTTCTTCATCATCGACTAAATTATAATCACATGCAACAGCATTCATATGATTATTTAGACTAATAAAGGCATGAATGTGTAGGAGAAAATTTCTACTAACAAAATCATCAGAGTCTACTCTTATAAAAAACTCTGATTTAGTTTTTTTAAGTGCTATATTTAGAGATGCAGGTAATCCTTTATTTTTTTTATTTTTTATAACAGTAATATCTCCTGTGAATAATTCCAATGCATAAGCTGTTTTATCATTACTACCATCATCAACTACAATAATCTCAAAATTATCTTTAGGAAAATTTTGTGCTAGGAGAGACCTAATACATCTACCAATAAATTTTTCTTGGTTGTATGCTGCTACTATTACGGTTACAAGAGGTCTCTTCATTTTGTTGGAAAATTTTGTAGTGCGGAAATAAGTAAATTGTTTTCATCAGGTTCTCGTACGGCTATTCTAAAATATAGTTTTTTATCATTTTTAAATTTGCTAGTAATATCCTTAATAAAAATATTATAATTGCTAAGTAAGTAATCAATTAGTTCATCAGCTTTAAAGTCTGCTATATCTATTTTAAATAATATGAAATTTGCTTCGGATTCAAAAACCTTATCAATATAACTTATCTTCTTGAGATTTGTAATTAATATATCTCTGTCATATTTTGTTTTTTCAAAAGATTCTAATAAACTTAGTTTATTCTTTAATATTATCTCTAGATAAAATTCTGCTATTGAATTTAGATTCCAAATAGGAATATTTGATAAAATTTGCTCATAAAGAATTTCATTGTGTGTGTATATAAATCCTAATCTTAGCCCTGGTAAACCATAGTTTTTACTCATACTTCTAATTACAATTACATTTGTTAATTTTTTATTTTCAAGTAATTCAATTATAGAGTTTTCTTTGGAAAACTCTATAAAAGACTCATCAATAATTATAATTTTTTCTGGAAATTTTAAACTTATATCCAATAACCAATTAGATGAAAGTATAGACCCAGTTGGATTATTTGGATTCACGAATACCACAACATCTGCTGATTCCATTTTACTTTCAATTTCTATAATATCAAATTCTCCCTTGTCATAATATGTATTATACTTTTCAAATGTTTCCTCATATTCACCAAATGTTGGACTTGGTATTAATGCATATTTATTTTTGAAAATATTTCTGAGAATTGGATATACTTGTGTTGCTCCATTTAATACAATAAGTTTTTCTTCATCATATTGAAGTACATATGAAAGTTTTTTGTTTAATATTATTTGAGACGATCCGTAATTTGACAATAAAACATTAGCAAAATTCATAATTTCTGCATTCATTGCTTTTGTTGGAAAATACATATTTCTAATAAAGCAGAAATCAATTATGTCATAATTCCAATATCCACCATAAGAATTTTGAAGTAATTGAGTTTTATTATTGCTATTAAACTGAAACTCTGCAAGTGATAGATCATTAGGATCATCAACTTCAGCCCAATCATCATTATTTATTATTTCACAATAAATTGATGTCTTCTGCATATATAGTAGTATACCTAATATTAGTTCATAATAACAGTTTTCATCAATAGCATTAGCATAATAAACTAATAATTTTTTAAACTCGGTTGAACAAAAACTTTTAGAAAACTTGTAAATATTTAATGTTTTGAATTTATCAGATAAATCAAATTTTTCATCTTGTAGATGAGGTGGGTAAATACTTATGATTTGATCTTTTTGAACTTTGACTACAGTGCCATCTAAACCAATTTTATATGGACTAACTAAAGCTAAGTTTTCATGCTTTGATTTAATTGCTCTTGAAATCACTTCATCTTTATAAATAAGGTCCGATTCAATTAATAGAATATCTTGATCTATCTCAATCTGCTCAAAAGCAATAGATAAAGAGAATATATTATTTGTTTGTTTAAATCTTGGATTATCTACATATTCAAAATTTACATCATCATATTTATTTTCTAGGTGATTAACTAATTGGTTTTTTAGGTATCCTGTAACAATTACCACATCAACAATACCATTTTTTCTAAGTGAATCTATAATCCTGTCAATGATGGAAGTGCCATCAACCTCAAGAAGTGTTTTGTGTATTTTTCGAGTCAAGGGCATCATACGATTCCCTATTCCTGCTGCTAAAATAATTGCTTTCATATTGTTTTTTAATACTAATCGATAAAATGATCTTTCGGGAGGTTTGGTTTTTTATTTTCAAAAAATATTTTATTGTAGCTTTTATCTATTCTACTATTGTCAGAAATTCTAAAAATATCATTCATAATAATTGGAAAATAAATCAGTCCACCAAAAATAATAATCAGAACTCTGAAATCGAATAAACTAAAAGGAATAAATAAATTAAAAAATGTAATTATTGGTAGATAAAATATTACATAATTTTCATGAAATAAAAGCGTTGTACATTTTCTAAAAAAATTTAAAAGCTTACCTCTTGGTTTATCAATACTATTTATTTTTATTGGTTGAGGTTTATTAGGATGATGTTTCTCTAATTGTTGCTGATAAAACATACTAATCGAAAACCAAGCAAATGAGTATTTATCTAGACCTAATGCAATTGATACCAATGTTAATATTCCAAAAGGGATTATCCAATTACCCTCTATATTGTATGCAACAATAAATAATCCTGTAAAAATTGAGATTGATGACACTACATGCATAATCCAATCTATGTATTGCCCACCTACACCAATATTTCCATTATATCTAGCAACACCTCCATCAACATAGTCTAATAAATAGTAAACCATATATCCAAAAGAACCTATTAAAGCAATATATTTATTTTCAGAGGTTAACATTATTCCGCCTGCTACTGCAAAAACCCCAGAAATCAAGGAAACAATATTTGCAGATACACGAAGATTTACAAACAACCATGTTAAAAAAATTGAGGGTGGTACAAAAATTTTATCTCTCCAATCATCATAGGGAAAGAACCTTCCATCAACGCATTTCTCTTGAACTACTTTAAAGGGTATCATTTTTTATAATATTGAGCGAATCCTTCCACTGATTTAAATAATTACTAGTCTTATAAGCATATTTTCTGCCAAATGCCTTTCTTGCATCTTGCACTTCTTTTTTTTGCCACCACTTGTCTACATTATTTATAATCGAATTTACAAATTTTGCAGCCATTAAACTTGATTCATGATAGATTCCAACAGATTTAAGAATATTAAAATCCTCTTTTGCTTGTTCAGAAATTTCATAAAAATTGGAATCAAAAAATATAACTGTTGGAAAGTTATTAGCTAAGGTTTCGTAAAATATAGTTGAATTATATGT
>MDTG01166688.1_pt1 | contig 13807 bp, 3 predicted proteins | sample 811421 | NCBI WGS metagenome assembly MDTG01 (sample SAMN05326645, study PRJNA326480) | marine metagenome | isolation source: seawater | place: Pacific Ocean: South East | collected 2011 | reverse complement strand
GGAGGCGGCTGGGGGGATTCAAATTCCACCCCAGCAAGCTGATTGGTGGTTCCCACGTGTCCAGACCCCCACTTTACTGGGCACAATTTACTCGGTTTAGTGCAGCCGCAAGGCTAATCCTTTAGAGTCGCCGACTTTCCATATGAGTTATGGCGGGAAATAATACCAACTCAGTGAGTGGAGATTTCCCGTTTTTAGCCCACGATAGCCCTCGTCATGGTCAAATTGATATGATTAGAGAATGTCGTGAATCACTACACAACAAAGGACATCATCTAGCAGCAGCCCCGACAGGTATTGGTAAAACCGCTGCATCTATTGCTGCAGCACTCGAAATTGCTATGAATTCCTCAGTAAAACCTCACATATTATTCCTTACAGGTCGACAATCTCAACACAAAATTGTGATTGATACTGTTAGAAAAATTAACAAAAAACCGAATAATAGTTTCAGAGATATCAAGGTAGTCGACATAATTGGTAGAGAATCAATGTGTGAGGTTGTCGACATACAAACGGGAAGGTGCCTATGCGAGCAAGGTTCTAGCGAATCCGCCCGATCTAGACTAAAAGAAGATGTTAGGAATTATATCTTACAATCACCCAGGCACGTGTTTGAAGTTGTTGAGAAATCCAAAACATTCGGCGTATGCGCTTGGCAAACTTGTCGAAGTGCAGTCAAGGATTGCGACATTTTAGTTTGTGACTATAATCATGTTTTTGCCGAGCAGGTGAGAGAAAATTCTCTACCATCTATGGGCATTTCTCTACAAAATTCCATCATTATTGTCGATGAGGCACACAATTTACCCGACAGAATTAGAATGAGCATGGAACGAGTAATCACTCCGATAATTGTTAGAAATGCTGCAATGGAATTGGAAGAGTTCATGGGCAGTGTTGAAAATACTGCGATGAAAAACTCTGCTGCCAATAATCCAACACAACTACTTGATGATATTAATTGGACATTTGAAGTGATTAAATTATTTAGATTCAAGATGGCCAATTACTTTAGAAATCTGCATGAGAAAGTAAGTGAAGATGAGGAACTACTAGTCAATATTGACGAATTTACCAAGTTGATTTACTCAGCATGTGATGACTATGAAGGTGTTTCGGGCCAGATGAAACTTGATTCCAATGCCGATTTTACGGCAAAAGCCCCAACACAAAATAGACTCGAGAGATTAGTACAAACGCTTAGCCAAGTGAGTGTAGAGGTTGAAGAGGACGAGGATTCAAGTGAACCCGATGCACATAGAATCGCTTACATTATCGAATCGATAATTAGATTTGGTAATACATCTGCCTTGTGCATGGTTTTTTCCCCAAAAGGCAAAGAAGGAAAAATTACCACTCACTTGCTTGATCCGGGAGTATTATCAGGCCCATTATTTGCTAGAACAGCGGGATCTATACTAATGTCTGGGACACTCTATCCGCCGGAAATGTATGCCGATATACTGGCTTTGCCAAAGAATTTGACCACAAAAAACTCGTATGTATCGCCGTTCGCAGGTGAAAGAAGACCTGTTTTAATTGCAAGAGATGTCACGACGAAATACACAGAAAGGTCTGAGAATATGTGGAATAAAATGAGGGCCCATATTCAGGCACTAATCGATGGAAGTGAAGGCCACATTGCAGTTTTCTGCCCATCCTATAGATTAATGGATGAGATACTAGGGGAAGTATTTTTCAAAGGAGTTAGTAAAGTAGTTGAATCTAGAGATTGGTCAAAAGATGACCTTGACAGAGTGGTTGCAAAATTGAAGAATGAGCGAAATATTGGCAATCGTGTTTTGTTGTGTGGCGTCTTTGGTGCACGACTATCAGAAGGAATCGACTACGATGATGGAGTGCTTGACTCAGTGGTTTGTATTGGCATTCCTAACCCGCCACCATCGGTGTTGTCAAATTCTTTGAAGGAATATATTTCTGATAAATTTGGGCGGCAAAACTCATGGCGTTATACAGTAACCCAGCCAGCAATAAACGCCATATTACAAGCGATGGGTAGGCCAATAAGATCAATTGAAGACAGGGCGCTAATCCTGCTTTTGGATAATCGTAATGACAACCGCACCTACCGTGAATGTTATCCCACAGCGATGAAAATGAACACATCAAACGATGCCAATTCGACAAAAGCCTTTGCCAGTAGGTTTTTCCGAAGAGTCAAAAGATTATGAAATCAAAATAAAAAGGTTCATTGATGTATGACGCTGAGGCACTGGTATGACAGACTGGAAATCGGTCGATATCTCTGACACCAAACCTGCAACAATTGTCGATGAAATAGACAATTTAGATGCGGGTGATTTACAAACTGAGGTGGATAACCTGCATGCTAATTTTTGGCAAGAAGCAAATCACCTTAAGGAAGTAGAAAATCGTCATCTGCAAGTCTTAGTCACCTCTGGGATGATACCAGAAGATCATATCGCTTATACTGAACCAAGTCGTAAACTGGATTGGTTCGTAACTGAATTAAACGGCAGAGTCAACCCTGATGGTTTGTCAATACCTCTGAAAGGATTAGAGATCGAAGACATAGAGATATACCAGATGAAAACCGACAACGACACTCAAATTAAGTTGAAATTAATCGAAAAAGATGGGCAAGAGCTCGAACGAGTTTTGAACATTCCATCAGACGTTAGCGAATCCGCTATTGAAGCCAACTTCTTCAACAGCAGACTTTACCTAAGGTGGTAATGCGTCACCTGTTTGGTATTGCGCCAAGTGAAGAAATCTCTTGAATCATCTTATCGAGAGCCAACTGCGCAGCTTGTTGATGTTGGGCGCCCATTTCGTCGCGACTATATCTCGCCATCTCAAATATGTTGTCCAGGGCTAATAATGCGTCATCTGAAATCTGCGGCATCGCTTGTCTAATTGCGACCTCAAACTCCCTCACTGTTTCGAAGTCTCTACGCAAGAAACCATTTTGCTGTAACACACCGCACAGGCCTTGGTAACAGTTGAAAATTGCTTCCCTAATCGAGTCACCTGCTGCAAGTAATTCTGCAGTATATGCGAATACCTCGGCAGCTTCCTGCAGTAGTTCACCACTTACTTTTCTACGGTAATAAACCACACCTGCGCCAATAGCAATTGCAGCTAATAACATCAAGATATAAGCCCATGTCGGGATTTCAACTTCCTCTTCATCGAATTTGTATTTTGGATTAAATTCTTCAGATGAACGTAGTATTTCAAACTGGTCTTTACTGTTTTCCGAGAGAATTGGATCATTTATTAATGCATCAACATAGACATAGCCCCAGCGATCGTAATCACCGTATGGCGGGTCCGAATTGAACTCAAATTCTGCTACACCAGATGGGTCTGTTACTACAGTTAGTGGGCTGGCTAGTTGACCATTTGATTCGTTCTTGAGTGTGTAAGTAATTGCTACACCTGGAACTCCAAGTTTAGTATCGTTGGCGATTATAGTAATTCTACCAAAAACATCATTATTACCACTCTCCTCTATCTGAGCGATTTCCCATTCGAAGTCGACATTTATCTTGATGAAGAGTTCCCTGCTTACCGATTGGCTGTTAAGGTATAGAGAGTTATTCTGTAGCACATCAATGTGTATGTATTGAATACCTGGTTGGAAAAATTCTGGTGCAACTGTGTCAATGGTGAAATTACCATTAAACCAACTAATTTTCACCATGTCTGATGGGATACATCTTGCACCCTCTCTTTGTGAAGCACAATCTGAACCGTTACCAACATTCATGATTAAATTCTCAAATATTTCTCCGGTTCCACCTATTTCTGAAATCGACCCGGTTATTTCGATCGGCCCGAATGTTCCGTCTGACCTAATCGCTACTGTTGTTGACGAGGAATCAATCGATATCTCAAGGTCAGCCCATACGTAACCAATCAACTTCTCATCTGTTCCAACATGTGAGAATGTACCAGGGAATACAACATCTATTTCGTGTAGACCTCTAGTTAAATCTTGAGTTGCAAAGATTATGACATTCCAGTTACCATCATCACCAGTTTGTGTGGTAGCAGCTAATTCGCCGTCAAGATAGATTTCTAGAAGTTCATTTTCTAATCCTTCATTGGTCAATGAATCAATGTCGAATAATCTACCAGATAATTCCCAAAGCTCCCCTCTGGTAACTTGTGAGTTGCTATCAAATGAGACAGTTATGTCTGCCCTGTGTGCTAGGAAGAAAGTAGCATTAGTGCTGTTAGCACGATAGTAACCTTGACTTTCCGAATAAGCTGTGATAGTTCTGTTACCAAATTCGAACAAATCGCTAACCGTCCAAAGATAGGTAAATTCCCCATTGGAATCGGTTACAAGCGAAGTAATCGTTATTTCATCGATAATCAACTCTACCTGATGTCCTGAAATTGGATTTAGTTGATTGTCAGCAACGCTGCCTGTGATACTAATATTCTGACCAACCGCAACTGTTTCTGGTATGTCAACAGTCAAAACAATGTGGCTAAATATATTCCAAGTGGCATTGGTGTAACTTGGCAGGTAGAATGTACTACCATTGAACCTAACTTCTAAGAGAACTGGTCCCAATGCAGCATCAGCAGGTACAGGATAAACCGCAGTGAATAATCCGTTCTCATCTGTTTCCACATTGGTCATAAAATTACCATCCAACCAAACTTCAATCGTTAGGTTTGGCAATGGATTGTCAACTATGTCTAGCAATAATCCTTCGATTGTCATTACCTCTTCACGGTTAACATCTCCGCCTACAGTCAATAAGGTGATTTGGGTTGGAACACTAACGTTGAATGGAACTGTCGTCGATGTTGGCATGTAATATTCAGGGTTGGAAGGCTCACCAGCACCAATCGGGTCGACCCAATCTCTGCCACCAAAGAATTCGACAGTTATTGTGTGTGGTCCGGCAGATATGTCTTCTGGCAATGGATATCCAAGACTGAATTGTCCGGTTAATGCGTCGGTTTCAATACTAGCTACAGAATTACCATCGACCATCAAATGCACTACTGCAGCAGAAGGTACGCCCATAATCTCTAGGCGTTGCCCTAAGTCATCCAATAGTGTGCCGTTGACGGTTAGATAATCTCCAGCAACCAAACTTTCTGGATACTCGCTGATTGTAATATTCGTTTGAGCAAGAACAACAAATGAGGAATTTGACTCAGAGCCAAGCAAACCAGTTGTTAATTGTGCAGTGCCTGCATAAATTGCATTAACATCTTTCACACCTACTGTCATATTAGCAGGCGTAGTGATTGTCCCAAATGCTGTGCCATTTTGTGCTGTAGTTAGAATAGTCGAAATATCTGTACCATTTAGGGTGATAGTAATCAATTGTCCTTCTACTGGTTTGCCTGTATTGTCCAATAATAAAACTTCAATTTCTACATCATTACCTCTTTCCACACGGTCGTTCAGACTTGGTTGGCCTAGTAAGTCTAGTATCGGGTTAATGAACTTGATTTCTGTGAAACCTCTACTATCAAATAATGCAGTTGTGTTACTACCTAGATAAAAATTCACAGCTGGAATGTAGGTTGCAGTTAGTGTGTTATTATCGGCAGGGAAATCATCAAGGAGTTGAATAGAAGCATTCCAGAATCCTTCCACACCTACTACTCCATCAGTAACAGTAAATCCTACTGTTTTGCCATTTATTTCAAATAGAATATTAGCGGGTAATACTGTGCCGTCAATTTGCTCTAATCCGCTGCCATTGTCGGAGATTATTTGCCCAGAGATGTTGAATGTCTCACCAGCAACTGGGTTTGCAGCGATATCATCAACGACCAAGAACGTTAATGATCGCACATTTATTGTCGAAAAATTCGCACTTGTTCCCAATAAATCTTGGCTGCCATTGAAGATTATTTCTACTGTTGTCAAACCTAATGGCTGGGACAACGATATAGTGTGGGTTATATTTGCCTGGCCTTCTTCGTTGGTCTGTACTACACCGATTGGAGTGCCTCTGAACTCGTAGGTAACATCGTATCCCGATAATGGTTGGAATAAATTAGACGATTCAACCAATCTAGAGGTGATATTTACGCTATCTCCTCGATTTACCACAACAGCATTTAGCGGTTGGATCGATTCAAATTGCGTAACCCCGAAGACAAATACTGGTGTTTCAACTGAGGATTCTAGATAGTACTGTGATGACCCTCCAACAACTGAAATAACCAATGTTTTTGCTCCACGAAGTGTGCCGTTGTTCAGTGTATCTGTGGGTACTGACATGTTAAAAGAACCGTTGCTTGCCGTAGTGTAAGAACTGACCAAAGTTTCATTTTCATTATTCAACCAGTTTGCTGTAAGTTGCACTGAGTCAATAAGTAGTCTACTATTATCGTCAGCATCGATGACTTGCCCTACTACATTGAAATCAACTCCAGCGATTACGCTAGGCGGAATTGAGTCAATCCTAATGTCGGTATTCCCTTGAATGGTGACGTTTAGTTTCGTACTATTACCTAAATGTCTAGAGTTGCCTATTGCCAGCGGGTCAGTCAAGTCATCTACAACCAATGCAAGAATCTCATATGAACCGGGCGAAACACCAGATGCTGGCCATGTTAGGTTGGCAGTACCATTTTCGTCGGTTAGTGAGGTTCCCATCGAGATATTAGAAGAATTGAAATCAAAGTAAAACTCGACATTAACATCATTAAGCAAGCTCAAATCTGCTATATCAGTAACGGTGACTGATAGTTCAATATCAGAATTTGTCAAGGTAACTATTTCTCTATCTTCTAGCAGACTTACAACAAATTCTGATTCTATACCAATAAGTACAGTTGGGGTGGGGAGAGCTGATATTGTACCAGTTAATTCATCAATTATTGGTTCTTCTGATGCGAAGTAAGGACCACCTTCAGGTTGTTGAGTATAGAAATCAAATCTAATTTCAACATTATAACCATTAGATGGTAGATTTGTTGGAATTGTGACATTTTCACTAAACGAGGATGTCTGGTTGTTGACCACACCTTGTGCTAAATCTATATTTCTACCATCTTCAGTGACTAAGACCATTATGTATTGAGAAATGTTATCGCCAAGAACTGGAGATTGGTAAATTGCATCGAAAATTGACCCGTTTATCCACAGTGAATCACCCAAATGTGTCCAATCTTGACTGATTGTAATGTTCCAGCCAATCTCTGCCTTAACTCTCAATAAACCATTACCCAATGACGGAGCATAGTCATCACTACCGTTATACGAGACTGTTATTAGGTAATCGCCAGCTGCAAGATTTGCATCGAGATTGACTATTTGTTGGTGTTGCCCTGAAAGGTTAGATGTTGTATTGAACCATGTATTGTTGAATGAGAAATCATAGTTTCCTAAAGTTTCTCGGACTTGTTCACCTCTGTGATCAGTTATTGATAGACTAAAAACTCCATCAAATCCTCGTAATTGTGGACTAGATTCAAACTCAAACTGTAGGAAACTCTGTAGTCGGTAAGGAATTCCAATCGATAAATTTGCGTCATCGGTAGCAGGAATTGAAGATGGGATAAATCTGAGTCTCACTTCAACCTCACCAGCGCCAAAAGTTGCTAATTGTGCACTAAGTTGCTGTTGAACAGCAAAGTTACCATTTACTGGAACACTAAATATGTCACTCCAATCATCAAATGTACCATTTTCTCTCATAGAGAGTACTAACTGTCCAGCCATATCGACGGGATTTGGTCCAAGTGATCTAGCTGTACCATTGACCCACACATCTTGGTTTACGACAAAAATACTCTTGTCTGCGAGTGGCCCCTCGACCGTGGCCGTTAGATTTGGCGCCTCTCGCACATCAAGAGTAAGCAGCAATCTTGATGGCCGCAGGTGATGCTCTGAAACTGCTATTGCCGGGTCAAATTCTTCAACCCATCCTTCAAACCACAATTCAGCGTTGATTTGGCCTAATGTTTCAGTTTCGTCTAATTCAACATTAATTGACCAAGAGCCTGACGGAGTTACAATGCCAGTCAGATTGTTGGTGCCGTTAAAACTGGAAACAAACGTCAAGAAAATATTGGGAGTGTCGCCTTCAAAAACATAACCTGCAGGTGTATTTTCATACTCAATCTGACCTTGGATAGTTGTTGTTGAACCTGCGCCTACTACTGGAGAGCCAATTACTTGAGGGAATTCGTGAATAATTACCGAATCTTCAGTGAGGTTAATCCAATTTTCATAAATTATGACATCAGATGGTATCAATTCAAAGGCTCCATGCTTTAACAACAGCGTATATACTCCCGGATCTAACGAAATTGCAAGGTTGCCACTGAATGAGAAATTACCATCTTGATCAGTTGTTACATCTGCAACAAACATCTCCTCAACTAATTCTGCTTGAGGGTTAGACAGCGGCACCAAATAAGCAGCTAGATCATAATCTGCTATTGGAGTGGAGTTATCAGCATAAACAAACTGACCTGAGAAATCAAAAGTATCCGTCAAATCCCTATCAATGGTCAACGGAGATATTGATTGATTTAAGAGTGTCAAGTTCTCTGATGGCGGACATGAATCAAATGGTATCCAGCCCATGTCAATATCACCAGCACCGCTATTAAACGAAAGTTTGACTTCTCCCCAAGATGAATAATCACCAGTAGATACTGTGTAGCCTGCGCCGTTCCACTCTCCACCAACATATCCTGAAACATATCGAGCAGGTAGACCAGCAATTCTTGCCATTGTAACAAAAGCAGCATTATAATCAGTACACTGTCCAAAACCGCTCTGTAGAACATATGATGTAACATCTTGTCCAGTTGGACGAGGTGTAGGAGTATGGAATAAACTAAAATCGAATGTTTCGTTACCATTGCGTAAGAAATCGCTCAAAGTTTTCGCAATAGTGTAAGCATCTTGTGAGCTGGCATTCTGAGTAATTGAATTGACCGTTTGGGTAACGAAGAACTCTGTTGATTGTGGATCGTTGAATTGATTTGGAATAATTAACTGATAATTGAAACCCTGTGAGATAATTGTATTTGGCGCGAGTGTATCCCAATCGAAGAAGTATTCCTCTTGCCTCAAATTTATCCTGAAGACTTCACCAAAGTCTATATTGACATTGTGCGTATCATTGGAACGCTGTAGAGTTGTTGCAGGGTCTGACCAAAATGTGATATTGCGATAGTATGATGAAACTGGCAGGTTACCTGTACCTATTGGTTCTCGATAATTAATCTCCCAATCTAGGGTGCCATTCGAGAAACTACCGTCAGGGAGTTGTGTCGTATTGTCGACATTCGGAACTAGCCGAGTGTAGGGGTGAACTTCGGCTAGGTTAGCATATGTGGAGCCAGTGTAAAAATCGTTTGTGTTTAGTCTCCACCGGTGGATTTGACTTAAGTCAGCAGCGCCAGTGGTGTTATTGGCCCAGAAAACAACTCCATTCTCGACGATATCATCTGTTGGATCGAATGGATCATACGGTGCGTTAGCGCAAAGCGTACCCCAAAACGCAACTGGACATTCATCTCCGTCGATCATTCCGCCACCGTCTGTATCAGGATTTGTCCAATCTGTACCGGTCAAATTCTCGATTGCATCTGGTATGCCATCACCATCAAAATCTTCCGGAAGTAAGTCATCTAGAGGGTTTGATTCTGGATTAGTACCATCAGAGTATTCTGTCCTGTCATCAACTCCACCACTGTCGGTATCAAACACAGAAGGGTTGGTGACCCATACATCTGTACTACCATTTCCAATTCCGATCCATATCAAATCACAGCCAGTTGTATCTTCAAAGTAGTTATTGATGGAATCACCGTCATCGTCAAGCAGGTTATTACATGGCTCATTTGGATCGGTGAAATCGAACACTTCATCGTAATCACTTACTCCATCCGAATCTGTATCTACTAATCCAGGGTTGGAAAACCAACCATATACACCAAGTATTTCTTCCCAGTCTGCTAAACCATCACCGTCTGTGTCCTTGTAGTCATCGTCACAATACTGCTGAGTTGTAGTTAATGTACCAGCAGCAGTTGCTTCAGTATGGCAAAATGAGCCATTGCGGTTCAAAACTTGATTCACACCAATAGGAGGTCCTGCAGATACGCCAACAAGTTCCAATCCAGAAATTGAGACATAGGTGAATGATGATAACGTACCTGATTGGTTATACCAACCCTCACCTCCATTGGGATTGAATCCCGAAGCATCTTGAATCGAAAGTAATGAGCTACCTGAATTCCAATTAGTTATCGTTGTTTCAAAATTGACAAAAGAGTCACAAGGATCTGTACCGTGAGTAACATTCAATTCATCACCATCGTTGACTCCGCCAAAATCTGAATCGGCAACGTTCCATAATGTACAGGACAGATTTTCCTCCCAATTTTGAATGCCGTCTTGATCGGCATCACCAGAATCTTCCTTTCTTGTTGGGTCGGTTTCACCAGGATCTAAGACACCGTTGCTGTTGTTATCTTCTTCACCATCGTCCAGCGCATCACCATCTGTGTTGTTGTTTCTAGGATCACTGGCTAGTGGAGGATTACCATAAAGACCATTCACTTCAACCCCATCTGGAATTCCATCGTTGTCAGTATCGGAAGATGTAGGGTCGGTAAGTAAGACAAGCGCTTCATACGAATCGTTCAATCCGTCATTATCACTATCTGCACGCTGAGGATTGGTTGAGGTAATCCCATCAACCTCCGCAGTTAGAGTTGCACAGCCACCTGGGCCAACACCAGTTACTGGATCACATGGTGACGTAGTTTCGGTTGGGTTACCATCAGGGCCCGGTCTAAAGCATGGGATTGAACCACACATTGTATTCCAAGACGGATTAATATACTCGAATAAATTGTTTAACCCGTCGCCGTCAGGGTCACCATTTGGACCATCGAAATTAGATGCCGAGGTAGGGTTAAGTCCATTAGCGGCTTCCCAACCATCTGGCATGCCATCGCCATCAGTATCCCAGCCATTGACATCTTCATCGATAAGGCCATCCCCATCATCATCGTTAGACGAACAATCAGCATCACCATCTCCATCAGGGTCAGCAGAATCAACTAAACCATCTTGATCATCATCGAAACCATTAGCGCAAATATTGCCAACTGGGTCTTCATCACAGAGAATTGTATTACCATTTCCGTCGCTACCTGAATCACCACACCCTGGTCTAATGTACTGAAGTGAACCCTCTTCATTCCAGTCTTTGACAGGTACAGTACCATTCCACCAAATACCGTTATCCAGTAGATTTGGCGTTGCAGGATTATCCCAGCCGGACGGCATGTTGTAGGTATATTCTTGTAAATTTGACATTCCATCTCCGTCAGGGTCACCTACTGCACCATCATCATTGGCGCTTGAAAGAGGATTGAGACCGTATTTCCATTCCCAGCCATCCGGCAAGCCATCATTGTCGGTATCTGGATCATTAGGGAATGAATTGATTAGGTACTCTAGACCATATGTTAAGCCGTCACCATCTTGATCCGTATTTGTAGCACTCGCCTCAATAGCAAAGAAATTTATTGAGGTGAATGTTGAAAATAGCATCAAAGCAACCAGAGACAATGATTTCATGGCATCGATGTGTTTGACGACCTGTAAATTCGCTGCGGCCCCAGAGACAATTGAACGCTTACGCATATTACCAACGTGCTAGGGCTGTTTTTATGATTCATAAGGCAAATGGTACGATGTTCATACAACAGGGGTAAATTATGTTTAATTGTTAAATCAGACCGAATCTAATTCTTCAAGTAATTCGATGTCATCATCCTGCTCGATGACTGGTTCTGGAATATCCATTTCTAGTTCCTGTTCTAATTTCAATTCTTCTTCTGCTGGAATATCAAATACAGTTGAAGAGGTTGAATCATAACGACCTCTTCTGTATACTGCGAGTATGAACAGTAATACAAGACCTGCGCCGAGAGCTAGTGTTTGTGGCTCAGGGTCATAAATTTCATTCATAAAACAACTAATCCCTGTGCACTCAGTCTTGAAGTTAAATTTTGATAACTGAGTGTAATCTGAACTGTAAGGTACTTCGTCATCCAGTGGTGTAACTTTTAGAATAAATTCCACATCAGTACCATCTTTTAGGTTAGCCGGAGCTGTTAACTCAACGAAAAAATCCTTACTAGTATACGCTGGCAATGTCACCAACAAGAAACCTCCACCAACCTGAGATGATGTAACAGCAATTTCGCCATCCCAGCCGGTCGGCTCTTCTAACTCGATAACTACATCAAGAGGGATATTATTATCATTTGAGATTCTAAATTCTATATTCTTGGTTTCGTCCGAGGAAAATCTGGTGTATTCGCTCTTTTGAGTGATCGGAAGGCGTCCAGGTTGAACATCCTCTTCGACCATTACTTTGATTGGTAGATCAAAATACCTAGCTTCATCAGAATCGACTCCTTCCTCTGATACTCTCAAATACACGGTTTGATTTCCTGCCTCAACATTTTCAGGAAGCGCAATCCCCAATATGATGTCTTCATATGTATCCGCTGCTAAGTTAATTACGATTACATCATTGCCTTGATTGTCTGTAATAGTATAATCCCAAGATGTGTACCCCATGTCAGCATCAATATTCCTGTCCAAATCTTTTGGATTAACTATTCGCCACGTAGTCTCACCGGCTAAATTACTGGTGTCGGATATCCTAGCAGTGTAACTGAGTGATTCACCTGGTTCAATTGGGCCGACTGTTCCTAGGTCGCCACCATCACTATCAGAGATTACTTCGGCTAGAATCCCGAAGGTCCTGTGAATAGTAAATCTGCTTTCAGTTTGCAAATTTGAATCACCTGAGCTTGTTGTGTCAAAGGAGACCATTCCAATGTCTTGCGCATCGCGATCAGCTGGCGGATATATCTCCATTATTATCGTCAAAACATCACCTGAACCAATATCTGGAGTAATGGAATTGATCCCTTCCTCTTCAAGTTTGAGACCAGTATCATTATCGCGGAATATGTATTGCCAAGAGGTCGGCATTTCATTCACTCTTATGAAGAACGAATCAGTATCAAAACCTGAATTAAATATGTCTATGTAGAAGTCTCCAAATGCATCTGAGTCATCAACATAATGTGACAATGTATCATCATAGAATTCTGGTCTTGTCGAATCTGAAATTTGAATTTGGTGCTCCTCGTCCTCATAAATCGAGACGCGAGGCGGTGCGAAGACACCAACTTCCTCAATGCTTAGAATAATTTCAACCACCGCTACTTCAGAGGAAACATCATCAATAGTAGAAGCCCTAGCTACAATTTCTAGCTTGTCCGGTGCGTTCGATAAATCGCCCTCTGGTACATCTATCTGAAGAATTGGTCGGGCGGATGTACTACCGCCTTCCAGTGTATATCCTCCTGGTTTATCCCAAACGGGGTCTGACCAAGAACTCGGCAGCGAGCGTGCTAGATCAAATATAACTTCCAAATCTGAGGAAGAGGATCCTGTGTGTTCAACAAAGAATTCGACGCTTGTGGTTTGGCCTGGAGCTATCAAAACTGTGTCTGGTTGGTTGGACGGTAAAGAAAGGTAAATTCCATGCTCCATGAACTCCAATCCTTCGTGTTCAAATAGTACTGTGTGGTCTTGTATATCTTTGATTTCTAGGGTCACATCGTACTCACCATGTTCAATTCCAACATCAAAAGTGTAGGTGAAATTGCCAACTAAGCCACTATTATCAAGGATTAAGTCGTCGTCTTCAAATTCCTTGTCAAATACAGTCGTAGCACCGTCATTCGTACTCATGATTAGATTCACACTTTCGATATC
>MDTG01138117.1_pt1 | contig 13807 bp, 15 predicted proteins | sample 811421 | NCBI WGS metagenome assembly MDTG01 (sample SAMN05326645, study PRJNA326480) | marine metagenome | isolation source: seawater | place: Pacific Ocean: South East | collected 2011 | reverse complement strand
TATTATTTAAGAAAATTTCTATTTTGGAAATATCTTTTAATCCAGCAGTTTCTAATCCACCAGATATATCAATAATATCTGCTATTTCCTTATAATTTTCAAGATTATCATTAAATTGAATATTTCCAGCAACCATTATTTCTTTATTCAAATTTAAATTTTTGATTAATTTGTGATCAAATGACAGACTTTTTTCATATCCTTTGCTATCAAATAAATAAACATCAGTGATATCTGAATAAGGCAAATATTTATTTACATCATCCTTATTTTTTACAGTGATAGCTGTAATAATTTTCCTTTTATATTTTTCTTTGATTGATTTAATTTCTAAGGGATTACAATCGTAAAGTTGATAAAAATCAAACGGTAAATTTTTAATTTCTTCAAGTATTTCAATATTAGGTTTTACAAGTACAGCCACAAATAAAGATTTTTTTTTATCAATTTTTAATAACTTTTTAAGCTTTTCTAAACTAACATATCTTTTAGATTTAGGATAATTTACTATAAATCCTATAAATTGAGGTGGATGATCGTGATTAATTATATAGTTTAAAATTTTAGAGTCAGAAACTCCACATATCTTAGATTTAAGGATCATTGATTTAAATGATCTATTAATTTATTCAAATTTTTTTTTATATTGCCTTTTGTTATTGGTCTTCCTATCACAAGCCAATCACTTCCATTTTGATACGCTTGTTTTGGAGTTAAAATTCTTTTTTGATCATTAAATTTTGAGGCAAACCTAATTCCTGGAGTAATAATTTCTTTTTTAAAAACTTTTTTTACCAAATTTACTTCTTGAGCGCTGCATACTATAGCATCTAATTTTGCTTTATTGGCTAACCGGGCTTGATGTAATACCAATTTTTTAACGTCTTTATTAAAACCAATTTCTTTTAAAGCTTTATTATCTAAAGATGTTAGAATTGTAACACCTATCAATTTAATTTTACCCGCCACTCTCTTTGCAGACTTTATAGCTGTTAATCCAGAACTGATATGAATTGTCAAATAATTTACTTTTAAGTCTTTTATTGCTCTTATCGCAGAGACGCAAGTATTTGGTATATCGTGAAGTTTAAGATCAGCAAAAATAACTTTATTCTTAAGTTTTGATAAAAAATTTCTACCATTTCGGGAATTTAGAAATTCTAAACCAAACTTATATCCAATTTTTAATTTAGAATTTCTAGTTTCTTTTATTATTCTTTTAATTTTTGAAATATTAGTACTATCGCATGCAACAAATATTTTATTCTTCTTCATTATTTATTTTTTTAAACAAATCTTTGGCCATTTTAAAGTGAATAGTCTTTTTTTTTGGGGTACTCACTTTTTCTCCAGTTTTTGGATTTCTAGATATTCTTGCCTTTTGAATATTAGTAGAAAAAACTCCAAAACCGCGCAATTCTACTCTTTCTCCTCTACGTAAAGTTTGTTTAATTTCATTTAAGATAATATCAGTAAATTTCTCTAAATCTTTTTTTAAAAAATTAGGGTAGTTTTCAGAAATTTTTTTTAGAAGCTTTGATTTTACTATAGCCAATTTTTATATCTATCTTTATTATTTTTTCTCACCTTTTTTCTTTAAATCTTCAGATAATGATGAGAATGGTAAATTTTTTCCTGACCCTTCAGATCCATATTTATCTAGAGCTTCTTTTTTTTCAATTTCCTCAAGAAGCTTGATGCTTAAAATTACTTTTCTTTTATCAAAGTCTAATTCAGCAATAGCACAGTCTAATTTTTCACCCCCAGTCCATCTGTTTGGGCGAGCATCTGCTGAGTTAATTGCGATATTAGTTTTTTTAATTTGTAAATCCATCTCACAGCTTTCAGGACGAACCACCAAGCCCTTATTATCGGTAGAAACTACTTTAACAGTAATTGTCTGATTAATTTTTTTATCCTTAAACCAATCGAATGGATCTTTTTGTGTTTGACGTAAACCAACTCTTATTTTTTGTTCAGCGCTTTTAATTTCTAAAACTTTAACCTTGAGTTTATCACCCTTTTTATATTTAGATAACTCTTCGCTTCCGTTATTTAAATAAGTGAGATCATTACAGTGTAAAAATACATCTATATCAAGTTCCTCAATCTTTAAAAAAAGTGAGTATTCATTTTTATTAGTCACCTCACCTTCCACAATGGAATCAATTGGATATTTTTTTTCAAATACCTCAAACGGGTTATCCAATGTAAGTCTGTGCGATATAGCAATTCTTCTTTTTTCTTTATCAATTTCTGTGATAACACAATCGATCGTGTCACCAACTTTTAATAGTTTCTTAGGAGATTGATTTTTTTTAGTCCAACTGATTTCACTCGAATGCAGTAAAGAAGTAAGTCCGGGCTCTAACTCACAAAATGCTCCAAAGTCCATCAATTTAACAATCTTTACTTTGTATACTTTGTTTAGTTCGTAATTAGTAATATGCTCAAATGGATCAGGAGATAATTGTTTAACCGAACAACCAACTTGTAGTTTTTCTTTATCAACTGAAATTACTAAAAGATCATGTTTTTCTCCAATGTTAAAAACTTCATCTGGATGATTTACTCGTGAATAAGAAATTTCTTGTAAATGCACAAGAACATCAAGTTCACCATTAACATTAAAAAAACATCCAAATGAACTGTAACCTTTTACTTCTGCACCTTTGATGACATCACCAACTTTATATTTTTCAACAATTTTTGCTTTATCTTCTTTTTTAAATGACGATATAATTTCTTTTCTTGAAACACACGCATTTCCTCTAACCTTATCAAGTTTTATTAAAGAAAATTTTTGTGGTTCATTCATCAAATGACTGATGTCTTTCATGGGTTTATCACTTATTTGTGAACCAGGTAAAAACATCAAAGAACCAGTATCAATGTGTTCTACAATACACCCGCCCTTGCACTTAGAAGTAATTTTGCCCATAATAGGCTCATTCTTCTCATATGCTTCCACTAACTTGTTCCATCCTTTTATCTTTTGTGCTTTGTTTGCTGATACTAAAACTTCTCCATTTCTATCTTCAATTTTTTCTAATAAAACAGAAATTGTTTCCCCAACTTTTATTTTTTCATTAAGGCCTAAACTTTTTAGCTCATTTATATCTATCACTGGCTCACTTTTTAAACCTTCAATAAATAAAAAAACAAATTTTTCAGTAATTTTGTTAATTTTACCCTCAACTATTTTCCCCTCTTCAATTTTAGTTTTGGATAGTTGATTAGTAAGTAATTGCTCGAATTCTTTTGAAGCAGGGTTTGTGAGGTCTTTATAAATTTCCATTAATTTTTTAATTCTTTTAGCTTTATTATTTTAAAAAGCACGATCTTTTAGTGAAATTTGTACTATTAATCAAGAATGAATCTTTAATTTTATATAAATTTTTTGTAAAATTCCCTTAATTTAGGGGATTAATTATTAAATTTTTTGATTAATTTAATAAATGATGGAAACGATGTTTTAATTGAATCTGGATCGTGTAGTTTCCAATTACCACCATAGGTAAGAGCAGCAATCATGCTCATCATAAAAATTCGATGATCTTTAAGATAATTTTTAATAATTATTGAATTTTTAATTGAAAAATTTGGCTTACCAAAGATTTTAATACTTGAATTTGTCAATTTTGTTTTGATACCCATTAAATTTAGTATTTTTGAACCCAACTTAAGTCTAGGGCTCTCTTTTTGGTTCAGCTCTGCGAGGTCTTTAAATATAGAAGTACCCTTAGCTTTAGCGGCAACTAAAAAAATAAGAAGGAATTCATCTATTGCTTGAGAGTTAAGATTTTTTGGACAATTAATTGGCTTTATTTTTTCTGTACTCAAAATTAATATATCTGCAATTTTTTCACCTTTATAATTTTTTTTATTTTGAAAATAGATTTTTCCCCCCATTTTTTTTAAAATTGTGATTATTCCAATTCTAGTAGGATTAATATTTACATTTTTGATAATTAATTTAGATTTTTTAGATAATAATGTTAAGACAATAAAGAAAGCACTTGAACTAATATCAGAGGGAATATTGTAATTAAATTTTTGAATATTCTTTTTTCCTTTAATCTTTATTAAATCATAATTTTTACCTTTATTTATTTTTATTGGAACCTTTAGGTGTTTAAATAAAATTTCTGTATGATCTCTTGATTTTTTTGCTTTTATGATTGTTTCACCCTCAGTATTTAATGCAGCTAACATTACACAACTTTTACACTGTGCTGATCCCTTGTTTTCTAAATAATAAATTGGTTTTGTGTCTCTAGTTCCAGTTATTTCTAATGGTAATTTAAAATTTTTTTTATATTTAAATTTTGCACCAAATTTTTTTAAGGGTGTTATGACACGAGAAAAGTCTCTTTGGGACAAACTTGTGTCACCAATAATTTTTACTTTATTAATATTATGAATTAAAAGACCAAGAATTAGACGCCCCAGAGTTCCTGAGTTGCCAGCATTAAGTGTAATTTTTTTTTTTATGTTTAAATTTGTTAAGGCCCATTCCTTCAATTTCACAGTATCTTTTTTTTAAAGACACTTTAATGCCAAGTTTTTTTAAACAATTTAATGTACTCATTACATCATAGGATCTTAAAAGATTATAAGCTCTTGATTTGCCTTTAGCCTGAGAAGCTAACAGAGCCCATCTTATAGATAAACTTTTGTCACCGCTTACAATTATTTTTTTGTCAAATGAATTAATTTTTTTTTTAACAATGATTGGTTTATTCATGATTAGCTCAACTTAAAAGAATCTCCAAAATAAGCATTTTGAGCCTTACTATTTTTAACTAACTCAGCTGGTGTACCTTTGGCGATGATCTTGCAATTGGATAATATAATTGCAACATCCACACATGATAACAGGTCTCTTGCTTGATGATCGCAGATACAAACGCTTATATTATTTTGTGTTTGAAGATTAACTATTAATTCTTTTAACATTTTGATTGTAAGAACATCTAAGGCAGCAAATGGTTCATCTAGTAACAGAACTTTTGGGCTACTTAACAATGCGAGAGCAATCACTAATTTCTTCTTTTGGCCACCTGATAAAAATTTTGCTGGTATATTCACACAAGATTCTAACTCAAACTGAGCTATCATACTTTCGATTCTTGCATTTCTTAATTTGAGGTCGTTTATTTGAATTTCTGCTATTGCTTTTAAATTATCCATCAAAGTTAAATCATGAAAATATCCGCCATATTGAGGAACATAACCTATTTTGAATTTAGCTGATCTAGATGCAATGGGATAATCAATAACATTCTCGTTATCAATTATGATTGATCCATAATTTGGTTTTAGCAATCCAGTGATGATATTAAAAATTGTTGATTTACCAACACCATTTGGACCTAATAATCCTAAAATTTGCCCTTGATTTAGATTAAAACTAATGCTGTCTAAGACTGGTCTTTTTTTAAAAGACAGTGAGATTTTTTCTAACCTTATAATTGGTTTTTTTTCTTTAAATGATTTTATTCTAAATTTTTTAATTATTGCCATTATTATTTTTTAAAATTTTAATTTTTTTTTCATCAAACATATAAATTTTAGAGTCTTTTGTTAAAAAATCTATCTCTATTTTGTCAGCTAGAAGTTTTAAATCTAAGTTTCTATAATATAAATTGTTATAAGCTTCAAGTTTACTATCTTTAAAAAAAATATCTATATTGTTTGCGTCAACTTTATGATCTAGATAATCTAATTTTACATCATTAATAAAATAAGTATCATTATTTATGGTGTTATATCTGGCATTTTTTGATGTGAGATTTATCTTTTCTGTATTAGTAAAAATAATTGTTGCTCTAACAGTGGTCATAAAGATAACATCTTTGTCTTCATCTTTAAACTCACCCAGATCTGACTGAATCAAATAGACGTTTCCCTCACTATCAGTTGACTCATACTTTATATTCTTAACTGTATTACCTACATCCTTCTCATTTTTATTCTCAATTGATAAAATTTGAGACTCTTGTTTTTTTTTTAAATTCGAGTCAGGATTATTAAAATATTTAAAATAAAAAATAAAAAAAATTATTATAGCTGTTATTGCTAAAATAAACTGTATCAAAATTTTTGATTTCATTTATTCAATATTTGCATCTAGCAAATGATGTATATGTATCAGACCTACAGTTTTAAAAACTTTGTTTTTTTTGTGAACACACAAGCTCGTAATTTTATTTTCATTCATTATTCTTAAGGCTTTTACAGCCATTGTATCAATTTGAACGGAGATAGGTTTTTTTGTCATTACCTTTTTTATAGATATTTTGTGTAAATCTTTATTGTCATGTCTTAGTTTTCTAATGTTTCCATCAGTTAAGATTCCTGTTGTGTAACCTTTTTTATTTTTAGCAATTAATACACCTAACTTTTTATTAGTAATTAGATTTATAGCACTTTTCAAATTTTGAGTTTCTAGAATGAATGGGATCTTATCATTTGTGACCATTAAATCCTCAACAGTTTTAAGTTGTTTACCCAGATTTCCCCCAGGGTGAAATCTAGAGAAATCATACTTGTTAAATTGTTTTTTATTAAGGGCCGCAATTGCCAAAGCATCACCTATTGCTAATTGTATGCTTGTGCTTGATGTTGGCACTATTCCTAATCCAGATTCTTTTACCTCTGGGAGTAAAATTTTTATATCTGAACCTTTGTATAGAATAGAATCTTTTTTTGAAACTATTCCAATAAGTTTAATTTTATTTCTATTAGCAAATTTTATAATAGGTAAAAGTTCTTCTGATTTCCCAGAATTACTTATTAGGATTAATAAATCTTTTTTTGAAATACTTCCAAGATCTCCATGTAAACAATCATTTGCAGAAAGTGAAAAAGCTGGACATCCAACTGAGGACATCGTTGAGGCAATTTTTGCTGAGATGAGACCACTTTTACCTACACCACAAAGTATAACCTTTGAATTACAACCAACTATTGCATTAACTGCTTTTTCAAAATTTTTATTTATAGATTTCTTTAATTGCCTAAGAGCCTCTATTTCCAAGTTGATAACTTTTTTTGCAATTGAATTTAAATTATTTTTTTTTAGTGTGCCCATATATCTTCTTTAAAAAAAGCTAAATCAAGTTCAACACGAGTTTTTAAAAAATTTAAACACTCATGATATAAATCTATTCTTTTTTCTCTTACTAAAATTTTGTTTAATTCATCGTGTATTTTATGAAGATAGATAACATCGTTCGCACAATATTTTAGTTGTGCAGGATTTAATTCCCCTCCAAAATCAGAATTTTGAAATTGTTTACTTATGTCTATATTTATAAATTCTTTTACTAAAACTTTTAGCGAATGACTGTCAGAATAAGATCTCGCAAGTTTTGAGGCAATTTTGGTGTCTAAAATATTATTAGTGTCTGTTTTAAGATAGTATTTAATGTGAGCCATGTCTGCTCTCCCAAAATGAAATATTTTTGTAATTTTATCGTTTGCTAAAATTTTGATCAAATTAGGTGCATCATAGTTGGATCTATCAAGTTGAATAATGTGTGCATCATTATTTCCACTAGAAATTTGAATCAAACATAAAGGATCTCTTTTGACATTTAGCCCCATGAATTCACCATCGACAGCTATTACGTTGCCTAAATTTAAATCATCTGGTAAATCATTTTTATGAAGTTTAATTTCAATACTCATTTAATAAATATATATATATGAAAGCAAAAAATTGTCTAATTTTTGGTGGTAGTGGCCAGATTGGTCGTCATCTTATTAGAAAGTTAACAAAGAATGGTTATAGAGTTACCGTTGTTACAAGGAATTTACACCAAAAAAGCTATCTCATAAAAACACAAGCAAATGCAGGGTACATTGACATTGTTGAAGCTGACATATTTGATGAAAAAAAAATAAGAAATCTTTTTAAAACATCAGAAATATGTATTAATTTAATTGGCATTTTGTATGAAAAAAAAGGCAAAGGTAGTTTTGAAAATATACATGCAACTTTTCCCTCAATTTTAGCCAAACTTTGTAAAGAGTATAATCTTAAACATTTCATACATATTTCAGCTCTTGGAATAAATGACGCCACAGAGTCTGATTATGCCAAAAGTAAGCTCGCAGGTGAAAAAAATATTTTAAATAATTTTTCTTTGGCAACAATTTTGAGACCATCTATTGTTTATTCAGTTGATGACAACTTTACAACAACATTTATGACATTATTGAGTAGATTACCCATTTTTCCAATTTACTATTCTGGAAAGACAAAATTTATGCCGATACTCTGTTCAGATTTAACAGATGTGATTTATCATGTAATTTCAAAGAATATTTATTCTAAAATAATTGAATGTGTTGGTCCAGAAACGTTATCATTTAAAGAAATAGTTGAAAAACTTCTTAAGTTAATTGATAAAAAAAGAATAATAATTCCTTTACCTTTACCTATAGCAAACTTATCTGCAAAGATTTTTCAATTAATGCCAAACCCTTTGCTTACGGAAGATCAGCTTAGGCTCTTAAAATATGATAATATTCTCTCTGGAAAGTATAAATCAAATGCAGATATAGGTGTCCCAAGCAAAGGAGTTTTTGAGATTGAAGTAAAAAAATATTGCCATATGTGGAAACATGGAGGAGAATATTCTACGGAAAAATATAACAAACAAGAGAATTAAATTATTTTGATTTTGAAAATTTAAGCTGAACTAATTTTTTTTTCTATAAAATCTGGAACTTCCTCTTTATCAGTATTTTCTTCTTTTTTACCTTTAGGCTGGTATGCATAAAGAAGATGTAATTTACAATAAGAGAAGTCTTTTAAAGATGATCTACCACAAAAATAAAATGACTTTTCATTTGGATGTCCAATTGGCCACTTACATGATTTTTCATCAAGTTCTTCTAATTGTTTAGGATTTTCTGGCTCGAAATCTTTTTCAATAACTAAGGATTTAAATTTACTTCTTCTTCCTCTTCTTGTTTTAATGTTTTTATCTTGTAATGAATTTTCAAAGCTTTGATTTGAAGTAGCTGCTCTAGTTTTTATTTTTGCAGACAAGTTAAGTCTGTGTGCTTTTCCAATTACTGCATTTCTGCTTATGCCACCTATAATCTCAGCTATTTGACTTGCAGTTTTTCCTTTACCCCAAAGCTCTTTTAACTTATTTACTTTTTCATCAGTCCAGCTCATTTTAATCTATATATTGTGTTAATTTAATATAATTGCACAATATAATGTTATAAAATTTTAACAAACAAGTATTTATTTAAAGTTATTAACAAATGAAAAAAGTTATCCAAAAAGTTTTCAATCAATGCTTGTATCTATTAGTTTACCTTATAGAAGCGGTTGTTATAAAACTTTATTATGAGCTTTTTAGTTAAAAATTATAATAGAAAAAAAATTTCATTTAAAAGTGGAAAAGGTTCTTACCTTTTTGGAACAAATGGAAAAAAATATTTAGATTTTGTTCAAGGTATAGCTGTAAACTCACTAGGTCATGCTCATCCTAAGTTAATAAAAACAATAAATAAACAATCGAAAAAACTTTGGCATGTTTCAAATGCCTTTACAATTCCCGAAGGTGAGGAATTAGCAAAAAAACTTGCTAAGAAAACGTTTGCTGATTATGTAATGTTTCAAAACAGTGGAGCAGAGGCGACCGAAGCAGCAATTAAAGTTGCTAGAAGATATTTTTATTCTATAGGAAAACCAAAAAAAAATAGAATAATTTGTATAAAAAATTCATTTCACGGTAGAACTTTAGCCGCTATTTATGCTAGTGGTTCAAAGAAAATGACTGAAGGATTTGGACCCAAAATACGAGGATTTGATCATTTTAATTTTGGAGATCACAAAAAACTCAAAAAATTAGTTAATAAGGACACGGCAGCAATAATGGTAGAAACAATCATGGGTGAGGGAGGTATTAAAGTTATACCTGATTGGTGTTTAAAAGGAATAAGAAGACTTTGTAATAAAAAAAAAATTCTTTTAATTTTAGATGAAGTACAATGTGGAATAGGGAGAACTGGAGATTTTTTTGCTTTTGAAAAATCTAAGGTAAAGCCAGATATTGTGCCTATAGCAAAAGGAATTGGTGGAGGTTTTCCCATTGGGGCAGTTTTAATGAATAAAAAAGTTGCTTCAGGAATGATAGCAGGATCCCATGGATCAACATTTGGTGGAAATCCCTTGGCAATGAAAATTGGAAATGAAATAATGAAAATTATTGCAAATAAAAATTTTTTAAAAACCGTTAAAAAAAATTCAAATTATTTTCACCATGAATTAAGTAAAATTAAAAACAAATTTCCAAAGATAATTAAAGAAATTAGAGGCAGAGGTTTTTTAATCGGTATTCAGATTTACGGAAATCAAAATAAATTTATTGACCTATTGATGCAAAAAAAATTACTTACAATTAGAGCAGCAGAAAATGTTATAAGAATTTTACCACCCTTAAATGTAAAAAAAAATGAAATTGATCAAGCTTTAAGAATAATTGCACAAGTCTGTTCAAAGTATTAATTTATGAAACATTTTATAAATCTTAAAGATGTTCCAGCAAATGACCTAAGAAAAATTCTTGCAGATGCTAAAATTAGAAAAAAACTTAGAAAGAGATTAAACACGCTTGAAGCTGACAAGGGATTACCGTTAAAGGGAAAATTATTAGTCCAAATGTTTGAAAAATCTAGTTTAAGAACAAGATTGAGTTTTTATTTAGCTATAAAACAATTAGGTGGTGGAACGTTAACTTTAAGATCCAATGAGTTACATTTAGGTGAGGGTGGAGAAACGCTCGAAGACACTGCAAAAATTTTGTCAACTTATGCTGATGGTTTTATGCTAAGAACTGATAATGATGAAAAAATTAAAAACTTTCAAAAATATTTATCAATTCCAATAATAAATGGATTAAGCCCATCTTCACATCCCACTCAGGTATTGTCTGATATTTTTACGGTTGAGGAAATAAAAAAGAAAAATATTTCTAAGCTTAATGTTACATGGGTAGGAGACTCAAATAACGTTTTAAATAGTTTAATTGCTGCATCTATAAAATTCAATTTTAAATTAAATATTGGGTGCCCAAAAAACTATAGACCAAAAAAATTTATTTTAGATTGGGCAAATAAAAACAAAAAAATTAAAATTTTCAACGATGCAAAAAAAGCAGTGATGAATTCAGATGTAGTTTTTTCTGATAAAGTAATTTCGCTTAATGATAAAGTAAATAAAAAAAAAAAACTATCACAATTTAAAAATTTCAAAATTACAAAAAAATTAATGAGTTATGCAAAAAAGGATTGTATATTTTTACACTGTTTACCAAGAGGTTCTGAGGTAGAGCCAAAAGTTTTTTACAGTAAACAATCAAGAGTATGGCAACAAGCATTAAACAGAATACATGTGCAAAAGAGTATATTATTATATTGTTTTGGAAAATTAAGGTAGTGGCAATGGGCTGTCTGAATTTTGATTTAAATATTTAATTACAGAAGCTCTATCTTTTTCTTTTCTTAACCCAGCATAAGCCATTTTAGTTCCTTTAATCCATTTAGCTGGTTTTAATAAAAAACCATTAAGTTCCTCAAAAGTCCATGATTTTTCATAACCAACCAAAGCTTTAGAATATTTATAATCGTCAACTCCACCAACTTTTCTTCCTACTACATTGTATAAAGCAGGGCCAATCTTATTTTTTCCACCTTTAACTATGGAGTGACATGCTGCACATTTTTTAAAAATTTTTTCTCCATCATTAACATCTCCCATTGACATTAGAGCTGCTATATCAACTTTTTCCTCGACAATTTCGGAAGTTGAGGTCGAAGTGCTTACTGCCTGTTCCACATCAACTGCATATCCGGGGGTTTTTGGTTTTTCCACATGAAAAACGATATCTGATATTTTACTAATTCCTATTACTAGAAGGGCTACCATTAAAATAGCAGCAACTACCTTGTTTATTTCAAAAGAATCCATTTTATAAAAATTTGTTTTGAACGTATAACATTATAAATTAAAAATTGCTTATATTTTAATGTACAATTTTGCCTCTGTTTATAATCTAATTCTAAATAAAAAAAACAATGAAAACGTTAATTGTAATTCCTTCTAGATTGTCTGCCTCAAGATTACCGGGTAAACCATTACTTCAAATAAATGGATTATCAATTATATCTCATGTTTTTAAAAAGGCAGTGGAAGCAAATATTGGGGATGTTATTGTTGCCACTGAAGATCAGGAAATAATTGATGATGTAAAAAAAAATGGTGGTCATGCAGTTTTGACCAGTAAAAATCCAAAAACAGGAACAGATAGAATTTATGAAGCTTTAAAAAATATTGGAAAATTAGACGTTGAAATTGTGATGAATCTTCAGGGGGATGAACCGTTAATTAACATAGAGGATATAAAAAGTTTAAATAGCCTTATGATAAAATATAAATCTAAACTAGGAACCTTAGCATCAAAAATTTTAGATAAAAATTTAAAAGATAATGAGAATGTTGTAAAAGTAATAACCAAAGAAACTCTTGATTATTCAAAATTTTCAGAGGCTAAAAATTTTGTAAGAAGAATTACCTATGAAAATAAGAATATTTATCACCATTTAGGGGTTTATTGCTATGACTATCAAACACTTAAAACTTTTGTTGAACTTGGTCAGTCAAAAAATGAAATAACAAATAAACTTGAACAACTTAGGGCTTTAGATAATGACATTAAAATTAATGTTGCTTTGGCCAAAAATTCCTCAGTTGGTATTGACACCCATGAAGATTATGTGGCTATAAAAAAAATAATGGAATATAAAACTTAATGGGCAAAATTTATTTTCAAGGAATCTTTGGGGCATATTCACACTTGGCAGCTTTATCTTTAGAGCCAGATGCAGAAATTGTCCCTTGCAAAACTTTTGATGAATGCTTTTTGAAAGCTTCTAATGACCCAAATTCTAAAATTATAATCCCTGAATCTAATAGAATTACAGGTAATATAGGAATAGAGTATCTCATATTTGAGTATAGATTAAATATTTATGCAGAATATTTTCAAAAAATTGAACATAATTTACTTGGTCTACCAGGTGCAAAAATTTCAGAAATTAAAGATGTTTACTCTCATGCTCAAGCATTATCTCAATGTTCAAAATTTATAAAAAAAAATGATTTAGTTGAACATGTAAGGGCAGATACTGCTGGGTCCGCTCAGATGATATCAGAGGATAAAGATAAAAAAAAATCTGCTATTGCATCGTCTTTAAGTGCAAAAACTTACAATTTAGAAATCATAAAAAAAAATATAGAGAATGAGAAAGGTAATTTAACAAGATTTTTGGTTATGGGAAAAAATATTTCGCAACCAGAATTCGGAGAAAAAAATTATATTACCTCATTTTTATTTAAATTAAAAAGTAAACCAGCTGCCTTATACCAATCATTAGGTGGATTTGCTATAAATGGGGTAAACTTAACAAAACTACAAAGTTATCCAGAAAAAAATTCTTTTGATTCTTTTTTTTTCTTGTGTGATCTTGATGGACACATTGATGATCCAAAAGTTAAAAAATCTTTAGAGGAATTAGGATTGCATTGTGAAGATTTTCACGTCCTGGGTGTTTTTGAAGCAGACAAACATAGAGAAAAATAAATTTTAATCTTTTCTTGTGGATTAGAAATCTTTACTGCTATAATAGTCTTTGGAGGCTAGAGGTGGGTGCTGCTTGAACCCGACCAGATCTTAACGGAAGCAGTCGTAAAGACAGTTATTCAGGTTCTAGTCTCCTA
>MDTG01438845.1_pt1 | contig 13808 bp, 10 predicted proteins | sample 811421 | NCBI WGS metagenome assembly MDTG01 (sample SAMN05326645, study PRJNA326480) | marine metagenome | isolation source: seawater | place: Pacific Ocean: South East | collected 2011 | reverse complement strand
CGCACATCCAACAGCACACAGCCTCGGCTCTGTTCATCACAGGCATCGAGAAACGCCTGCCCACTGGTAAACGGCAATGCCTTGAGTCCCACTGATTCCAGCAGCCAAACGGTTGAGTCGAGCATGCCCTGGTCATCGTCGACCACATAAACCTGGTGTTGCATTTGCAGGCTCATGCCCTGCTCCTTTTATTGTTATGCATCCACTGTGTTGCGATTAATATCCAGCAAGACGTTCAGCGTCCTCACCACGCAGTAGCGGCAGGCGACACTCCAGGCACAAGCCGCCGGCCATTGCGGGATGCGCTTCCAGCGCCCCGCCAATCCCCTCGATGATACTGCGACTCATCGACAAGCCCAGCCCCAGCCCTTCGGCCTTGCTAGTGTAAAATGGGGTGAATATATGCTCCAGTTCAGCCTGCGCCACACCCGGCCCCTGATCCGTCACACGTACACAGAGCTGCCCATTTTGCTCGGCTGCGCAGAGTTCGATACGCGAAGGTTGGCCGGGGTGGGCCTCACGGTTGGCGTCAATCGCATTGCGCAGCAGGTTGAGCAGCACCTGCTCCAGCAAAATCCGGTCGGCATACACCGGCGGCAGATTGTCCGCCAATTGCTCATCAATGGTCACCTGCCAATTACTCGCCTCCCATTGGCACAAACGCACCGCCTCGCGCGCCACGCTAGCGACATCCAGCGCTTGGGTACGCCGCTGCCCCTTGCGCAGGAAGGCTCGCAAGCGCTTGATTACTTCCGAGGCGTGGTTTGCGTGCTCATTGATCCGCTCCAAGCCTTGAGCGACCTTACCTGCCGCCTCGGGGTTATCGCCCAGCGCCTTGAGATAGCGCTGGCTGGCGCTGGCATAATTGACCACTGCCGCCAGCGGTTGATTGATTTCATGGGCAATTCCGGATGCCAGCTCGCCGAGGGTGACCAACCGCGCCGTGTGCGCCAGCTCATCCTGATGCCGGCGCTCCTCGGCTTCGCGCAGTTCGCGTTCAGTCATGTCGCGCGCCACCAGCGAGTAATAATGCTCGCCATCACGGCCCCGATGCGCCAACAGCACCAGCGACACCAGCAACGGTGCAGGCTCACCCAGCGGCAGCAGCCGTACCTCTGCGCTCCACACCCCGGCGGCATCGGCCGCCGCCCAACCTTCGCTTTGCAACTGCTGAAAATCGCTGGGTGCCAACAGCCGCTCGAGCGGCGGTAACGGCTGCTGATCCTCGATATTCAATGCATGTCGAGCAGACGGATTAAGGTGCGCCAAGTGCCCACCCGGGTCGATAAACAGTACAAGGTCAGTATTGGCCTCGACCACTTCAGCCAGGCGCCGCTTGTTTTCTTCAGCCAGCACCCGCGCAGTAATATCCCGCGACACGCTGACCACTTCGACTACCGCGCCGGTATAGGTTTCGCGGATCGCGCGGCTGGCAGTTTCAAACCACAAGTAGTCGCCGTCACGATGGCGAATGCGATAAGTCATGGTGTGATAGCCGTCTTGCTCCAGGGCTTCACGAGTGCTGCCAAACAGATTCTGCTGGTCTTGCTCATGGAACAGCGCCTGCACCAAGGTCCCGCGCAGCTCTTCCGGCCAGTAACCGAGCAGCGTCCAACTGGCCGGCGAGGCATCGAGAAAACAGCCATCTGGGGTGTGCCGGGAAATCAGGTCAGTGGTGTTTTCGGTGATCAACCGGTACAGGCGGCTGGCCTTGGCCGCTTCACGTTCGGCCTGCGCTTGGGCAGTAGCCGGTCGGCAACGCGCCAGTACTTGCTGCTCAGCAGCATCGGGCATAAAGGTCCACATCAGCACCTGGCCATTATATTGTGCTTCAACCGCCTCAATCGCACGGTTTTGCTGCAGGCATGCGCGCACCAAATGCGCAGCGTTGACCGGTAACAAATCTGCCAGCGCTGCCAGCGGGAGTTCGCCCATCAGCGTCTGCATAGCCGCATTCAGCCGCAGCGGCAGCGCCTCGATATCCAGCAGCAAACTGGGCTGTGGGTCACTGCCCAGCAGCAGGCTGCCACGCGCTTGCTGCGGCAGCGTGGCGAGCAGCGCCAAGAGTAATTGATGCACCAGACCAAGCCAGTCGCTCCCGGCGTGCTCATGCAATTCAATCAGCAGCAAACCAGGCTGCCCTTCATCCAGCGCCAGGGCGAGCGCCTGTCCATGATTGAGGCCGGCACGCCGCACCCGGCCTGAGAGCCAGCACGACAATTGACGTAATGCGGCCAGGTCCAGCCGAGGCTCTTGTTGCAAGCGCTCAAACAACAGCTGATCGCTGGCCTGCAGCGGGTCACCAATGCCTGGTGGCAGATGCGGTGCATTGCCTTCATGGCTGTAGATTGCCGTGCTGGCCTGCCACCGCAAAAAAAACGCCTGGCGTACTTCCGGGCAGGCATGTAGGGCACGCAGCAACGCGTCGGCGCGCACCGCCAGCGGCAGGCACTCACGTTGCATGCGCAACCAACTGTTCATCTGCACGGAAATTTCATTCATTTTGTTTCATTCCTTATCAATCGCACACGCCGCGAGCCGGCGCAGTATCATGCGGGCGGCCTGAAAGCGCAAAGCGACCAAGGGTGAATCGCCTCAAAAATCATATAGTAGTAATACTATATGGCTATGGTTTAACTTCCATATAAATACAAATAGATATATAAATAGACCCAGAACAATACCGGGCCTATGCGTAAGACTACTCGCACAATGGCCCGAGCATCCAATCTGCTATGGGTACTTGCATGTCGATCTATGAACAGGGCCTTGAGCCTGCCGCTGTCAACCATATCGCCCTCTCGCCTCTGAGCTTTATCGAGCGTACCGCCAGTGTTTACCCGCACTACCCGGCCGTTGTGCATGGTTCGATTCGTCGTGATTGGGCTGAGACTTACGCGCGCTGCCGGCGTCTGGCTTCGGCACTGGCCGGCCGTGGCATCGGTAAAGGCGACACGGTGGCGGTAATGCTGCCGAACATTCCGCAGATGCTCGAGGCGCATTTCGGCGTGCCGATGATCGGCGCAGTGCTTAATACGCTCAACGTGCGCCTGGATGCCGAAGCCATCGCCTTTATGTTGCAGCACGGCGAAGCCAAGGTACTGATCACCGACCGCGAATTTCACGATGTGGTCCACGCTGCCATCGGCATGCTCGATCATCCGCCACTGGTGATCGACGTGGATGATCCCGAATACGGCGAAGGCCAAGCAGTTAGCGAGCTCGACTACGAGGCATTTCTGGCCGAAGGCGATCCGCAATTTGCCTGGCAGTGGCCGGCAGACGAATGGCAGGCGATCAGCCTCAACTACACCTCCGGCACCACCGGCAACCCCAAGGGCGTGGTTTACCACCACCGTGGCGCTTATCTGAACTCGCTGGGCAACCAGATGACTTGGGCCATGGGCAACCATCCGGTGTACCTCTGGACCCTGCCGATGTTCCACTGCAACGGTTGGTGCTACCCCTGGACTATTACCGCATTGGCGGGTGTGCATGTATTCCTGCGCCGTGTTGACCCGGCGAAAATTCTCACTCTGATTCGCAGCGAGCAGGTCACCCACATGTGTGGTGCGCCGATTGTGCTCAATGCATTGGTCAACATGCCAGCCGAAGCCAAAGCGGCCATCGACCATCCGGTCAAGGCCATGGTGGCCGGGGCAGCGCCACCCGCCAAGGTGATTGGCGCGGTTGAGGAAATGGGCATTCACGTCACCCACGTCTACGGCCTCACCGAGGTATACGGCCCAGTAACCCTGTGCGCCTGGCATGCCGAATGGGACGCCTTGCCGCTGGACGAGCGCGCGGTACTCAAATCCCGTCAGGGCGTGCGCTATCCCACCCTGGAAGGGGTGATGGTGGCCGACCCGAAAACTCTGGAGTCGACCCCGCGCGATGGTGAAACCATTGGCGAAATATTCATGCGCGGCAATACCGTGATGAAGGGTTATCTGAAAAACCCGAGCGCCACCGCCGAAGCCTTTGCCGGCGACTGGTTTCATACCGGCGATCTGGCCGTGTGTCACCCGGACGGCTATGTAGAGATCAAGGATCGCCTGAAAGACATCATCATTTCCGGCGGCGAGAACATCTCCACCATTGAAGTGGAAGGCGTGCTCTACCGTCATCCCGGCGTGCTCGAAGCCGCCGTGGTCGCGCGCCCGGATGAGAAATGGGGCGAGACGCCCTGCGCCTTTATCACCCTCAAGGCCGAACAACAGCAGGTCAGTGAGGCGGACATCGTCAGCTTCTGCCGCGAACACTTGGCCGGCTTCAAAGTGCCAAAAACCGTGGTCTTCACCCAACTGCCGAAGACCAGCACCGGCAAGATCCAGAAATTCGTTCTGCGCGATATGGCTAAGGCCCTCTAACGACGCCACGCCGTTAAACCGTTCACTGCGCTACCCATTGGGTGGCGTAGGAATGCGTTAGCAACAACCGTTTTCACAACAACAAAAATCCGGCCACCGGCCGACGGAGAGCTTCAATGCAAGTATTTAAACGCCGCGACGGGGATGAGCAGCCCCATTGGCCGATCGGCCCGTTCAAAGTACGCCTGCCCTTTGTCCACTACCGCTGGGAAACCGCGGAGATGCTTCAGGCGTTGATCATGTTCGTGGTCAGCCTGGCGATGATCCCGCTGCTGGAAAAGTACCTCGGTCTGCCCTACGACGTGGCGCTGGCTTATGTTGTGGTGTGTGGTGTTGGTTTTATGCTGCCGGCGCTGCTCGGTGTGCCCTTTGTGCCCGGCTGGATCACACCCGGCATTCCGGTTGTATTGCTGTTTCTCGGCAATTTCAAACCCGGCCCAGAGGCGATTCAGGCACTGTTTGCCCTGCAATTTCTGGTCTTCGTGATATTCCTGTTCCTCGGCGTCACACGCCTGGGCAGCACCTTGGTCCGGCTTATTCCCAACTCGATGAAAGGCGGCATCATCATCGGGGCCGGGATCGCCGCGCTGATGGGTGAAATTTCCGCTGGCGGGCGCCTGGCCAACACACCTATTTCTCTGGTGCTGGGCAGCCTGATCTGCCTGTACCTGATGTTCTCGGTATCCTTTAAAGGCCTCACTGAACGTGTGCCGCTGGCGCGTAAAATCGTCAACTACGGCATGGTACCGGGGATGCTGATCGCAATTATCATCGGCATTGCCGTGGGTGAATATGAGATGCCCGACGTGAAGTTCGGCATCACTGCGCCGGCCTTCGGCGAGATGTGGAATTACCTGCCGTTTAGCGTCGGCTTCCCAGGACTGGATGTGTTCCTGTTGGCCGTGCCTACAGCCGTTATCGCCTACGTTATCGCCTTTGGCGACATCATCGTCGGCCAGTCACTGATGCAGCGCGCCGATGAACTACGCCCCGACGAAGTGATCGAGAACAACATCGACCGCGTGCATCTGGTCACCGCTCTGCGCAACGCGCTGCATGCCTTCTTCGCGCCGTATCCCGGCCTGGCCGGGCCAATTTGGACGGCCGTCGCCGCGACCATGGCCGAGCGCTACAAGTACGGCCGCAAAGCCATGGACTCAATCTACAGCGGCGGTGGCACCTTTTGGATCACTGGCTTTATCGCCCTGTTTGCCCTGCCGTTGGTGAGCTTTTTCCAGCCGGTACTGCCGGTTGCCCTGTCCCTAACATTGATCCTTACCGGCTATATCTGCCTGATGGTGGGGTTCGAGCAACTGAGTAACAACACCGAGCGTGGTGTGGCCGGCACTATGGGTGTGGTATTGGCCGTCTACGGCGCAGGCTGGGGCCTGGCTGCAGGTGCCACCCTGTACATTCTGATCGAGCGCACGCACCTGCTCAAATTCACCACTAAAAACACCGTCAAAGACCCAGCCGAGGCCGAGTGAACGTACATGGCCCGCTGTGCTGCGGGCCGTGTTGTCTATCCCTGCAACGTTCCGGATGCAATGACGCCCGGGACGTTTTAATCGCCGCGCGCTGTGCGGCACCTGTGCGAGAAACTGTCGATGCCTGAGTACAACGCCCCGCTGCGCGACCTGCGCTTTGTCCTCCATGAAGTATTCGATGCCCCAAGCTTGTGGGCACGTCTACCGGCCCTGGCCGAAACGGTCGATGCCGATACCGCCGATGCCATTCTTGAAGAAGCCGCCAAGGTCACCGGTGGCCTGATCGCCCCGCTCAACCGCAGTGGAGATGAAGAAGGCGCACAGTGGAGCGCTGGCGATGTACGCACCCCCACAGGCTTCAAGCAAGCCTACAGTACTTATATCGAAGGCGGCTGGGTGGGGCTTTCCGGCAACCCAGTTTACGGCGGTATGGGCATGCCCAAGATGCTCGCCGTGGCATTTGAAGAGATGCTCTACGCCGCTGGCTCTAGCTTCGCCCTGTATTCGGCGCTGAGCTCAGGAGCCTGCCTGGCCATCGACGCGCATGCCAGCGAAGAGCTGAAAAACACTTACCTGCCGCCAATGTACGAAGGTCGTTGGGCCGGTTCCATGTGCCTGACTGAAGCGCACGCCGGCACCGACCTGGGCATCATCCGCACCAAGGCCGAACCGCAAGCCGATGGCAGCTACCAGATCAGCGGCAGCAAGATCTTCATCACCGGCGGCGAACAGGACCTGACCGCAAACATCATCCACTTGGTGCTGGCCAAGTTGCCTGATGCCCCCGCCGGTGCGCGCGGTATCTCGCTGTTTCTGGTGCCCAAGGTGCTGGTGAATGCCGATGGCAGTTTGGCGGAACGCAACGCGGTGAGCTGTGGCTCGATCGAGCACAAGATGGGTATCAAGGCCTCGGCCACTTGTGTAATGAACTTCGATGGAGCTACCGGCTACCTGATCGGCGAGCCGAATAAAGGCCTGGCGGCGATGTTCACCATGATGAACTATGAGCGCCTGTCCATCGGCATACAAGGCATTGGCTGCGCCGAGGCCTCTTATCAGGCAGCTCGCGATTACGCCCGAGAGCGCCTGCAAAGCCGTTCCGCCAGCGGCCCGCAAGCCCAAGAAAAACCAGCTGATCCGATCATCGTGCACGCCGATGTGCGGCGCATGCTGCTGACCATGAAGGCCCTCACCGAAGGCGGCCGGGCGTTTGCCTGTTATGTCGGACAGCAGCTCGACCTCAGCAAATTCAGCGACGACAACGACGAGCGCCAGACAGCCGATAGTCTGGTTGCCTTGCTCACTCCGGTCGCCAAGGCGTTTTTTACCGACACCGGGTTGGACAGCTGCATCCATGGCCAACAGGTGTTCGGCGGCCACGGCTACATTCGCGAATGGGGTCAGGAGCAGCTGGTGCGTGACGTACGCATCGCGCAGATCTACGAAGGCACCAACGGCATTCAGGCCCTCGACTTGCTCGGGCGTAAGGTCATCGCCAACGGCGGCGTAGCGCTGCGACACTTCACCCAGGAGATTCGCCGTTTCGCCGAGCAGCCTAATACGCCATATGCCGCTGCTCTGCTCGATGCTGTTGAGCGCCTGGAACGGACCAGCAGTTGGCTGCAGGAGCGTGCCGCGGGCAACCCGCACGAAACCGGTGCGGCTTCGGTTGAGTACCTGCACCTGTTCGGCTACACCGCCTACGCATGGATGTGGTCGCGCATGGCCGCCGTAGCTCAAGCCAAGTGCAGCGAAGATGAAGTGTTTTACAGCGCCAAGTTGGCCACCGCCGAGTTCTTCTTCGCCCGCCTGCTACCGCGCAGCCTGAGCCTTGAAGCCAGCATTCGCGCAGGCAGCGACGCGCTATACGGCCTGCGTGCCGAGCAATTCTGACGCCAACCCGCCCCAACCGGGCGGGAGCTGCGACTACTAGTTGAGCGTTTGCGCGGCTCCCTCATTGGGCGCCGCGTTTTTTCTATTCCAGCCACCGCTTTAGCGGCCTAAGACCCCTTAGGCCGGAATGCTCGCCATATATAAGTCTTGGCTGCCCAGCATCACCGTGCCTTTTTCCTTGAACTCAAACGCGAAACTACCGTCCTCGTTCTCGAAAGCTACAGCTTCATCGCGGCCAGTTGCTCACTAAACTATTGATCGATCAGAGCCGCATAAAGATTTGTTATGTGGCATCGATGATGATTTGAAAGTTTACATCTCACCTACAGCTTGAGCCTTAGTTTCATCACCTTGAATATGTCGCACATTTTGCGTTCCATCTTCTTTGGGTGGAATAAAACTCATTGCCCTCTCGGCAAGCGCGGTAATGGTTAAGCTTGGATTTACGCCTAAATTGGATGAAATCGTCGAACCATCGATCACAAATAAATTTTTATAGTTGTGTACACGATGCTGATTATCAATCACGCCCGTTTTCGCCGTATCTCCCATGCAGCAGCCACCCATACAGTGCGCAGTGGTTGGCACATTAAATAAGATTTCACTTATTGAGCTTAAGCCAATCCCATCAGTGGCTTTCGCTACTTTCTCGGTGAAGTTATTTGCTTCAGGAATAAAGGTTGGGATTCGTTTGCTCGAAGATGTCATTTGCTTGCTAAACGGCCAAAACCAAGGTCGCCTCAAGCTAAAGTCAATGTGTGCATCGACGGTTTGCATCACCAAAAAGATCATCGTCTCATTGGCAAATCGATATGGCATGAGTGCACGCAAGCCTTTAACAGGATTGGTAACGAGTAACTTAGCCACAGCCCCCAGCCAACTCAACGGACGAGTTATACCGGGTTTCCCGCCAGTCAAAGGCGTAAACAAGAACGATATAATATTTGAGCCTGATGGATAGCGTGTTGCCTCAACATGCGTAAATTGATCAATCTGGATCCCAGAGCCAATGGCGATACCTGTTGATAGATCGAGATCGCACCCCGGATAACGCACCCCTAACAAAGACTCTGAATTGGTTCGCACTTGCTTACCAAGCTGCTCAGAAAGATTCGGTAACGCGCCGCTATCTTTCATCCGGAGTAATAAATCCTGGGTACCCAGCGAAGCTGCAGAAAAAATGACTGACCGCGCCGTGATCTGAGTTTTCTCTCCGAATCGTTTGAATGTTGGACGCAAAGTGAGTCGATAACCTTCTGAACCATCGATAGCACCGGCTATTGGTGAAACATCCAGCACCTTTGTTTCAGCTTTAACCTCTACGCCGAGTTGCTCAGCAAGATAAAGATAGTTTTTATCGAGAGTATTTTTTGAGTCATATTTACAACCCACCATGCAACCGCCACAAGCATTGCATGATTTACGTTTCGGACCTGCGCCACCAAAATATGGATCGTTATATTCAGCGCCTTGAGGTTTGTCGTCATCCCCAAAAAATACACCAACATTTTCTAATTTAAACGTATCTTCACAACCCCAAACTTTTGCCATTTCATAAAGCTTGTCATCGGCGGGCGCGCGGCGGCGATTTTCTGTCACCCCGAGCATGCGTTTTGCCAGATCATAAAAAGCTGGCATTGTTTTTTGCCAGTCTTCAAGGCCCTTCCATGTGCCCTGTTGCCAAATTTTTTCAGGTGGAACCAATAATGTCTGAGCATAGGTAATCGAACCACCACCGACACCACAACCACTAAGGACCATCACTCTCTTAAAAAGGTTTATTTTAAAAAAACCGCGCAAGCCAACTTGTGGACTCCAAATAAAATCCCAAAACTGCCAACTCGTTTTTGGCAAGTTCTCAGGCGTCCAGCGTCGGCCTTGTTCGATCACTGCAACGCTGTATCCTTTTTCAGCCAGGCGTAATGCAGAAACACTGCCACCAAAGCCAGAGCCAACAATTACGTAATCGAAATCAAACTCACTGCTTTCATTCGCCATAAAAAATCCTTTTATAAATGGTGCCATTACGCGGCCATGATCAAATGCACATCCAGCATTCTATGTAATGATCATACTGCAGTTCACACGATACTCCCCCATTTTAGTACTCGCCAGAAATAGAGATCGGGCCGTTAGTGCTATTTTCTGTTTTGCGGTGATCCCGCCAAGGCGAGCTTTGGCGTTGGTGATTGGATGTCCATTGCATGCACTTAAGCTTCGGTAATGGACTCGAGCAACTAATGCCTCACGCCCCGTGCGGCAGTAGAGTCGACTTAAGCATTTTGCTGTGGGTTTCCCAGCTGGATATGCGCCAAGCGGATGCCATGCTTTTCAGCACACACTGTGAGCTAACTGCCGATGTACTCAGGCCCGTTGTCGATGCGGATAGCCTGTGGCTTGCCCGCCATCGAGTACCTGATCCAGAGCGACTTCCACGCGCTCTGCCAGCAGTGAGCAGCGGGGTAAAGGTGAGGGGAAAATGAGCAAGAGCAAAAACCTTCGCCCATAAAAAAATCCAACCACCGCTAAGTGATTGGATTTTCTAGAGTTTTATGGTCGGGACGGAGTGATTCGAACACTCGACCCCTAGCACCCCATGCGCTTAATTTATGGATTTAAATAGATCACTCTGAACCTCAATGGAAAAATAAAACCTTTTATTTACATGGCCTTAGACTTGATTTAGTGTCCACAAGCATCCATCAGCATCTACCAACAGCCAGGTGATTCGGTGGGGCAAAAGTGGGGCAAAATTCGCAGACATCCGGATCATGCAAGGGGTAGAGAGTGACAAAACTGACAGCAAAACAACTAGAAGCTCTCACGTCAGCAGATGATGGTAAGACGTTGCGTGAGGATGGTGGCATAGACTAGGCAGTTGGCCAAAGAAGTCTCTGGCACAGATTCGTACCGAGCGCGATGCGCTAAGGGGAACAGACGCCCAAGGAATCAATCCAGCGGCTGCACGCAAGGCTGCCAAGATTGAGGCGCAAGCTGCCGTTGCTGCCACAATTATCGAAGCCGAACGTCAAGCGGCTAATAACAAGACGGTTGCCGATCTATTTGAAAATTGGCTGCGCGACGGAGTGTCTAGGCAAGATGGTAACGCCGAGCTGCGTCGTAGCTTTACCAAGGACGTCCTGCCTCATATTGGTGAAAAACCGTTACGCGATCTAACCGAAAAAGACTTACTCACAGTATTGCGCTCAATAAGGGCTCGCGGCCTGAACCGTGCGGTGGTTATCCGCAGTAAGGACATCGGTCAGATGTTGCGCTGGGGCGAGAAACGTAAACCGTGGCGAACGCTTATGGTTGATGGAAACCCAGCCGATCTCATAGACGTCAACAAACTGCTTGATCACGACTATCAAGAACAACGGGACCGACTGCTGACCCCTGATGAAATCCGGGAGTTGCAGAACATTTTTGCTCGCCTTGAACATGACTATGACGCCTTGCCCGCTGGGCAGAAGTACTCAGGCATTCGCCCAGTCAATCGGCGTGTGCAATGCGCCGTATGGATCTGTCTCAGCACCCTTTGCCGCATCGGCGAATTACTTAAATCTGAATGGCGCAATATTGATTTAGAGAAAGGAACCTGGCTCATACCCGCCGAAGCCACCAAAGGTCACAGAGGTAAACGCCAAGATCACCACGTATTTCTCTCATCATTTGCGCTGGCTCAGTTCAAGATTTTGCAAATTGAAACCGGACACACGCCCTTCTGCTTCCCAGGCAAAGACGAGAAGAGGCATGTTGACACCAAAACTGTCAGCAAACTGATTGGCGACCGCCAAAGCCGTTTCAAGAATAGAAGCAAGCCCCCTGCAGGCCGTCACCATGATGACTCGCTGGTCCTGAGTAAAGGTATGAAACAAGAATGGACTCCGCATGATTTGCGACGAACTGGCTCGACAATGATGCAAGAACTCGGTGTCACACTGGAGATCATCGACCGCTGCCAGAACCACTTATTGGGAGGGTCCAAAGTGAGACGCCACTACCTACATCACGAATATGCAAAAGAAAAAAGCGAGGCTTGGCGTCTACTTGGCGAGCGTTTAGAGACAATTCTGTCAACAAAATCGATTGGCTAGACGCGTAGCCGTGTGTAATTCAGCAGTCGTTTTCCCTTAACTGAACGCTTGCAGAACTCGTCCATTACAACGAGCTTTCGCCCTGGCTTCTTGCCTTTGAAAAAACGGCCGCGAGGAAGACGATTTTCGTTTTTACGATAGTCATGCTTTTTCCTTGTAGCCCCGGCGAGCCGGGGCGGTGTTCGATCAATCAACCTGCGTGTGTACATATCGAGTAACGTCAAAGCCCGAGCCCTTTATACTCGATAAAACCTCGAAATCGAACCCTAGCTGCCGAGCTATAGCGCGGAGGGCCGAGATTTCAAGGTCGTCTTGATAGCTCCGTCCGTTTTTTTCATATGTAACGCCGATCTCAAGAATACGGTTTTCAACCATGTTAAGCAGGTAGTTGATATTTTCTGACGGGACGTTGATTTGCTTATCTGTCACAGGAATTTCCTTCGTAATGCAAAGGGGGGCACCGATACGGTTTCCTCTACTGACTCGGCCCAACTCTATGGCTGGGCTTGGGCTTACCTGGGCGATTTTCTCGATATAAAACCGCTGGCTGTTGCCATCACCAAAAATACTGTTGCCATGCTCATTTCCTTGATTACTAAGCGTCATACCAATGGCTAGTTTCAAACCAGCTCCAATTAGCCCCACCGTAGAGAAGCAGGCCGATAAGTGCGAACAACCCTAACCTGAAAAACAAGCTGTTATGACCTGATGACTTAGCTTTCCGATTTGCAGCGGTCTAGGCCTGCTAAGAGAAAGCCGAAGACCCAGCCGAAAATGACACATGCAATGTGACCGCCGAATACTGGCGGGCCGCTCACTGGCTCCAGGCCAGTCTCTCTAAGATTGATCATTACAAACCGATCAACGGCGATCAGCACTACCAGTTCAATTAATCCGAATGCGACATGCCTGAGCCTGTTAAGGCGGTAGCTCAGTACACCGAATACATAAATGCCAGCAATGCCACCTGCTGCCACCAAGACGCCGACAGGAATCTTGACGGCAAGACTCAATGCTTGAAATTCCTGATACAACCAACGATTAGCCATGCTGCTGACGATTGAAAAAGCCAGGCATACGAGCAGAAGTCTTACGCTGTTACGCCCATTTGCCAATTTACTGAAATACTCTGGCATAAGGACTATGCCAAGTGCAGAAGTACCGAACCCTTCTTAATCCACCCAGAAAATGCCTCGCTGTCACGGCTGCTAACACCAGCTGAGCATGCAAGGGTTAAGGGAATTCCAGTGGATATTATCGCAGGGAATTCTGACACAACGGCTCACATGATCTTAGGCCAATCAGTGATTTATCCGAAGTTCGAGGCCCTTGGTCACGAGCTAGGAAGGGCGCTTTTGGCTGCTGTAGATCCGGTACATGCTCTTTTGCATGCACCTGGGCACCACGCTGACTATTAATCTCTTGGTACTGAGCGCGGTGCTGCGGAAAGTGAGTGTGACGATGTAACCGAAATGCCAGTCATCAGGCAACTGAGCTTGGCAGTGGCTTAAACCATAAACCCATGCGGGGAGAAATCCCCGCATGGGGGATTTCTCCCACTTTACAGTGAGGATAAATCTTATGAGCGCAATTCTTGAGGCTGCTCGGATACAGGGCAGTGCAAAGATTGAACGCAAAGCTTGGGCGGCTCGCGGAGACATCAAGTTTCACCTGTGGGAACTGTCCACTGGTGGTGTCATTCTGCTGAAGCAGATGGTCGGCGTAGGATTCGATCATCCGGTTAAATTGGAGGAAAGCCTAGACGTAGTAGTTGAGCGTTTTAGGTCAAAAATGGGGAACAAGGTTTTTGCTCCCTATGCTGCCCGCCGTTGAAAAAGAGGCCCGAGAAATCGGGCTTTTTTTTGCTCAAAATTAAATCCGATCGGAATAATTCTTCTGGCTCCTGAATTCATAGAATAAGCGCAACGCTTGAAACGAGAGGCAGAGAGCCAGCCACCGGT
>MDTG01330758.1_pt1 | contig 13809 bp, 6 predicted proteins | sample 811421 | NCBI WGS metagenome assembly MDTG01 (sample SAMN05326645, study PRJNA326480) | marine metagenome | isolation source: seawater | place: Pacific Ocean: South East | collected 2011 | reverse complement strand
CAGATGTACCAGATGATCCTGAAGTACCTGAAGAGCCACTAGTACCTGATGAACCAGAAGTACCAGATGAACCTGAGGTACCTGATGAACCAGATGTACCTGAGCTTCCTGAAGTACCTGAAGAACCTGAGGTACCTGAAGAGCCACTAGTACCTGATGAACCAGAAGTACCAGATGAACCTGAGGTACCTGATGAGCCAGATGTACCAGATGATCCTGAAGTACCCGAGGAACCGCTTGTACCACTTGAGCCTGAGGTACCTGATGAACCCGAGGTACCTGAAGAACCACTTGTTCCCGAGGAACCCGATGTTCCACTGCTACCAGAAGTGCCTGATGAACCAGATGTTCCACTAGACCCACTAGTTCCTGATGACCCACTTGTTCCACTGCTACCAGAAGTACCAGAGGAGCCAGAGGTTCCACTTGATCCACTTGTACCCGAACTACCTGATGTTCCAGATGAACCACTAGTACCTGAAGAACCTGAAGTTCCGGATGAGCCAGAAGTACCTGAAGAGCCTGAGGTTCCACTTGAGCCTGAGGTACCAGAGCTACCAGATGTACCTGAAGAACCTGAGGTGCCACTACTTCCTGAAGTACCTGAAGAGCCGCTTGTACCTGAGCTACCTGAAGTACCTGATGAGCCTGAAGTGCCTGAGGAACCAGATGTTCCAGATGAACCTGAGGTGCCACTTGAGCCTGATGTTCCTGACGAACCCGAAGTGCCACTACTACCCGAGGTACCTGATGAACCAGATGTTCCACTTGAGCCACTGGTACCACTACTACCACTAGTACCGCTTGAACCTGATGTACCTGAGCTTCCGCTTGTGCCAGATGAACCACTTGTTCCTGAGGAACCTGAGGTGCCACTGCTTCCACTTGTTCCACTACTACCTGAAGTTCCAGATGAACCAGATGTTCCACTAGATCCTGAGGTACCTGAGCTCCCCGAAGTGCCTGAACTACCAGATGTGCCTGAGGAACCTGAGGTACCTGAGGAGCCACTAGTACCTGATGATCCTGAAGTACCACTACTACCTGAAGTACCTGAAGAACCTGAGGTGCCACTACTACCGCTTGTACCACTAGAACCCGAAGTACCTGAACTTCCACTAGTACCACTAGATCCTGAAGTACCTGATGATCCCGAGGTGCCACTGCTGCCAGAGGTGCCTGATGAACCACTTGTTCCACTTGACCCACTTGTGCCTGAACTTCCTGAAGTTCCTGATGATCCAGACGTTCCACTTGAGCCTGAAGTACCAGATGAACCACTTGTACCTGAACTACCAGATGTACCTGATGACCCTGAAGTGCCTGAGCTTCCGCTTGTACCACTTGAGCCAGATGTTCCTGAGCTACCAGATGTTCCACTACTACCACTTGTGCCACTGGATCCAGAAGTTCCACTTGAACCACTAGTGCCAGAGCTACCTGAAGTACCACTTGATCCTGAAGTGCCTGATGAGCCAGATGTTCCGCTACTACCGCTTGTTCCCGAGGAACCACTTGTTCCACTAGAGCCCGAAGTACCACTTGATCCACTAGTACCTGAGCTTCCACTTGTGCCTGAGGATCCTGAAGTGCCTGAACTACCTGAGGTTCCACTTGAGCCTGAGGTACCATCATCACCTTTAGCCCCTGTTGGTATAAATAATACTACTACAGTTTCACCATTAGTTACTCCTGAAAAATCATTAACATAGACTGTGTCAGTAGTAATGTTATATACGCCGGAAGAAGGACCCGTAACAGTTTTTACTCTAAAAATAAGAAGCTCATCACCATCATCATTTTGTATGTGGACTGTACCTCTAGTTTGAAAGGCATTGACATCATCCCAGGTATCAATCCATCCTGAAATGTCATTATTACCAACATCAAATTTATTTATTTGGAGGAGAGTAGAACCATTCCAATTAAGGGTGCCTCCTATTACAGCCCCTGTAGAGTTTTTATACTCAGATCCCCCACGAATTCCACTTGAGCCACTACTTCCTGATGTTCCTGACGAACCACTAGTACCTGATGAACCACTTGTGCCTGAAGAACCTGAGGTTCCAGATGAGCCACTAGTACCAGATGAGCCTGATGTACCACTTGAGCCAGAAGTTCCTGAGCTACCAGATGTTCCACTACTACCAGAGGTACCCGAAGAACCTGATGTACCACTTGAGCCTGAGGTACCTGATGAACCCGAGGTACCTGAAGAACCACTTGTGCCTGAGGAACCTGAGGTACCAGACGAACCACTTGTGCCTGAACTTCCACTTGTACCACTTGAACCCGAAGTACCTGATGATCCTGAAGTGCCACTACTTCCTGAAGTGCCACTTGAGCCCGAAGTACCTGAAGAACCTGATGTTCCTGATGATCCTGAGGTACCTGATGAGCCACTAGTGCCAGAACTCCCACTCGTACCGCTTGAGCCTGAAGTACCAGAGGAACCTGAAGTACCTGATGAGCCACTAGTACCGGATGAACCTGAGGTACCACTTGAACCACTTGTTCCTGAGCTACCAGAGGTACCTGAAGAACCGGATGTACCTGATGAACCAGATGTTCCTGAGCTACCAGAGGTACCTGAAGAACCAGATGTGCCTGAACTTCCTGAAGTACCACTAGAGCCCGATGTACCTGATGATCCTGAAGTTCCTGAAGAACCAGATGTTCCAGATGAACCAGAGGTTCCACTGCTGCCACTTGTACCCGAAGAGCCTGAAGTGCCTGAACTTCCTGAAGTACCACTACTTCCTGAAGTACCTGATGAACCTGATGTACCTGAGGAGCCACTTGTTCCTGAGGAACCTGAGGTGCCTGATGAACCACTAGTACCAGAACTCCCACTTGTACCGCTTGATCCTGAAGTGCCACTACTTCCGGATGTTCCTGACGAACCCGAAGTACCACTTGAACCACTTGTTCCTGAACTTCCGCTTGTTCCAGATGAACCTGAAGTTCCGCTACTACCTGAAGTACCTGATGAACCACTTGTGCCTGATGAACCACTAGTACCAGAGGAGCCTGAAGTGCCACTTGAACCACTGGTTCCACTAGAACCTGATGTACCTGAAGAACCACTTGTTCCACTTGAGCCCGAAGTACCGGATGAGCCGGAAGTACCACTAGAACCAGAAGTGCCTGAGGAACCAGAAGTTCCTGAACTTCCGCTGGTACCTGAAGAACCACTTGTACCTGAGCTGCCAGAGGTACCTGAGCTGCCTGAAGTACCACTTGAACCACTTGTTCCTGAACTACCAGAGGTACCCGATGAGCCTGATGTGCCAGATGAACCAGATGTTCCACTAGATCCTGATGTGCCAGATGAACCTGAAGTACCTGAACTACCTGAAGTACCAGAACTACCTGATGTACCTGATGAACCAGAAGTACCACTGCTACCAGAGGTACCGGAGCTACCACTAGTGCCCGATGAGCCCGAGGTACCACTTGAACCTGAGGTGCCACTACTACCAGAAGTTCCTGATGAACCACTTGTACCCGAAGATCCTGAGGTGCCACTCCCCCCACCACTACTGCCTGTGTTATCGTTATAATCTAAAATTAAACAAACCTCATCAGCTACTGAGAAAGGGGATAGTGTAGGGGCATTAGCTACAGCTCCTTGGTTTCCCTCATTTGTTACATCAAATAAAACATATTGGTTACTTCCACCTCCTTGAATTGAAGAACTGTAATATCTAAAAACAGCAAATCTATCGGGATTAGATTTGTTATAAAGTGTAAATTTACCTTCGGAACTACTAAAATATAATTCATTAAAAGTAACTCCATTTAGGTTAGTAAGACTAATTGCTACATTTGTAGTTACATCAACGTCTAAAGTTGTTCCACCACCTTTTGAGCCCCATAAAGATAATCTACCTGATGTAGGTGATACCGTACTCCCAGCTACCTGATAAGGGATACAAAAGCTAGGATCACTCCCAGCTATAGCATTTGGATTATTGGTTCTATCTATTATGAATTTTTGACCCATAAATTTGGATTATAATAATTTGTAATAAATATTTTAATAACCTAAAATATTTCCATCTCCTCGTCCTGGAATCAGTCTAGGTCTAGGAACTGGGGAATCAGTTTTAGGAGAGGGGGTAAATAGATCTTCTTGTTCAATAGATTGAGGGGGTACTTGAGTGTTAGAGTCTGAATTTATGGATACAACATTCTGAGATGGGAAAATCCTTGTAGTTAAAGATTGAGAAATAGGGGTTAGCTTATCATGTGGGGTTGAAACGTGGGTTCTTCCTACCATAGCACCTTTATTGGGGTGGATATGATATAATCCTATGTAAATTTGACCATTAGGTAGTTTATATTCACCTCCTTTTGTATACAGCCCATAAAATTCTAAATAATTAAATTTTAAATAGGCTTTTAACCCCGTTATTTTATTATTTTGTTCTGCTAATGTTACTATATTTTGGTTAGTTTGGGCTACTTGGGAAGGGTCTCCTGTAAGAGTCCATATTAGTGAAAAAACTGAGTAAGATTTATAGGCATATCGATTATCTTTATCCTTAAATTTGTTATAAAGATCTTTTGTAATTTCTACATAAATGTTCTCATTAGTTTTTTTTGCAAAAAATCTAGTAAAATTACCTAATTCATAGTCTTGATTTGTAGGAGAGGGTTTTTGGTAAGAAGGTAAACGAAAAGATTGAGTAATATCTACTTTTTTTAATTTGTTATAAACATCATTACCCTCAGCAAGAGTAATTGTATTAAAGGAAGGAGAAGATATTTTGGGGATTATTTCTAAAACTTCAGATCCTTCTACATTTGGGTTTTTTTTAGTAAAAAAATCTCCTCTAGAATTTTTCCAATAATATCCTTTATACTCCTTTTTAGTAGACTTTAATTGCAGTTGTCCCCCTTGAGTATATAAATCTGTTTTAACTTGACTTTTAGGATAGTAGGACATAATTAATTAGGGTTTGGAAGACTAAACTCATTATCATCTTTAGATTTTATATTTACAGCAGTATTTGCTTTTTTAGGTACAGATAGTGTACTTAAAGTAGTAAGCCATTCATTATTACTTATAGTATGGTCCATAGCCGTTACTATAAAATCAATTTTATTATCATATGATTTAGGAAGAATTTCATCTGTAGTCGTAAGTTTATTATATAATAAAATTCCTGAGATTCCTTCTAGTTCTACTGTAAGATCTAAAGGAATAAATCCTTTACCTGCTATATTACCATTTAAAGTTTTAACTGCTAAATCATACTCAAGTAAAGATTTTAAATTAGAATTAGCTTGAGTATAAGTAGGATTGCCTAAGTTTTTAAAGTTTTGGTATTGATCTATTAAAAATTGTTTTTGAGTTTCATACTTTTTATTTAATTCTTCTTTAAGTTCATTTGTACTTCCATCATCACCTTCACTTGCGGCTGAGGTTGTTTGGTTAGATTTTTGTTTTAATTGTTCTGTTAATTGTAATCTATCTACTAACCCTTCATTAAATCTTGCTAAAAGTGAAGTACTATTAGTTACTGTATTACCACTGGCCGTAGAGCCTATAGCTATCTGTGTGGCCATTTTACCAGTAATTTTAGATTGGGCACTTACATTTCTAACAAAGCTCCCCTCAACATTAGGAATAGTACCATATAAACGAAGTTTTGTTTGTTCTGTTTTTTCAGTATCTTCATTTACTCCAGGGATAATTGTATCATCTTTTATGTTAATACCATTTATATCATCATATGTAACTGTAAATCTATTAATCCCCCCTAAGGCGTTTTGGATTCCAAACATAATTTTTTCAAGAAAACTATAAAGATTAATTTGACCATCATCTCCCGCAGTTTCCGAGAGGGTTTTAGTTATAAATTCTATATTTACATGAATAGCCATTAATCTACCTTGAAATGCTTCATCCCCTCCATCTCCTACTTTAAAAGCAGTAGATATAATTTTGTTTAAGTTATCCTCGGTTTCTCCTTCTATAGAAAAAGGAATTACACAAACTTTAGGGTCTGTAGAGTGTTGAAACCAATGGGTTAACATTAAATTATCTTCATAACCATCACTCATTTTAATTTGAGTGTTATTATTACTATTAAGTACTTTTTCTTTAATAATAGAAATTAAAGACCCTAAAGTAATATAATTATATTCATAAGGGTTATCTGTTTTATTAACATTGTCAAATTTAATTGATACTAATTCACTTAATTGAGATAATCCTAAACTATCTAATAAATTTGCTCGTAATTTATAGCTTTTATATCTTTTTTTTCCATTTATTGTTACCCAGCTTTGCTTTTTAAGTTCTCTTGTTAATTTAAAAAGAATATTATTAAGTATAGATTTTCTTTGATCTAAAATAGTAACAACTAAATCGTCATCGGATGTATCAAAAGCACTTGTTATGTTTAATACATCAGGAGAAGAAAGAGCACCAGGGTTTACTATTTGTATGGCTCCCGCAGCTTTTAATGTTTCATATTCTCCATTAGCTAATTTAGTACCTACAGTTTCTTTATAAACTTTTGCTAAATCCTTATCACTAGCCCTTGTTCCTAACTTTTGGAGAATATTACGCTTTTCATCTGTGGAAGGATTTATTATTATATAATCTTCAATAGGAGAAGCTTCAGAGGCAAATATTCCTGGGGTTCCTATAAGGAGACTATCTATTAATCCTCCTTTAGATACCCCTGAAAGAGTTACATCGTAACTTCCATCTATATTAACAGACCACGAATAATTATCTACTTTAAATAAAGCTCCATCATAATTACCTGCTGAGTGTCTTCTTTGGTCTCCTATAGCAATTTCTATATCACTATCTATAGTTCCTTGTTCAAATAATAGATTAAAAGCGGGGGTGTTAAAATCTGGTTGGCTAATGTATTGTTTGTCACGATCAATGTAATTGGTATGACCCCATTCTAATAGCATATAATACCCTAATCTAAGGTATAAGGCCTCAATAATAGCTAATTGATCCTTATTTTGTGCTTGTAATTTTATTTGAAATTTTCTAACCGCTCCTCTATTTAAATGTTGGATTTGTGCTGAGATAAGACCAGGAGGAGGTTGAAGACCATAATCTCTATTACCTAATCCATAAGAATATAAAGATGCTACAGAAAGATCATTACCACTATCTTGATCTGGGATAATCCCTCCTAGTGGGAGTTTAATTGTATTAATAGTATTAGTTACTCCCCCAATTAAAACAAAACTTTTAGCTAAATTTTCACCTTGAGGTACTGTAACATTATCTCCTAAATTAGAAAGAATGTCTTCATTTTTAATATCTACAGATGATGCTAATCTTACCCAAGCATTTTTGTTATGATTGTTAAGTATACTAACATCTAAACCTTGGACTGAAGGGTTAAGTCCTAAAACTTTTTGTCTAATATCTATTTGTTCTTGGACATATGCCTCTAAAGGGGATCCTGTTAGGTTAGCCATTATTGATTTAATTTATTGTAACTATTTATTATGTCCGTTATATTTGTTGGAATTCTAATTTGCACCCCAGGAGGAGGATTTAATGTATCTTGAGTTATAGATGGATTAGCGATTGAAATTATCCACCATAACGATTTATCCCCATAATATTGACTTGCTAATAAATCATATCTATCACTTTTTTGAGTGATAACATATATATCACTTACAGATAAAGGAATATTAGGGTATTTTACTACTCCATAAAATCTTTTACCGGGTTTTACAGTTGAGTTATTAAATAATGATATGTTTTTATATCTATTCATTAATTAGGAACTTGTAAAGATGGGGATGGAGTTGTAGGAAGTGGGAGAGGGGATAAAGGTTGAGGAGAAGCATCAGGCCTATATCCTTTAGCATCAGCTCCCATAGATATAAATTTAGATGATGGGTTTTCAGGAACTATTGCCTTTTGAGGAAGGAATTTGTGTATAGGTTTAAAACTAAAACTATCTACATTAATTAATGTTGCTAATTCTGCAGAATTTTCATCTACAGTTCCATCATCATTTCTAGCTATATCCCAAGAGGCTTCATCAGAAAGATTATAATTAAAATTAGTTATTACCCCAGGAACATCATTAAGATAGTCTCCTACGGTTAATTCTACTATATTACCTCTCATATATCCCGGAGAAGAATAATCAGGTGCCATTACTGAAGCAAGATAATTTAGTTTTTGGTATGTAGGGAATAATTCTGCTCTAGAAGCTACATGAACTTTAAAACTAAAACCTATGTCTCTGGTAAATCCTCCATACTTATAAAATTCTTCCCCCCTTCCTGGGTAGTTTATGCCGCTCCAATTTGCGCTGTAATTATCTGCTAAGCCCTCTATATAAGCTCTAAAGTGAATATAAGTTTTTTTCTCAGGATCATTATTATCTAGTACTGCAATGTAAAACTTAATCATATCTTGAGTACTTTGGGTTTCGGTTTTAACTCCTGTATTACTAGAGTATATTGGTTTAAAATTAATTAAATCCGTACCCTGAGTAACTGAAGGTTTCCCTTTATAGTACTCTTGCCTATTTAATATTTTACTATTACCTGGGTCTCCTGCTTTAAAAGTTTTAGCTCGGTTAAATTCACTATAATCTGTAATTCGGCCTAAAATTTTCTGCTTTGTACCAGTTGAGGCAATAGATTTTTCATTTAATATTTTGGTAAAATTAGTTATACCCCCCGAATCTGAAGCAAATTGGAAACCTGTAGAAGTAGATCTTTTATATAAAGTAGATATATTATTTGAAGTAAGGGCTACAATTCCTCTATCATATTGAGTTGTAGTTGTTTTAGTAGCTCTTTTAAGAGTAGTTCTACCCAACCCCCCTAAGGATCCAGGACCTCCCCCATAACTTATTATAACATCTTGGTTACCTACTCCTGTTATAGAAAATTCATTTGTAGGAGAAATAGATTCATAAGAAATTTTACTTTTATACAATAAAGCTAATCTATTATCATCACCTTTACTATAAAAAGTTTTAGTTCTATATTCATATTTTCTATCATTATCAACATTTAAACTATTAGCTCTATCAAAATGAATACCTGTACCTTGTACTGCAGATTGGGCTAAAACTGTGCTAAATAGAAAACTTCTACTAGGGCCATAAGGGGTTTTAGGTCTTGTTTTTTCTAATGCTATTTGTTTTGCATTAAAAAGCAAGCCTTTACCATTCGTAAGATATTTAGTAAATCTTTCGACGTCTGTACGGCCTCTTCCAAGCTGACCCGAACGACCAAACATATCTGCCCCTAAAAAGGGATTGCCTGGGTCCTCATCATAGGCAGGAAGAGGTCGAGTCACATAGGGCTCTCCTCTTCCAGTACCATAACTAAGAGACCTTAGATTAGTTTGTAAATCAATAAGGCCTGGCATGTTATATTATTGGGGTGGGTTATCTAAGTATTTAGGAGGGGTTGCACCATTGTTTCTATCCAAAATAGAACCATCAAGAGTTTTTTTACCGTTTGCTCCTAAGGGATTTGGATTAGTAACAGGGGGAGTTTGACCCTTAAATCCTAAAATAGATACTTGTAATGATTTAAGTAATGACATGTTGTTATTTTTTAATTGTTATCTAATTAGTACACAATGTGTGATGATAAATATGGAATTATTGTATTCTGTATGAATCTTGTCCTAAAGCTTGTCCAACTTTATTACCATTCATCTCTAATACAATAGGTCTATTTATTACTTGGCTTACTTGTTCAACAAATGTAGACATCATTTGCTTCATTTCTTGAAGTTCTTGTTTAAGTGCCGATGCATCTTCAGAATTGCCTCCTTCTAAATTGGTACCTCCTATAATTAAATCACCTTTATTAAATTTAAGTGCTGGTTGGCCCGGTCTTAAAATGAAATCATCTGCTGTTTCAGCAGTACCAATAGCATCAACAATAGCTTGGGCTGCGGTTGCATCCGTAGCAGCTAAAGAGCCTGCGGCTCCAGTTAAGAAAGTTCTAAATGCCTGTATATCACCACCTTCAGCTAATGCTGCTGCTAGAGCTTCACTACCTCCTTCTAATCCTCTAACAGCATCTTGAAGTTCCATGTTAGTTTCAAGACCAGATTTTGTAAGTTCTGAGATAGTTTTAGTATTTGCTAACCCAAATTCTTGGGTAGCTTTAGCTGCTTTATTAGCTTGTTTTTCTCCCTCAAGGACTTGAGCATCTACTCCTTGTAGGAGACGTTCGGCAACTAATTCTTGTACTTTAATAAGATCTTCTTCACTATTAAGTTTAAAGTCACCTTCTTTTTCTAATTGAGATGCTACCCCTGCTAAAGCAGCATTAATAGCTTCTGCGGATTGACCCGTTTCTTCTGCAAGTTGTTCTCTTAAAGCATCAGCAATTCCCGAACCAACGTCAGAATCGGTACCCGTTAGAGCAGCGGCAGCATAAGTATTAATTCCATCAGTTAATTGATCCCCAAATTCCTCAAATAAAGCTGCCGAACTACTTTGAAGAAGTTGAGTGTTATTTTTAAACCCTTCAATAAGACTTTTTTCAGCCTCAAGTATAGCTTCATTAGTTCCTTGGGCTGATAAGGCTGCATCTTTTGCTGCTTTAGCTTGTTCATCAGCAGCTTGGCCTACAACACTATATAAATCCTTTAAATTACTTGCTGCTTTTTCTGATGCGGCATTCATTAACTCTAAAGGAGTTATGGTACCTTCAATAGCTTGTTGGAACTGGTCTTTTGTAATGTTACCAGCATCAAGCATATTTTGAGCTAACTGATTAAAGGCTTCATTTGAACCATCTAGAGACGCGCTCATATCAATATCACCTAATTGTGCCACAAATTCTTTTTGAACTTTTAATTGAGCAGTTGCTGCATCTTTTTCAGCTTGTAATTGTAATTTTAAATTATTTTGTTGGATTGTTTCTCTATCCCTGGCCGCTCGTATTTGGAGTCTTCTATAATTTTTTTGGAATTTAGCTTCTTCAGAGGCTTGGTATTTTCTTTCTTTTGCTGCGTTTTTTAAACCTACAGCAAACCCAACAACAGCTCCTACTGCGGCACCTACTGCTGTACCAACTCCTGGGATTACACTACCAATAGTGGCACCTAAACCAGCATATTTTGCTGTGGTTCCTGCTATTTCTAAATTTTGCGCTGCTCTTAATTTTTTCTGTCTTTGTGCTTCTAATTCTGTTGATTTAGTAGCATCATCAGTCATAGCAATTTGCTCGTCTAAAGCACCTGCTGCTGCTTCTGCTTTTCTTTTAAATACTCCTAAAGTTTGTTCAGCCGCTATTCCTACAATAGCTCCAATTCCACCTCCTGCTGCTAATTTACCTAAACCTTTACCAACACTACCTAATTTACTAGCTATTCCTCCTAATTTACCTCCTCCTCCAAGTATTTGACTTCCAATAGAGCCTCTTTTCCCTGCCATAGCAGCTGCTCCTCTTAATGCCCTTCCTACTACTGTTTTTTTACCTCCTGCAAGTTTAGAAAGGCCTTTAAAACCTTTTAAGAGTCCTTTATTTCTTTTACCAAGAACTTTATCTAAAGCTCCCCCACCACTAACATCTTCAACAAACATAGGAGCCATCCTAGTATTTCCTCTTTTAAATAATCCAGCCCCTTTAAGACCTTTAAAAGCAATAGGTGCTATAGAGAGAGTCCCTAACCCACCTGCACCAGAGAAAAATTTCCCTAACGGTGAATCCTTGATAGTTTTAATTATTTCTATGACTTTATCCTTTACTTCAAGGAATGTATCTTTTACACTAATAGCAAAGTCTTTAACTTGTTGAATTATTTTATCTATGTCAAGACCTTTTACAAGGTTCATTAAACGTAGACCCATTTTATTCAAGAATTTACCAAGAGCTTCAGCTGCAGGTACAAGTCTTTGTTCTAATTCACCAGCACCATCTCCTATAAGACCTCCAAATTCATCAAAGAAAGGTTTCATTTGATCAACTACTACCGCTTTTAATCTTTTAACAGCAGCAAATACTTTATTAAAAGCACTAAATAACTTAAGTGTCTGTTTAGCTAATTCACCTTGTGCTTCCGCAATTTCTCTTTCTTCTTGTCTTCTTTTTTCTTGTAAGTTAACTGATCGGATTTGGTCGGCTAATGCGTCACTAGCTCCTTGGGCTTTTAATTTAGCAAGAGCTTTTTCTTCTGATCCTGTTTCTTTAAGAAGTTTATTAAAAGCAGTTTGAGCATCGCTCATTTCATCAAACCCCGTACCTGCTAAAAGTTCTTGGGTTCTAAGCATATTTGCTAATTCATCCACACTTACCCCAATAGATTTAGCTAATGCCTCTTGCTGAAGAACATTCATTTCACCAAATTCAGCAGCTGATCCTATTTGGTTAGCTACCTCTTTAGCAACCCCTGCTATATCTTTATTTAAAGCAAATTGTCTGGCTTTATCGAGGTTAAGATCTCGGCCTATTAACAACTCAGCTTCCATCTCATTAGCAATAGAACTTTCAAACTGAAGTAAACTACTACCAATAGCTTCAGTTTGTGCTAATGATAATCCTAATTTTTTAGCATGAAAAGCTGCTTCGGCTAAACTTTTACCTTGTGCTCTAGATGTAAGTTGTAAAGAAGCACTTGATTTAGCAATCTCTTTCATTATTTCCTTTTCAGAAACTGCAATATTTTCTCGTTCTTTAAGTGCTTGTATTTGTGTTTTAAGCGTTAGTGTAGTGTCAGATGTCTCCTGTCCCGACAATTGCGACAATTTGACAAACTCAGAAGCTTCCGCATTAGTTAAACCAAATAAATTGGTTAGCTGACCCATTGTTTTTACAGTGTCGTCTGAAAACTTTTGGGTGGTGCCAAATGCTTGTTGTAATTCAGAAGTTGTTTTTGCTAACTCTTCTGGGAGTAAACCTACTGATGCACTTACTTTACCTGCTTGGGTTACTAATTCCCTAGCGTTTTTAGTAGAAACTCCTATATTAGTAGCTATTGCAGCTGTATCTGCAGATAATTGTTGTAAAAATTTCTCACCAGCATTTGCATCATCTATATAAGATTGTAAAGAAAAAAATTGATTTCTTAAAAAAGATATTCCTGCTGTAAATTGGTTTTTAAGATCCTTTATAAAACCCGTAACTGGGGAAGCTAATCCTCCTATAATTTTACCGAATAATTTACCTATAGCTAAGGCTAGAATAGTTGTTTTTAATCCCTTGGCCATACCCTTAAAGGTCCCTACTATTCCTGCTCCTAATACTCTAAACTTGTCAAAAAGTCCTAGGGATTCTTCTCCTCCTTTAGAGAGCTCATTTGCTAATTTTTCTGCTGCCGCTTTACCTTCGTCTAAACCTAAACTAATAGCAGCACTTGATAAACCTAATTTTTTCAGAAGTCCCTCTGCAGCACCTAAAGTAAAATTAAATAAAGCTTGACCCTTAATTACCTTTCTTATTGCATCTTCCTCTTCATCTAAATAACCAACAGCTTCATCTAATTGAGCATTTTGGTCTTGAAGTAGTGCTAATGATACCGCTAAAGGGTCTGCTACTCTTCCAGCTTCAAGAACTTCTGCTTGAATGCCTGCAACTTTCATTTGTTGCAATCTAGTAGATTCTTGAGCGTTTTTTAGTAAAGCTCTATCTGCTATATCTACTTTTAGTCCAGCAGCCTCTTGAGCTTTAATTATTTTTTCTAATTGCTCTTGTTTATTAATCCTTTCTGAAAGGATTTTTTGTTGGTCAGTAAGGGCTTTTTCTTGTTCAACAAAAGCTTTAGCTTGTTCTTTAACTTCGTTACTTAAAGTTTTACCTTGAGCATTAATTACATTATTATTCTTT
>MDTG01217995.1_pt1 | contig 13809 bp, 10 predicted proteins | sample 811421 | NCBI WGS metagenome assembly MDTG01 (sample SAMN05326645, study PRJNA326480) | marine metagenome | isolation source: seawater | place: Pacific Ocean: South East | collected 2011 | reverse complement strand
CTCGATTCCATATGACTCAAAGATTGGAGCAAGTCCAGAGTCAAGAGCAGCTGTGGCTGCAGGATTCTGGTTGACAAGTACTGCTACTTTCTTTGCTCCTAGTTCTTCTGCGACAAAGCGAGCCGCAGCAGAATATACTTGTACACTGCCGCCGTTAAAGTAGCGGGCATTTGCTTGATCGTAATCAGAAGCGAACAAGGGTAGCCCACCGATAACAGGGGTTTCTCCCATAGTTCCGTAGAAGTCAAACGCAAACGTCCATATATTCACCCCATTGATAACTGAAACGAGATCACTTGTTGCGAGATCCTGGGCGCATTCTTGGGCTTTGGGAATGCTGTTCTGCAAGCAGGTCACAAGTTCGATTGGGTGGCCTCCTATGCCACCTAGCTCAGCATTTATGTAGGCGACCGCCCCTTCAATACCTAGCCTGATTTCTGGGAACGACCCTACTGGGTCATTTTCCTGGTTCAGTAGGCCTATCCGGACAGGGGGAAGTGATTCATCAGCTGCAACTGGCCCTGCCACTTCTTCTTCAACAGTCGTTTCTTCAGGCTCTGCCTCTTCAGCAGCTGTCTCTTCAGGCTCTGCCTCTTCAGCAGCTGTTTCTTCAGCAGCTGTCTCTTCGGACGCACTCGAAGAACTGTCCGAGCTGCTCTGCTGTTCCGATGCGGATGTGGATGTTTGAGCTCCGTCTTCACTGTCACTACCGCCACACGCACTTGTGAATAGTGCGAGCAAAGCGAAGATTCCTATAAGAATTTTTTTCATTTCCCCCCCTAAGGTTTCTTGAAGCTTACTTCGTGTTTCTTTCCAATGTCTTAAAATTCGCTTTTCTATGTCGGTCTCGTGCAATCTTCCCTGCTATTCCATCTGTGTTTAAAATTGCTGTAAGAATTAGTCCTACGCCACCTACTAAGTTGGCATACGTTGAAATGCTATCTCCCGAAAATGATTTAGCTATTAGACCTATTATGAGGCCACCGGGTGCTAGAACGCCGGCTACAAGAGCTCCACTGACTGAACCGATACCTCCGAGGTAGGCAAAAGCAAGAAGGGCTAAACTTTCAAAAACACTAAAGGAAGTTCCGCTAACTTGTCCTCTGAGGTATGCGAGCATGGCACCTCCGAGGCCTGCCAAGAAGGAGGAGAACGCGAAGGCTTGAAGTTTCGTAAGAGCCCCGTTTACTCCGCATGCGGCTGCTGCTCGCTCGTTTGCTCGGACGGAAAGAAATTGTCGTCCAGTTGCTGTTCTTCGGATATTCACCACAAGGAGGCAGCAAAGTAGGGTCACTAAAAGAAGCATTAGCCCGTATTCCCATCTATTGAAGTCAGACCCAATGTTTGCCGCTAGGTTTATTCCGAAGATATCTGGAGGTTCGATAGGGAGAGCCCCAGTTGGGCCGACGAACCACCGGTTGTTAAATAGAAGGGTCCCGATTGCAACCCCTAATGCCATTGTCACCGCTGCCAGTTGAAGTCCACGTATGCGGAGCGCAGGTATGCCAACAACTAATCCTAGTAGTACTGCTCCGAGGGCCCCGAGAATAACCGGTATCGGGAATGGGATACCGGTCTCCAACCCTATTTTCCCTAAGATGAACCCGGAGACTCCTGCAAAGACTGCCTGCGCTAAAGAAACCTGTCCAACGAATCCGGTTAGAACGACAATTGATAGAACGATGATGACTGAAGTCATTGATAGGTAGAGACTTAGGCGCAGGGCTCTTCCAAAGAAAAGAACACCCAGAACAGTGGCAGTTGAGAGGATTATGGACCCAGGCAGAATATTTCTAGGAGCGGGAGCAAAAGCTAGACGTGATGTCATATGACTAGCTCGACTAGGCAGCCGGTCACCTCGGAAAAATAGTATTACGATGATGACGAAAAAAGGTAGAACGTCTCGCATTCCGTTCCCAGCAAATTCGGGCCACCAGGACTTCATTTGGAGGAGTGAAAGTTCGGACCGGAACATTCCTAGAACTAAACATGTCCCTGCGGTTACTCCAAATGAGCGCAACGAACCCACGAGAGCGCCAGCGAGTGCAGGAACAACCAGCAAAGTGTAATTTACCGTATTCACTCCGTTGGATAGTGACGCTGCGAGTATTCCGAAGACTGCCGCGACCATAGAAGCTAGCATCCAATTTCCGGCTGCAAGCATGTCGGGAGAGAATCCGATGAGAGTGGCCCCCTTCTCCTCTTCAGCGGCTGCTCGTGTTGCAATACCAAATATTGTAAAGCGGTAGATAGCGGCAAGAAATAGTGACGCTATTACGACTATGGCAGCGAGCCATAAGCGATCCTCCGGAATCCGAGTTCCGAAAATATTCACCATATCAGTCGGGAGGATGGCACGAACTGTTTCATTTTGAGTGCCGAACCGTAAAAGGACGACTGATTGGAGAACGATGAATACCCCAACTGTTGCGACGATTTTTGCAAGTAGTGGAGCTCCTCGTAAAGGTCGAAAAACTAGTAGATGGACTAAAAGACCTAATATCGCCGCAACTCCAAGGGCGATCAGAAATGCTGGCCAGAATGCAGTTAAGTCGCCACTAGCAGGCGTTCCGAGCAGATTAACTCGGTCAGTCCCAGAGATCGAAAGGGGGAAAACAAGATCTCCGGTATCTCGTAGTTCATCGTAGATGTATGTTGAGTACATCATCATGGCACCATGGGCAAAGTTCACGACTCCTGATCCTTGGTACGCCAGAACTAGACCTAGAGCTACTCCTGCGATTACAGCCCCATCTCCAAGGCCTGTCAGTAAAGTCTGGATGTAGATATCCATGCTAGTATTTCCCCCACAATCAGATTTGTTCATCTGAGTGTTTTTTAATCACAACGTGCGTAGTTTTAGGATTTGTGACACAGTATCAGGTAATAGAGTTTCGAACATAAAAAGCAAGACTCAGGGGGAAGTATGACCACAGTAGAGGAAGCAGCTAGTGGAGAGGCACCGTGGCATCTCTCCGGCAATAATGCTCCGGTATTTGACGAAGTCACAGTTACAGAACTTGATGTGAAGGGCTCAATCCCAAGCGGACTTAGCGGAAGGTATTTCCGCAATGGAGCTAACCCACAAACAGGGACATCTCCTCATTGGTTCGTCGGTGACGGAATGGTGCACGGCATTGAAATAAACGACGGGAAAGCCAATTGGTACCTAAACCGTTACGTTCGCACCCCGATGTATGCAAACCCGAATACGGACAGGATGGAACTCTACCTTGACATGGAAAAAGGTGGGTTCGACTACAACGTTTCAGTTGCGAACACATCTGTAATCGGCCATGGCGGAAAAATACTTGCGCTAGAAGAAGGCTCTTTCCCATATGAACTCTCAGACCAGGTCGAAACAATAGGCCCTCATGACTATGACGGAAAGTTAACCACTGCGATGACGGCTCACCCAAAGATTTGTGGTGACACCGGAGAGTTACTGATGTTTGGATACAGCTCGCTACCTCCATAGCTTGTTTACCACCGTGTCAGCGCAGAGGGAGAGCTACTTCAAAGCGAAGAAATAGCTGTTAATGGACCCACAATGATGCATGACTTTACAGTCACAAGAAACCATTCAATTTTTATGGATCTCCCTGCGATATTCGACATGGAGCTGGCTATGCAAGGAGGGATGCCGATCAGGTGGAGCGATGATTACCCCTCTCGATTTGGAATAATGCCAAGAGCCGGATCAAACGATGAAGTGAAATGGTTCGATGTTGACCCGTGCTATGTCTTTCATACCCTTAACTCTTACGAAGCTGGCGATGAAGTCGTAGTAAATGGTTGCCGATTAAGAGAGATCTGGCGAGACTCTTCAGATATTGGGATCTCAGATGAACCTGATCCCGCTGATGCTCCAATGATGTGGGAATGGCGTTTCAATCTTTCCACTGGAGCTGTATCTGAGAAACAAATAGATGACCGTGGAAGTGAATTTCCAAAGATTCCTGACCATCTTGTAGGACTTTCGAATAGATACGGGTATACCGTCACAATGGCAGCTGGTTCAGAGGGAGCCGGCGGGTCAATATTTAAGTATGACCTTGTTGATGGAGGATCTCGAACAGAGCACATCTTTCCAGCTGGGCATTTCCCTGGTGAACCTTCATTCGTTCCAGCAGAAGGTGGAACGAATGAGGACGATGGTTACCTTATGACCTTTGTTTATGCTGCGGACACGGATACTTCATATCTGGTTCTTCTCGATGCAAGCAATATTGCGGGTGACCCTGTAGCAGAAATCCACCTTCCTCGGCGAGTACCAACAGGCTTCCACGGAAGTTGGATAGCCGACTGAAGCTTTCGATTAATAGCTATTAATTTGCTATAAATCTTTCTGCCATTGAGTGCCAGTGGCGGATTTTGAGTTCCTGATACTTCGTTAAGGTCAGACCGTCGGCCTTAAATGTTTCCAGCCCTTTCTGCACCTTTGGCAGGTTAAAGCTGTCCTGCTGGAAAACTCTCGCAAGGTTGCCGATAACTGGGATGAGCTCTGTCCATTCTTGATCTATGCCTAGTTCTATATACTCAGCTGGAGGTGGACGATCATCGCCCTCGTAGTCTTCGGTATATATGCATTCCATCAAACACTCATCAACTTTTGTTCCTACAGGCCTGAACCTGTAGTTGATCCGGTTAAATGCGCCCCAGGGATGGAAATTTGGAAAGAGGGTGAAATACATACTGTCATTCACTTCAGCATCACAGTATTCGTCAACATTAGGAACGGCTTCGCGAAGCCGGTCTCTTGCGACTTTCGCAGCGAATGCGCGAGCAGTCATCCCTTCAGGAATAGTTGCCATGGATTCTTCATCTAATCGTTTGTCCGTAATAGCGTCAAATATTTCTTGTTCTGTTGGGCTCCATTGCAGGTGTGGGCTTGGAGTTCCGTTTGGTGTTATCGCTCTAGAAAAATTTCCGAATACATCGTATTGGCTATTGCAATCTCCTGTTCCAGTAAGTATCTGAGGATGTGTCGCGATTACATGGAATGCTTCCATAAAGGCTTCTTGAGCGACTTTCCAGTTCACTGGGTAACGTTTAGCGACATGTGCTGAAACGAATTTTTTGTGCGGCGCCCATTTCTCGAAGTGTGTTGGCAGATCACCAATGTATTCGTAGAAATCTTCGCAATCTGGGTCCATATTTATAAAGACCCAGCCTTCCCATGAAGCGACTTTTACTTCCGGTAGTGAGAAGTTCTCTGGATCAACCTGAGGGAAGTCCCACGCAGTAGTGAGGTTTTCCAGCGTTCCATCGAGATGCCAAGCTAGGGCATGAAAGGGGCATCGAATTACATCTCCTGCGTGGCCGTTACATTCACGTAGTTGCCTCCCCCTATGCAGGCATGCGTTGTAGAACGCTTTTATTTCATTAGGTGCGGAGCGAACAACGAGAATTGAGGTACCGACAATGTCATATACGTAGGTGTCTCCGACATTAGGTATATGTTCTTCTCGGCATACCATCTGCCAAGCTTTCTTCCATATCTTTTCAACTTCTAGATCAAAGAATTCTTGTGATGTATACCGCTCTGCAGGGATATTAATCGTTCCGAAGTCTTCATCGCTCGTCATCCTTAGTGTTGGATTGACCTGATGTGTGTCAAGGTCGAGAAGTTGCTGATAGGAGAGGTCTTTTGATTTAGATTCAGCGATTGTCATGACATTCTCCTCGTTCTGTTTTCAGCGTCTCTGAACCGATTTTCACCGCGTTCGCTTCCTAACCATCCGCAGAGATGTTCATCAGCTACTTTTAAATCTCCTGAAATCCACTCTCCGCCAAAAGTAAAGGAGCCTGATCCTGCTTCCCCATCAACGACCACATTCATTCCATCATCACTGACTTCATAAATTTCGTTTGTTAGTGGATGTTTAATTCCCCGCATATATCTCCCCGTTAGATATGATCATAGTCTTTTGTTCATATATTTCGCATGTTTTCTATGCCGCTGTAAGCCCGCCATCCACGGAAAGAATCGATCCGTTGCAACGGCCAGCCTCATCAGAAGCCATCCAGCAGATAGCATTTGCAGCTGTTTCTGGCTCGGCCATCCCACGAAATCCTGTATATGATCTCATTAGTTCAAAATCTATGTCGTCAGGCGCAGACCAGTTCTCTGTCATTGCGGTTTTCATTCCTCCGGGAGCTATAGCATTGATGCGGATGTCTGACTTGATGTATTCCATAGCAAGCGCCCGTGTCATATTTATCACAGCACCTTTCGCCGCACAATATGGGACTGTGTAAGCTTGCCCCATAAATCCAGCGTTTGACGCTACGTTCACAATGTTTCCAGCGCTTTTTTTCAAATGAGGAATAGCTGCTTGCGTGATCCAGAACATTCCGTCCAAATTGACGCCCATGATCAGCCGCCAGGTGTCTTCATCGACATCTGTAGCGTGGTGGGAGCGAACAACCCCTGCAACGTTCGCAACGACATCAAGGCTCCCGAAACGTTCCACACAAGCTTCAACTGCTTCGTGACATGATTTTCGATCTCGAATATCGACTGTTTCTGGAAAAAACTGGTCTCCGAGGTCATCAGCGACAGATTGTAGGCCTTCTTTATTAATATCGATTCCAAAAACGTGGGCCCCTTCTTGAACCATTTGTCTCGCTGTGGCTCGTCCAACTCCTGATGCGGCTCCAGTTACTAAGGCAACTTTATTTGCAAAGCGGTTCATTATGTCCTTTCCTCTTCTATCTAATCTATTAGTTTGCTGAGAGATAGCAACGCAACTGGTGGGGTTTGCATCCCTGTGCAGCATGAGAGAAGCTAGAAGGACGATGCACGAACCGATACTGATTTATTTGGAGAAGATTCATGACCATTATCCACAAAAGCCCATACGACGATGTAGAGATTCTCGATGTCCCGATTACAGAATTCGTTCTACGCCATGCTGATAGACTTTCTGAAAAGCCTGCATTTATTGAAGGGGCTTCTGGAAGAATCGTAACGTTCGGGGAGCTTAAAGATCTTATCCATAGGTTTGCGGGTGGTTTAGCTTCGCGGGGGTTCGGGCCAGGTGACACTTTGGCTCTAGTCTCCCCTAACCTCCCTGAGTATGCTGTCGTTTTTCATGGCACGGCTGTTGCCGGCGGAACTGTTACGACCGTGAATCCAACATATGGAGCTGAAGAAATTAGATTCCAGCTAAATGATGCAGGCGCATCTATTCTCGTCACTATCGAAGCAGCAGTACCCATCGCCCTTGAGGCAATCGAGGGAACCGATGTGACCGAAATTATCGTGATTGGCTATCATGAGGATGCTACTCCCCTAAGTGAAGTTATTTCATCTGAGCCCATAGATCAGGTTTCCGTTGATCTTTCGTCCCAAGCTATGGTGCTCCCCTATTCATCTGGGACCACTGGATTGCCGAAAGGTGTGGTCCTAACGCATAGAAACCTGGTCGCGAACCTCTGCCAGTGTGATGGAGTCATTGAATATGATCAAGAGGCTTCAGGTCTCGCTGTATTGCCATTCTTCCATATCTACGGAATGCAAGTTCTAATGAATGGGCTGCTCGCAAATGGGTGCACGGTTATCTCCATGCCGCGCTTTGATCTCGTCGATGCACTCACATTGATCCAGACCCACAGAATCACTCATTTTTTCGCTGTCCCACCAATGATCTTGGCGTTGGCTAAACATCCCATCATTGATAACTTCGATCTTTCTTCCTTAGATATGGTGTTATCGGGCGCCGCACCTTTGGGATCGGAACTTGCCGAAGAGGCAGCAGCACGAATTGGTTGTGAAGTTATCCAGGCCTATGGGATGACTGAACTTAGCCCCGCCACGCACATCACTCCAAGTGGGCAATATAGGCCAGGCTCTGTTGGCCTAACAGTTCCCAATGCTGAATGTAGGATCGTGGATCCGGAAACTGGTGAAGATCAAGATATCGGTAGCGAAGGTGAGCTTTGGATTCGTGGTCCTATGGTTATGGCCGGCTACTTAAATAATCCTGAAGCAACAGCTCTTACCATCGATGGAGAAGGCTGGCTCCACACAGGCGATGTTGCCTTAGTCGATGAACATCAACACTTTTACATCGTTGATCGCGTGAAAGAGCTTATTAAGTTTAAAGGTTTTCAGGTCCCACCAGCGGAGCTAGAAGCTATCATCATTTCTCACCCTTCTGTTGCAGATGTCGCGATGATCGGTGTCCCTGATGATGAGGCTGGGGAGCTTCCTAAAGCGTTTGTCACTCTCAAGCCTGAAATGGAAGCGACAGAGAGCGATATTCGAGAGTTCGTTGCAGAAAAGGTAGCTACCTACAAACAAATTCATATTGTTGAATTCATCGATGAAATACCTAAATCGGCTAGTGGGAAAATACTCCGAAGGTTCCTTCGGGATCGATCGTGAGTCCGCAGCCGACAGTTGTTGTTACTGGAGCGAACTCAGGCATAGGACGATCTACAGCTCTTCTCTTAGCAGAGAATGGCTTTAAGGTATTTGCAACAATGCGGTCCCTTTCGAGAGGTGAGAAATTGCGCGCATTGGCTTCTGAACATGCGCTTGATATTACTGAATTAGAGATTGATGTTACTGATGAGGTTTCTGTACGTGATGGCTTTGGACAAGTCCTTCAAGAACATGGGCACGTTGATGTTCTTATCAATAATGCTGGCATAGGTTCTAATGCCGCTATCGAAGACATAGATACTCATGGTGATAAGAACGTCTTCGAAACTAATTTCTGGGGAGTGATCCGATGCACACAAGCGGTTCTTCCCAGTATGAGGGAGCGCCGATCTGGGCATATAGTTCAAATTTCATCTATCGCTGGACGAGTTGGACTTCCAGGCCAGCCAATCTACTCGGCTTCGAAATGGGCATTGGAGGGGTTGAGCGAAAATCTGGCCCATGACCTTTCGGCTCATGGGATAAGGGTCTCCATCATTGAACCTGGGGTTACGAGAACAGCCATTCTTGGGAAAAATAATGATTTTCCTGACAACCCCGCGTATCGGGATACCTACCAACGAATGTTTGATATGTACGCTGCAGGCATCGCTGCAAACATACGCCCCGAAGCGGTTGCAGATAGAATTCTCGAGTGCCTCTCTACTACGACACACCAACTTCGCTGGCCAGTTGCTTGGGGTGCCGATCAGATGACTGACGCCCGTTTTGATGGCACTGTCTCTGATGCAGACTGGGTTATGCTGGGGAAACTCGTCGGCGAACCGGACAAGTGGGTTGAGAAATTTACTCAACTTTTCAATCTATAATTGGGGTTGAAAGAGCACGCGACGATCTCACGGCTAGCTGTCGCTATAATCCAGTAAGGACGTCCACACTACGAAAGTGCGAGGAGATCATATGTTAAAGCCCCGATTAAATCGGTTTCTAACTGCCATTACCGTGATTGCGTTGCTAAGTGTGGGAGTCAGCTGTGGTTCTGGTTCGAATTCGAGTACTGAAGATGCCTTGCGCGCTGAATTAGCTGAGACAAAAGCCCAACTAGATCAGGCTCAGCAAGTAATAGCCTCTCTGCAGTCTGGAGAAAGCGAAGAGGTCATTGAAGAAGATGGCCCAAACGAAGAAGAAGTAGAAGAACCGGACGAGGAAGATGAAAGCACTGATGAACGTAGTGACGAGGATCTAGAAATCATACTTACCGGAACATACACCTGGCTGGAGCAAAGTGATGCTGTGCAGGAACTTCAAGAGGCTTTAGAAATAGAAGCTGATGGCTGGTATGGCAATGACACTCGAACAGCGCATATAGCGGCACTAGAAGAACGTGAACTTGCTATTGATACCGTTCCTGAGAAACCATGTCCGGCACAAACCAGTTTAACTGAAGCAGTTGGGGCCACAACATCTGTAAGCGACCCCATACTGATAGATGTCGATGGAGATGGGACGATGGACGAAGCAGCTATCGCGACAATCGATGATGCCGTGTACCTTACGGTCGTAACTAGTTTCAATGGATCTACTGCATGGGTTGAAGCCACAGGAGCGGAAACTGCTTCACAGGCAACATATGTAACTCAGTTTGGTACTGATATAAACGGAGACGGCCTCCACGAACTATGGGTAAAAACTATTCCTGTCTCTGAACCAACTGGGGAAGCGCGAACACACTATATGTATGTTTTCATAGATTGTGCATTACAGGTGGTGGCAGATAGCGCTGGTTCGCCATACCGACTCCCGAGAGGGGAATTGCTTGACACTGGAGGACTTCTCTATATTGATTGTGTCACTTTGGGAGATGAGCCCATTATGGTGTACCACGAAGACTACCCAATTGGTGAACCCGAAGATGGTGATTACGTATGGGCGTACGTTCCTACTCCTCTCCGGCTCATTGGTTCGACGTTGGAAGTTGTCACTACGAATGAAATCAAGCGCGACATTGCTCCCGCTCCGAATCCTCTTCCAACAGATGACTGTGAGAAATGGTCATAGCTGCCCTGGGATGTAAATGATGGTTTCATCTATTGAAGAAATGATCGATTCTGAGAAGAGCGCCTCATTTCATCGAGATGGAGCTGTACTTCTCCAAGGAGTGCTTGATGATAAATGGGTAGAACTTTTAGCTGAAGGCCTTGACGAGTGCTATGAGGAACCAGATGGCATGTCAAGCGCTCTCGTATCTTCTGAAAGTGAACTGCGAATAGATCAATTCCCTGCTGCGAGATCCGAGAAGCTGAAGAAATTTATCTGTGAATCTCCTCTCCCTGCTCTTGTAGGAGCGATTCTTGGTGGCCCAATCCGTTTTTACATGGATCAGATGTTTTATAAACCTGCTGGCCGCCTGATGCCGACTCCCTGGCATCAGGACACAAGTTATTACAATGTGGAAGGCCATGATCTCGTTCGAGCTTGGGTCTCTCCAGATATTGTTCCTCGTGAAGCCAGTCTTGAAATTGTGAAAGGCTCACATCTTTGGAATATTACGTATCGACCACTCGCCGGACGGGATCCAGATCTCAGCGAAGAAGAACACGAAGCACAGATGTCAATGGCGAGAGAATTCGGAATCTATGAACGCCCTGGAGATGATTTCTCATACAACAGCGCAATTATGGACAAATCTCTTCCTGAAACTCCAAATATTGAAGCGTCACGGGGCTCTTTCGATATTCTCGGCTGGGACTATAAACCTAGTGACGTGATTCTTTTCCATGGAAATGTTTTACATGCGGCGCAGGGAGATATCGACCTTTCGTATCCCAGAAGAAGCCACGCCATTATGTACGCAGGGCCAAATATTCGTTATATCCATCGTCCAGGTCAAATTATTCCCGATCCGGCCGCTCTCTCCGAGCAGAACCCGCAAACAGGTCAACCACTCTCTGAATTTGGTGAGATTTTCCCACTGCTTTGGGCCCCTTTGCCAGGTAATTAGTACCTCAGCCGGCCATAGGTCTCGTTCAAGTTTCTTCCGGTGGGTTTTCGTTCCATGCTTTAAGAGACTTGATTTTTCTTAGAGTTTCCATTTTGTCGTACCTAAATGCAACAATGGAACCATGGTTATCTTTCTTGTTGTCGTGGTAGGGGTTCTTGCAGCCGTTGTCGCGTTTATGGTCATGACGCAAATGCAGAGAAACAAAGCACCTGATGTAGATCTTGGTCCAGTTAGCGGACTTGACCCTTCTATGCTGGAGCTACTGAAGAACGTCATCACTGCTGAGGTGACTACTGCAGCTCAGTCGGCGATGCATCAAACCAATGAGGGGACCCAACAGTTCTTTAAAGCGAACGCTGAGACCCTAACTGAACAGACAAAGAACCTTCTTAGCCCAATGCAGATAGAGCTTGCTAGCCTCAAAGAAGTCATTACGAACCTTCAGACGGCGCATAGTAACACCTCGGGTCAAGTCAATAATTTGAATCAACAATTGACTGACTTGAATAGTTCGACAAATCGGATGGTTGGGGCATTACAGTCACCCGTTTCTCGAGGTAAGTGGGGTGAGAACTCGCTTCGTAATATTATCGAACTTGCAGGGATGTCCCCTTATGCTGACTTTACGACGCAAACATCTGGGCAAGTGGATGGGAAGGTTGGTATTCCAGATGTCGTGATTCGCCTTCCGAATGATTCTTTTTTAGCGATAGACGCGAAAGCTCCTGGCTCTGCCTATGAACAGATGGTTGGTTCAGAAAGCCCTGATGAGCAGAAGCGCCTGTTGCAGTCCCATATTGGTGCGATGAAAGACCATATCAAAACTTTGCAAGGGAGGCGGTACTGGGATCAATTTGAGCATTCTCCGGAGTTCGTTGTTATGTTTGTGCCTCTGGAAAGTATGCTTTCAGATGCTTTACGAGCTGAACCGGCGCTGCTTGAAGAAGCGATGAAGAAAAAGGTGATCTTAGCTTCGCCAATGAACTTGCTCGCAGTCCTAAAGGCTACATTCCATGGTTGGCAGGCATTCCATATTCAGAAAGAGGCGCAAACTGTTGGGGATTTAGCGAAAACGCTTTACCGTCGTATCGGCACCATGCTCGATCATGCAGCAAAGGCTGGGAGAGGTCTTGAAAGCGCGAATAAGGGGTACAACGACATGATCGGCTCGATGGAGAAAATGGTCCTACCAACGATGCGGGAGTTCGATGAGCTGAACATCGTCAGTGAGCCTCCAAAGGAAATTAAGATTACTGAGACGCCGATTCGACCTTTGAATGTTCCTGAGCTTGATGAACGCCAAGAGGACGAAAGTCAGGGTTAAGCAAAGACGTCTCTATTTAGCTACTGCTTCTAGGCGGGCAGGGACATGCTTATGCCAAGGTGTTCCTGCGATTGGGTCGCGCCATTCAGTGCTTGTCAGTTCATTTGGTGCGACTCCGAAAGTTTCTGGGTTTCCTCCGGCTGGAGAGTAGGACAGTCCGTATCCGTTGGGAAGAGAGACGTATCCTGGCAAGACGGTTTCGTTAATTTCGACGACCGCGACTGCTTGTCCGGTTGGCGTGGTGATACGGACTCGCTCTCCATTGTCTACGTCCAGTTCTTCTGCATCTCTGGGGTGGATACGCAAAGCTCCTTCTTGGTCTTTTTTTCTCCAAGCTGGGTCGCGCACAATGGTGTTAGCCGAGAATCCTCTTCGTTCGCCTGCGGCGAGGATGTAGGGGTATTCTTCGCTGGTATATTTCACAGGGGCATTAACAAGTCCTTTAAGAGCTGCGTGCATTTCTTCAATATCCAGATGTATTCGTTGATCAGGCGTCGTGAGGAAGTCAAAAGCCTGTTCATAGGTATGTCGGGTAAAGATAACGCCATCTTCGCCATCGAGGATCGCTTGAAAAAGTGCGTTCCCTAATTCTGCTCCTTCTCCGGAATATCCAGCTGATCGGACCTGCTCGGGGTATTTTTGGGCGACCATTTGGCAGCTGAACCATAGCACTGCCCCGCCTTGCTTCTCCCATGGGAGGGTTTTACCTAATGTTTCGTAGAGGACAACCGCTCCATATTCAGCGATTGCCTTATTCTCTATTGCTGCATTCATAAATGCTTTGGAGAAACTTTGTAATCCCTCTTTGGCTGCGTTCCGAAGGGTTTCAAAATCCACTCCGTCAAGGGCTCCGGTTGCTTGGACGAGGCGGCTGTGAATCTCTGGTTCGGAGAGGGTTCCTTCCATTGGTTCAAGAATCGCTGGGCGGAGGTGGAACATGTTATCTGGGAATCCTGCTGCGAAAAAGGTTGCTTCGGCTTTTTCATACTGGGATGAAGCGGGTAGCACCCAATCTGCTTGCTCAGCTGTTTCTGTCATTGCGACGTCGATAACGACGGTACATTCTGCGGCGCGCATTGCTTTGCGGAATTT
>MDTG01415442.1_pt1 | contig 13810 bp, 13 predicted proteins | sample 811421 | NCBI WGS metagenome assembly MDTG01 (sample SAMN05326645, study PRJNA326480) | marine metagenome | isolation source: seawater | place: Pacific Ocean: South East | collected 2011 | reverse complement strand
TGAATGGCTTCGCAGCATCTTGGAACCATTTTAATTCTTTAATTCTCTCTTTTTCAGAAAGAGTAGAAAGACTAAATTCCCCTTTCGCCCATTTACTTATTGCGTCTGAATAAGCTGATGTCGAAACTAAAATGAAAGCAACAGTAGCAACTATTATAGTTTTCAATGTTTTAAACATTAATCCCCCTGTTGTTTTTTAATTATTTAATTGAAACAAAATAAAAACTTATTGTACAGTTATTTTTAATACAACTATGAGGTGATTTAATTTATTAGTGCTCTTTTAATTGCCTTTGACCAGCCATTTAGAAGTGTGTTTCTTGTTTTTTTGCTCATTTTGGGTAAAAACTTTTTATCTAAACTCCAATTTTTTGAAATATCTTTTAAAGATTTATAAGCACCAACTTTAAGTCCTGCCATAAATGCTGCACCTAAAGCCGTGGTTTCATGTACTTTTGGTCTTAACACTTTTACATTAACAACGTCAGATAAAAATTGGGCAAACCAATTATTCATGACCATCCCTCCGTCAACTTTTACTATTTTTGGCCTTAAGCCATCATGTTTCATTGCTTCAAACAAATCGTGAGTTTGATAAGCAACAGACTCTATAGTAGATCTAACAATTTCTTTAGGACCAGTATCTCTAGTTAGTCCACTTAAAACTCCCCTGGCATTTTGGTTCCAATAAGGCGCCCCCATTCCTGTAAAAGCTGGTACTAAATATACATCTTTATTATCTTTGAGAGATCTTAGAATTTTTTCTGTTTCGCTTGCTTTTTTAAAAAATTTCATTCTATCTCTTAACCATTGAACACCTGCTCCTGCAATAAATATAGATCCCTCCATTGCATAAGTTGTTTTGCCGTTAATTCTGTACGCTATTGTTGTTAAGAGTCTATTTTTTGAATAAATTTTCTTGCTACCAGTATTTAATAAAACAAACGCTCCAGTACCATAAGTGCTTTTAAGTGATCCAGGATCAAAACAACATTGTCCAATTGATGCAGATTGTTGATCACCTACAACACCGGTAATTGGTATTGATTTTCCAGTGATTGATGGGTGTGTACCTCCAAAATCATCAGAACAATTTTTAACTTCTGGTAAAATATGTTTTTTTATTTTAAGAATTTTTAAAATTGTATCATCCCATTTATTAGTCGTAATATTATAAATCATTGTTCTGCTGGCATTGGTGGCATCGGTGGCGTGGACTTTACCTTTTGTTAAACGCCAAATCAAAAAGGTATCTATAGTACCAAAGAGTAGTTGTTTATTTCGCATTAGCTTTCTTGCTTTTGGAACATTATCTAAAATCCATTTAATTTTAGTTCCAGAAAAATATGAGTCTATAGGGAGTCCAGTTTTATTAAAAATAATAGTTTCTTTATTTTGTTTTTTTAATTTTTTACAAAATTCTGCTTGTCTTCGATCTTGCCATACAATTGCTCTGTAAACAGTTTTCCCAGTTTTTTTATCCCATAAAACAGTTGTCTCTCTTTGATTTGTAATTCCAATGGATAAAATATTTCCTTTTAATTTTTTAGCTTTTTTAATTACATCTTTTAAAGTTTTTTTTGTTGTACTCCATATTTCTTCGGGATTGTGTTCTACCCATCCACTTTTTGGAAAATATTGAGTAAATTCTTTTTGTGAGGAATGAATAGGCTTTCCTTTCAGATTAAAAAGAATTGCTCGACTTGATGTAGTTCCTTGATCGATAGATACAATAAATTTAGGCATCAATTAAAATTTTCCCATTTAATATTAAGTTTTTTATCTTCAAGGATAGCATTAATCATAGCTATCATTAAAGGAAGTTTTTGATCATCAAAATCTTCTTTAACTTTTTTTCCAATTTCAAAAATTAGCTCAGCCCCTTCAATTGTAATATTGGGCATTTTTGTTTTCTTTGCTTTAGAAAAAATAATACCTTCGCCTATAAGAGAGCCCATTTTGCTATTTCTACCTCCTGCTGCACTTACATACAAATCTCCCAATCCTGCTAATCCTTTAACAGTTTCTTTTTTGCCTTTTAGGAATTCAGTAAATATTTCCATTTCATAAATAGATTGTTTGACTAAAGCTGCAGAAGTATTCAAATACAAATTTTCTTTAGTTTTTGTTTTATTTAACCCTGATGCAGCGCCTATAACCATAGAAAATATATTTTTAATAGCTGCACAAACTTCAACTCCATTAATATCTGAGGATGCTGTTGTGTGGTAATAATTCGTCGATAACATTTTGCTAAGAGATTCAGCGGTCTCTATCTTTTTATTTGCAATAACAACGCCGCTATGAACCCTATTTGCTAAACCTGCAGCTAAACATGGTCCACCAATAGCAGATAGATTAACATTTTTAATACCTCGGTCTAATAATAATCTTTCTAATTTATTTACTAAGAGTTCGTATTGATTTCCATTTACGCTTAAACCTTTGGTTAACATTAGTAAATTTGGAAGTTTACCATTTACAGATATTTTTTTAAGTTCTTCTGAAATCCAATCTATTCCTTTTGAACTAACTCCAATTACAATTAAGTCCGGAGTAGTTTTAAAAACATCGTTAATTAATTCGTATTTAGAAAATTTAATAGAATTTATTACCTCAATATTAAGACCAGTATGAAAACGGTTTGTATTTAAATTTTCAATAGTTTTGTTTTCCAAATGCGTGCCAACTATATTTACATCATGTTTGTTATCAGTGCATGGATAAGCAAAAGCTGTACCCATTGCACCGGCTCCAATTATAACTATTTTGCTCATTATTTAATTTTTAAAAAACACCTTTCGAAACAATATAAAAACGGCTAACAACTCAACTTTAGCAATTACCATGAAGATAATAAGTGAAATTTTAGAAAAAGTGAATAATTCACCAAATTGAATATTTTCCACGCCATAAATATGGGAGGATGTAGTGTTAGTAAGTGTTAAAATTGCTAATTTAAATGAATTTTCAAAGTTAAGAAAATCGATCATCAAAATACTACTTAAAATAAATAAGCTTAGAAAAAATAATATGAAAATTAAAAATGACATTTTAACATTTTCTGAATTAACTTTATTCTCAGAAAACATAATTTTTGTATTTATCATAACATTTGGTTTTACTAATTTATAAATTTCTATAAAAAAACCTTTAACTAAAATATAGATTCTTAAAAATTTAAGCCCAGAGGTAGTTGAAAGAACTGAACCTCCAATAATTGTTAGAATTATAAAAAACAATGCAAAATTATTAGGTATTTCCCCAATACTTATGCCTGAAGTTCCAATACTACTCAAAACATTTATAAATACTGTAGTGAGATTTAAATCATTGATTAAATAAAAAATAATAGAAAATACTACGACTAGAATTATTAAATAAACATCTTCTCTGTGCTCTTTAAGATTGTCTCTTCCTAAAAGGAAATTGTATAAAAGATAAAAGTTTAAAATTGAGATAAGAAAACCTAGGCATAAAACGAAAGATTGAAAATTATTTCTTATTATATCACTGAGAGAATCAGTTGGTAAAAAACCGCCTGATGAAATTACTGTCATCGTTAAATTCAGGCTATCAAAAAGCCTTATTCCTGATGTCAAAAAAAGGAAAAAAATTATTAGGGTCAAAGACGAATATATAATGAAAATTCTATTAGTAACATTTATAAGATTCGAAGAAAAATTAATTTTTTTTTCAAGATTAAAAGAAAAATCTATCATTTTAAAATTAATTTGCTTATTTGAAAATATTAGTACAAGAAATATTAAAAAATAAAAACCTCCTATCCATTGTGATGAGGATCTCCACAAAATTAATGGATTATCAAATGATGTTATATATTTGGTAACGGTAAAACCCGTACAGGTTAATCCTGAAATAGCTTCAAAGTATGAGTCAATAAAAGAAATATCATAATTACTTAAATAAAAAGGTATAGAAATAAAAATGGAAATTAAAAAATAGACTAAAAATATCAATAAGAGTTGCTCATATATATTGATATTTTCCCGTTCTTTTTTGGATAAATAAAAAAAAAGAAATCCTATTATTAAAGATGAAATTAAAACTAAGCCATAAGATAATAGGTTATCTAAGTAACTAAAATAAAAAGAATAAAAAATATTTATAAATGACATTATGCTTATTGGAAAACAGCTAAGGCCTAAATAATATAAACAGGATTTGATTTTCATTTTTATGAAGTTATTCTGAAAATATCTTCAACATCTTTTAATTGTTCTCTTTTAGATAGGACAACAACAATATCATTTTTTTCAAAAACAAAATTTGATTTTGGCATCATAACTTTATCTTTTCTAACAATAGCACCTATTCTTACTTCTTCGGGAAGATTTGAATCTTTAATAGATTTGTTAACAAGTTCTGATGTTTCTAAAATTTTTGCTTCTAAAAATTCATATTGTCCATCCAACAACGAATAAACTGTATCGATTGTTCCCATGTGTACGTGTTTCATAATTGTTGAAACCGTTGCCATTCTTGGATCTACCAAATCATCAATTTTTAAAGACTCCTGTAAAAGGTTATAGTTATGCTTGTGTATGATTGCTATTGTTCTTTTGGAAGGCGTATATTTTTCAGCTAAAACGCATGCCATTATATTATCCTCATCGTCATCTGTTAGTGCAAAAACTGTTTCTGCTTCTTCAATATTTGCCTCTTTTAGAATTTTTTCATCTAAGGGATCACCACAAATAACTATTGATGAAGAAAGTTCGCCAGCTATTAGTTCTGCTCTAGCTTTGTTTTTCTCTATTATTTTTGTTCGTAAACCATCTGTATTTTCCAAAAGTTTTGCTAAATGTAAACCTACATTTCCCCCACCTATTATCAGAATTTTTTCAGCAACTTTTTCATTGTGTCCAAAAACTGATAAAAGTTTATTTATTTGATCTGTACTTACAACTAGATAAACTTTATCACCTGGTTGCATTTTGTCATTTTTTTTAAAGAAAACAAAAGATTCTTTTCTTTCAGCTCCAAATATATAAGTTTTAAATTCTGGAAATTTTTTTGTTAAATCTTTTAAAGGAATATTTGCTATTGGACATTTATTTCCAATTAAAATTTCCAGCAATTTTACTTTATCTTTAACAAAAGGGACGTTGTCTAAAGCACCAGGGGCTTCTAATTTTCTGTATAAAGATTTTGCTACCTCACGCTCAGGAGATATAATCACATCAATTGGTATATTAGATTTATTATATAATTTACTCCATTTACCCTCTAAAAATTCTTGAGATCTTATTCTGGCAATCTTTTTTGAAATATTGAAAAGAGAACTAGCTATTTGACAAACAATCATATTTGTTTCGTCATTTCTAGTTACAGCAATTATCATATCTGCATCTTTTGCACCTGCGTTTTCTAAAACTGAAGGGTATGTAGCTCTTCCAACAATTCCTTTGACATCTTGGTTGTCATTAATTTTTTTAATATCTTCAGACGATTGGTCTATTACAGTCACTGAATGGCCCTGTGCCTGTAATTGTTTACTAATTGAAAATCCGACCATGCCGGCACCACATATTATGATATTCATGATTAGTTTATACCTTTAATGCCTAAAGATTTAAGTTTTCTATGAAGAGCGGATCTCTCCATTCCAATAAATTCAGCTGTTTTGGAGATATTACCTTTATTTTTCTTTAATTGTGTCAGTAGATAATTTTTTTCAAAATTTTCTCTTGCTTGTTTAAGCGGATAAGACATCGTAATGTTTGTATTTTCAATATTTGTTGTAGAATTTTGATTTAAAATTTCATGAAGTAATCTTCCTATATTTGATTTATTTTCGTTTTGAGAGAGAATTGATATTCTTTCCACCAAATTTCTTAACTCTCTAACATTGCCAGGCCATTGATAACTATAAAGCAAATCATCATTAACATTGATTTCTACTTCTGGAATTCCATTAATTTGAGAAATTTTCTTTTGAAAGTATTTGATGAGCAAAGGAATATCTCCACTTCTTAAATTAAGACTTGGTATCTCAATGGGTACTACATTTAGTCTATGATATAAATCTTCTCTAAAATTTCCTAACAAAACTTCATTTTTTAAATCTTTTGATGTTGAAGAAATAATTCTAACATTTACATAAATATCTTCTTTTCCATTTATTCTTTTAAATTTTTGATCAATTAATACTCTTAAAATTTTAGCTTGTGTATCTAAAGGTATTTCAGATACTTCGTCGATAAGAAGCGTTCCTCCTTTTGCCTTTTCTAAAAACCCATAAATTATATTTCCATCAGAATTTTCAGAACCAAATAATTCAATTTCATAATTATCAGGTTGTAATAAAGCCCCATTCAAAACAACAAATGGTTCTTTGCTCCTTTGTGAATTTTTATGTATTTTTCTAGCTAACAATTCTTTGCCTGATCCAGTAGGTCCATAAATTAATATTCTACTATCTGCTGAAGATAGTTTGGATGCTAATTTTTTAATTTTTGTTATCTGTAAACTTTCACCAATGAACTCGAATGAGTGGAAAGATCTATTTTCAAGTTGAAAGTTTTCTTTTTTTAAACGAACATTTTCTAGACCCCGTTTAATAACATTTAATAATTGTTCTGGAGCAAAAGGTTTAGTTATAAATTCATAAGCTCCTAACTTAAGAGACTCCACAGCCATTTCTACATTTGCGTGCCCAGAAATCATTACTACAGGAACAAGATCTGTGATTTTTTTAATTTTTCTTAATAGGTCTATACCATCTTTATCACCTTTATCTAATTTTACATCTATAACTGCTAAATCAGGTAGTTTTTTTTCAATTTCAAAAACTGCCTGGTTATAGTTTGCGGCTTCTCTTACATTATAATTTTTATCCTTCAAAATTTCAGAAATTAAATTTCGAATATCAAAATTATCGTCGATTACTAATATTTCTTGTTTCATGAATAAATAGGAAGATTAATTATTATCTCAGCTCCCTTTGTATTTTTTATAAAATTAATATCACCTTTATGATCATTGATAATTTTTGTAACAATTGGCAATCCTAAACCTGTCCCTTCTTTTTTAGTGGTAAAATAAGGTTTGGTAATGTTTGTAGTTTCGTTAAAGCCAATTCCATTATCCAGTATTTTGATCTCTATATATTCATTATTATCATTTATTTCTACATTAATTTTACCTTGTAAATTGCTAACTTTTTGTTTTTTTTCAGCGATTGCTTCTAAAGAATTTTTTATTAAATTTAAAAAAGCTCTGTATAACTGTTCGCTATCAGCATTTATAAAATTATCTTTACTCATATTATTAGTAAGTTTTATATTTAATTTACTATCAGACATTTGATAAAAAGAAATGACTCGATTTAATATATCATTAATCTTTACTTTCCTTAAAATAGGTTTTGGCATTCTTGCAAAATCTGAAAATTCATTCACAAGCTTTTTAATATCAAAGATTTGCCTATTAATTGTTTCTAAATATTTAGAAAATTCACTTTTATCATCTTTAAGTTTATCAGAATATTTTTCCTTTAGTCTATCTATAGAGAGTTGAATTGGTGTTAAGGGATTCTTAATCTCATGAGCAAGTTTTCTTGCGACTGACTCCCACGCAGAATATCTTTCAGCAACAAGAAGTTTGTCTTGTTGTTTTTTTAATCTATCTATCATGTTATTGAAGTTTTTATTTAAAATTTTAATTTCTTCATCCGACTCTACTTCTGGTACTTTACTATCCAATCGTCCTAAGCTTATATTTTTAGATGCTGATATAAGATTTATTATTGGTTTTGTTAATCTTCCTGCAAAGGTAATTGCGAGTACTATTGTTAAAAAAAGTAACATAGAAACAATAACTATATAAATTATTGCAAAAGTGATTTTGATACCTGTCCTGTTATTTTCGACAGTATAATAAAAATTAACTGCTTGCTCAGTGTCATCCAGATATTGAAGCAACTGTGGACTAACATTTCTTGAAATATATAAGTAGGTATCTATATAATTATTTAATTTTAACATTGCTGCAGTTTTATTTTCTGTAGAGTGTTTTATTTGAACAGGTTTACCATTTAATGCTTGATCGTATTCATCATCTGTTGGTAATTTAAATTCATCTTCAGGATTATTTGTTTCACCAAGAAGTATTGTTCCCGTACCATCAATTAAATATATTTCATCTAACCTTCTTAGTGTTTTTTGAGACCTGATAGTTTTTTTAACTCTATTTGGATTTGAATATAAAATATCGGAATATCTATTTAAATCAATTCCAACCAGAAAAATATCAGCCTCGATTGTTTTTTTTGTTTCATCAATATAATTTTTTGCAACTTCGTAAGAATTATTAACTGCAGCTGTTATTTTTCTATCGAAATATTTCTGTAATCCGATATTAAATAAAATTAATGAAAAAATAGCTACTACTAAAGAAGGTATAAATGCAAATAAAGAAAATTGAAGAACATAATTAATATTAGTTTTAGATCCTGTTCTATTACCTTTATATTGTAGAAATAATCTTGAGGTTTCTCTTACAAGCAAAAGAACAAAAATTGCCAGTATGGTAACATCCAATATAAGTAGGTATTGGAGATTATTTTCATTTAAAAAAATAAAACTCTGATTTATAAAAGTTATAAAAGTGAATACTCCTAGTAAAACTGATATTAATGAAATGGTAAAAAACCATTTGAAATTTTTAATAGTATTTAGCATTTTAATTTCTTAACATTTTACATAAATATGAGGTAAATTAATATAATGAGTTTTTGCTTAATTTTGTTGGCAGCTGGCGATAGTAAAAGATTTGCATCTAGAATACCGAAACCATTTATAAGAGTTGGTGGAAAATCCTTATTAGAGCACTCATTGTCCAAATTTAATAAAATAAAAGAAATTAAAAACACTATTTTGGTTATTAACAAAAAACATAAAAAATTCTTAAAAAATATTAAATCGACAAATTTTACAAAGGTAATAGGAGGACATAATAGGCAAGAATCAACTTATAATGCTTTAAAATATATTAAAAAAAATAGAATTAAATGCTCAAAAGTACTTATACATGACTCAGCAAGACCAAACTTTACTATTGGATTAATAAAAAAAATTATTAGTGCTTCTAGAAAAAATACAGTTATTCCAAAAGTTCCTGTTCATGACGCTCTAAAACAATTAATTGATAAAAAAAACTTATTAAATCTACCAAGAGATAACTTCTTTTCGACTCAAACACCGCAATCTTTTAATTTTAATGAAATATTGAAACTTCATTCACAAAACAAAATTTTTTACAAAGATGATGATCTTTCTTTAGTCCAGTCTCTAAAAAAGGTTAAATTTGTTGATGGAGAAAAAAATAACTTCAAAATTACCAATCAACAAGATCTTATTATGCTTAAAAACTTTATGAATTTAAAGGTAAGAACAGGAATAGGTTTTGATGTCCACAGATTAGTTCCAAAAAGAAAATTGTATTTAGCCGGCTTGAAAATTAAATCTAAAATAGGAACATTAGGACATTCAGATGGAGATCCTGTTCTGCATTCTATAACGGACGCGATTCTTGGAGCATGTAGTATGGGAGATATAGGTCAAATTTTTTCTGATAAAAGTAAAAAATTCAAAAATATAAGATCAACTATTTTATTAAAACAAGTGATGGAAAAAGTTAAATCTAATGGTTATTACATAAATAATTTAGATATAAACATAATTGCACAAACTCCTAAAATTAAAAAATTTAAAAATAAAATGATAGTTAACATTTCTAAATTGTGTGAGATTTCAAAAGACAAAATAAATATAAAAGGTAAAACTACAGAAAAACTTGGTGTTATAGGAAGGGAAAAAGCGATAGCAGCAGAGGTGATAGTTTCGATGTTTAAATATGATTAATAAAATAAATTATTATTTCATAACACTTTTTATTTTTGGAAATACAATTCAAAAATTTAGAGGAACATGGGCATCTATGTTTACAACATTATTTTTATTCTTAGTTATATACATCATAAAAATACCGATCCCTTTGGTTTCAATATTTATATTAGTAATTTTATTTTATTCTTTTTTTGCAATAAGATCTTGTTTAGAACAATTCAAAGATGAAGATCCTCAAGAAATTGTGATAGATGAATTTATTGGGCAATCAATACCTATAATTTTGTATGAACTTTTCCATGCAGATAGAAATAATTCGATCGAAGAAGCTTTACAAATATATTTATGGTTCTTTCTTTTATTTAGATTATTTGATGGACTAAAACCTTTTCCAATTGATTATATTGACAATAAATATAAAAATACATTTGGCATTTTATTTGATGATATTTTGGCTGGATTTTATGTAATTTTCTGTCTCGTATTATTTATGGTTGGAAAAACTATTATTTTTTAATGAAGAATTTAAGCAATAAAATTATTAGATTACTAAGAAAAAAAAGATTGAAACTGTCTATTGCTGAATCATGCACTGGCGGTATGCTTTCAAACTCTATTACTTCCGTAAGTGGATCTTCTAAAGTATTTAAAATGGGACTGGTCACTTATTCTAATGAATCAAAAAGACAACTTTTAAAAGTACCCAGGCAAATATTTAAAAAATACGGTGCCGTAAGTATTCAATGCTGTTATTCAATGCTTAATGGTCTAAATAAAATAGGAAAAGCAGACATTTGTATTTCTATTACAGGGATAGCCGGGCCAAATGGTGGAAGTAAAAAGAAACCGGTAGGATTAGTTTACATAGGTATTAAAAAAAATAATAAAGTTAAAATTAATAGATATTTTTTCCAAAAAAAGGGTCGTTCTAACATACAAAAAGCTGCTGTTAAAAAAGCTTTAGAATTAATACTTCAGTCATTTAATTAAATATAAAAATCATCATCTGTGCTACGAGATGATTTGCTAACATAAATATTACAATTGCATCTATATATAAAAGAAAAATCAATTTATTTCTTATTCTTTTTTTTTCATTTAACAATTGTATATCTTTATCCCAATAATTTTTATAATTTTCATGATCTTTAAAGTCATAAGAAAACATCCAGTAATTTTCCTCATTTTCTTTAGGATCTCCGCTTTTAAAATAGTTAATCCAGTTTTTAAGGTAGTACCAGATAATTAAAAAAATTATAAAAAATAGTAATGTAGTAAACATTATTTATTAAATAACTCTATAGCTCTTTTTTCAAAAGCGTTAGCAATATTTTCTAAGCCTTTATTGAAAGATTTTTGCATAATCATATTATAAACAATGTTTTTTATTTCAAAATCAATCATAAAATTCACCTGGCTCTGACTATTAATTTCTTTTATTTCCCATTCGTTTTTAAGATGCTTTAATGGTCCGCCTATATTACTGACAATAATTTTATCTTTTTCTTTATAATAGGTAACATGACTTTTGTAAGTTTGGTTTAAAAATTTTTTACCGACTGTTAAATCAGCTTCGATCTCAACTATATCTGCCCTATCTTGTCGTTTATAAATTTTACCATTTATACACCATGGTACAAATTCAGGATATTTTTCTATATCTAATATCATATGAATTAGATCTTGTTTTTTACAAGGTATAATTTTTTTTATTGAAGCGTTTGGCATTTAATCTTCTCATCTCTAACAGCTTTTAATTTTTTAAAGTCTTCGTCTGCATGATAAGAGGATCTTGTTAAAGGAGATGATGCAACTAATAGAAAACCTTTTGTCAAAGCAATATTTTTTAATTCTACAAATTCATGTGGACTGTAATATCTCTGAAGAGGGTAATGTTTAGCTGAAGGTTGCAGGTATTGTCCAATTGTTAAAAAATCAACATTAGCAGTTCTTAAATCATCCATTACTTGTAATATTTCATCTTTCTTTTCTCCTAGTCCAACCATTAAGCCTGATTTTGTAAAAATATTTTTTTTAATTTTTTTCGCAGACTCTAATAATTTTATAGATGCAAAATATCGAGATCCAGGCCTAACAGTTAAATATAAACTTGGGACTGTTTCAATATTATGATTAAACACATCAGGTGAAGCTTCCAAAACTTTTTCATAAGCATTTCCTTTTCTAAGGAAATCTGGTGTTAGAACTTCAATTGTAGTATTTGGATTGTTTTTTTTTGTTTCTAAAACCACTTCCTTAAAATGATTTGCTCCGCCATCTTTCAAATCATCCCGGTCTACAGAAGTAATTACAACATGATTTAAATTTAATTCTTTTACTGCTTTAGAAATTTTTAGTGGCTCTAAAGGATCGAGCTTATTAGGTTTTCCAGTTTTAACATCACAAAATGCACATCCTCTTGTGCATGTATCACCCATAATCATAAAGGTGGCATGTTTTTTACTCCAACATTCGGTAATATTAGGACAGTTAGCTTCCTGACATACTGTATTTAGGTTATTTCTGTTAACAATTTCTTTTGTTTTAAAAAAAATTTTAGTGTCTAGTATTTTAGACCTTATCCAATTAGGTTTTTTTTTAATAGGATTTATTGGTTTATTTACTTTTTCAGGATGTCTTGGTTTATTCATTTATCTTAATTAGTATTTCATCTTTCTTGCCAAATTTAAACTTATCTCTAATTAATGTATCAATATAATCATAATTCAAGTTTTCAGACAAAAGTAAGTTTTTTTTCTCAAAATCATCTATTTGCTTTGTTAACGAAATTTTTTTATCTGTTAAATCTTTTTCTAGATTTTTTTTATCAAAATAAGAGAGTAACCCTCTGTCACCAGAAAAAAGGTGTATTGCAATATATATAAATAAAAAAATATTTAAAAAAAGGATTTTTCTTTTTTTTAAAACTTCAAAAAATTTCATATCTAGATTTTAGCCATTTTAGCAGAATTTCCAAGTTCCTCTTCTATTCTGAGAAGCCGATTGTATTTAGATACCCTTTCAGATCTAGCTAATGATCCTGTTTTAATTTGAGAAGAATTTGTCGCAACTGCTAAATCTGCTATAAATGTATCTTCTGAGTCGCCAGACCTGTGTGAGATAATTGTTTTAAAGCCATTTTTATGAGCTAATTCAATCACATCTAATGTCTCGCTCACAGTACCAATCTGATTTAACTTAACTAATATGGCATTGGCAGATTTTTCTTCAATACCTTTTTTTAATCTTTTGAAATTTGTAGCAAACAAATCATCACCAACAATTTGTATATTTGTTTGATTTGTTAATTTTTTCCAAGAATCCCATTCATCCTCTTTAAAAGGATCTTCGATTGATTTAATTGGATATTTGTTAATCAATTCTGAATAATTATCAAGAGTTATAGGGTTTTTTAGTTCGTTTGCAGCAACGTCAAGACAAATTGAAAAGTCATCTCTTGGACTAAAACCAGATTTTTCTATCGCTTTAGTTATTAATTTAATTGCCTCTTCAGTATTTTTTAAATTTGGAGCAAAACCACCCTCATCTCCAACATTAGTATTATCAACCATTTGCTTTAAATTTTGTATTACTAAAAAACTTTTTCTAATAGCTTCTTTGAATGTATTTGATTTCTCAGGTCGTATCATAAACTCTTGGATATCTAAATTATTATTAGCATGAACACCTCCATTAATTATATTTAAGAGAGGTACAGGCAATTGATATTTTTGTGATTTTCCAAGACACTTGTATAAAGATAATTTTTTTTCGATTGAATTTAATTTACATATAGCCATTGAAACAGCTAAAATTGCATTTGCACCAAGTTTTTTCTTTTGTTCTGTTCCGTCTAAATCAATTAAAGATAGACAAAACCTTAATAGATTTAGATGGTACTGAACAAAAGAAAAAACTTGGTGCAAATGCAATTTTGG
>MDTG01080569.1_pt1 | contig 13810 bp, 11 predicted proteins | sample 811421 | NCBI WGS metagenome assembly MDTG01 (sample SAMN05326645, study PRJNA326480) | marine metagenome | isolation source: seawater | place: Pacific Ocean: South East | collected 2011 | reverse complement strand
TAAAAGCTACTTGGCATGAAAACCCTCGTGTCTCTGAAGAAGATATTAAAGAGGCAAAGAAAACAATGTCCGAGGCTGAGTTTGCACAAGAGTATATGGCAGACTTTAATGTTTATGAAGGTCAAATCTGGTCATTCAATCACGAAGAATGTATTGCAGATTTTACAAACTTTGAAACTAGAAATATGGACGTATTCGCAGGCCTTGATGTGGGATATAAAGATCCAACAGCTTTCTGTGTTATAGCATATGACTGGGACGAAAAGAAATATTATGTGCTAGATGAATACCTAGATGCTGAGAGAACAACTGAACAACATGCAATTGAAATTCGAAAAATGATTGATAAGTGGAATATTGATTGGATTTATATTGATTCTGCTGCCCAACAGACCAGATTTGATTTTGCACAAAATTACGATATTACTACTATTAATGCTAAGAAATCAGTACTTGATGGTATTGGACATGTAGCAAGCATAGTCGATAACGATGATATTATAGTCCACCAAGGTTGCAGAGAGGTATTACTATCTCTTGACCAATACCAGTGGGATCCAAATCCGAATTTGATGAAAGAAAGACCAAAACATGATGGGGCATCTCATATGGCTGATGCTTTACGATATGCACTCTATACATTTGAAACTACAGCCACCTCGTTTTAGTAACAGTTGGGAAAAATACTTCTTGACTTTTGGTATCATCTTTTGTTATAATTCATTATAAGAGTTAGATATGAAATTTAAGAGAGATTTAGTGAAATACGTAAGAGACAAAGCTAAATCACAATATAAAAAAGGAAAAGAATGTTATATTTGTGGAAGCACAGATAATTTAGATTTTCACCATTTTTACGGATTGACCGAACTGCTAGACACTTGGCTACGCATGAAGAACATAACTATAGAGAATGAACAAGATATCCTAGATGTTCGAGAGCAATTCATCGGTGAGAACTCTAACGAAGTTTATAATAAAACCGTTACTCTCTGCCATCAGCACCACTTGAGACTGCACTCAATATACGGAAAGCGACCCAAGTTAATCACCGCAGAGAAGCAGGCAAGATGGGTCGAAAAACAAAGAGAAAAAACACATGGCATGGTACGATAGATTTTTAGGAATAAATAGAGAGAAAACGGAGGATAAATTAAATCCTTCGCAGTACGTTATATCCAGAAATGAGGGTATGACTATCAACTCGCGAGAAGTTGTTACTAATTACAGAAATGCATATGAGCAATTAGAGATTGTTAATAGAGCAGTAAATATGATAGTAGATGATGTTTCCGAGATTCCTTTTACAGTTGGAGAGCAGAGACAAGGCACTAACAATATAGTAAAAAATATTAGAAGGTCTAAAGTTAATACACTTATTAATGTAGAGCCAAATCCCTTTCAAGATGTAAGCACATTTAAAAGAAATCTTTTGATAGACTTACTAATAGATGGGAATATATTTATATATTTTGATGGTGCTCACTTGTATCATCTACCAGCAGAAAAGATAACAATTTATTCTGATGATAATACTTATATAGAAAAGTATTCATTTGATAACAGTATAGATTACAACGTTAATGAGATTATCCATATAAAAGAAAATAGTTTTAATTCTATTTATCGTGGAACTCCAAGACTAAAACCTGCATTTAGAACAATGCAACTACTTGGAAGTATGCGAAGATTTCAAGACAATTTTTTTAAAAATGGAGCAATCCCAGGATTAGTACTAAAAAGTCCTAATACTCTTTCTGAAAAAATTAAAGAAAGAATGTTACAGGCTTGGAGTATAAGATATAATCCAAATACAGGCGGAAAAAGACCTCTCATTCTTGATGGTGGTTTAGAAGTTGATAAACTTTCTGAAATTAATTTCAAAGAGTTAGACTTTCAAGAATCAATTAAATCGAATGAGAGAATTATTTTAGAAGCAATGGGTATACCACCAATACTTATGGACGGTGGTAATAATGCTAACATTAGACCAAATCATAGATTATATTATTTAGAAACTATACTACCTATAGTAAGAAAGATAGGATATGGTCTAGAAAGATTTTTTGGATTTGAACTTAATGAAGATGTAACAGGTATTCCTGCTTTACAACCAGAATTAAGAGATCAAGCTGCATATTATGCAACATTAGTGAATACAGGTATTCTTAGCGCTAATGAAGCTAGAGTAGCAATGGGTAAAGATCCAATAGACGGATTTGATGAACCAAGAGTACCTGTAAATTTAGCAGGTTCATCAGTTAATCCAGAGGAGGGGGGACGACCACAAGAAAGTTCTCCAATAGAGGAAGAATAATGACAAAAAATATGATGTTAAAAGCTGTTTCCGAGTTCTTTACTAAACACAAAGTAGAGAAAATGGATTTAGCTACATATAAGTCACATGGTTCAGATGTTCCTGTTAAAGACTTCTTACTTAGAAGAAACTTTGGCTCATGGAACAGAGTTCTTAGCTGTGTGAACCATAGATTTCCTGTTTCTGTCGCTCCTGTTGTAGAAAAAACTACACCAGCACCGAAGCCAAAAGCTGAGGTAAAAGTGGAGAAACAAGATGGCAAATAAGATATTTCATTGGACAAACACGTTCAAGACCTTAGGCGAAACCGATGATGGCGGCATCGACATCAAAGGTTCTGCAAGTACAAATGCACTAGATAGAGCTGGCGACATAATTGAAGCAGAAGCATGGACAAAGGGTGGATTGGAAAATTTTAAAAATAATCCAGTACTACTTTTTAATCATGACTACAATAGACCTATCGGTAGAGCAACAGGTTTAGAAGTAACCGATAAAGGCTTAGAAATAAATGGACGTATTTCAAAAGCTGCCGGTGAAATAAAAGATTTAGTTAAAGACGGTGTTCTTGGAGCCTTTTCCGTTGGTTTCAGAGTCAAGGACGCTGATTATATGACCGAAACTGACGGATATAAAATCAAGGACGCTGAACTATTTGAAGTGTCCGTAGTATCTGTTCCTTGCAATCAAGGTGCAACTTTTTCAGTTGCTAAAGGCTTTGATAACATGGACGAGTACGAAAAATTTAAAAAGCAATTTATAAAGGCTAACTCAGTTGACTCAGCAGACGCTGTGAAAGTTGAGCAGCCAAGCGGGGAGAAATCCCAAAAAATGGAGACTAAAATGTCGGAAGAAAAAATGAATCCTGAAACTTCTCCAGAGTTCGATCTTGACAAATTCGCGTCTGAAGCAGCTGAAAAAGCTGTAGCTCAGTACGCAATGAAGCAAGCAGAACTTAAAGCAGCAGAAGAAAAAGCTAACGCAGAGGCCGCTGAAAAAGCCGCTGAAGTGGAAGCTTCTGAAAAGGCTGCTCTAGAAGCTAAGCAGGAAGAACAAAAAGTTGTTGTCAAAGCAAGTATGACAGGAGCTGAAAAACTTGTTTCTGATATTGAGAAAAGAGTCAATGAAAAGCATGAAGATTTAGAGTCAGTGGTTAAATCACTAGAATCTGAGTTAAAGGAGAAATCCGAAGAAATCATGAATATCAGAGAGTCAAAAAGAATTTTCTCAGATAGACAAGGTAAAGGCGACTGGAAAAAAGCTTTTGAAAACGACGTTATGGATGCAAAATTTGCTGGTCTAGCGACTGGTAGAGGTTGGGACACAGACTATGCTAAAGGTGTCATGGAAAAAGTAAACCAACATTCAGGTGTACAAGTATCCTCAGCAGACTTTGAGCAAGTTGTTTCAACAAACATCGAAAGAGATATTCAGAATGAATTAGTATTAGCACCTCTATTTAGAGAAATACCAATGACTTCAGCGAATATGATTATTCCAATCTTACCAGATGCAGGGTATGCTGAATTTACAGCTAACCAAGCAGCAAGTGGTTCTTCACCACATGGTAATTTACAAGAAAGAGGCGATGCATACAACCCTGGTTCAGCAGGTGGTGTCGACTTAACAGAAAAAACTCTTTCAACTGTTAAACTAATTTCAAAATCATTCATTGGTAATGAAACAGAAGAAGATGCAATTATGCCAGTACTACCTCTCATTAGAGAATCAATGGTAAGAGCGCATGCAAGAGGTATCGAGAATGCCATCTTAGCAGGTAACAACTCTGCTAATGGTGTATATTCATCAGGTGCGTTTGATGGTTTAATCCAACTAGCAGCACAAGATGATAGTTCTGGTACTCACGTAACAGCATCAACAACTAACTTTGCAACAGATAAATTAGAAGCAACTGACCTATTGGCAATGAGAAAAGCTATGGGTAAATATGGTGTAAACCCATCAGAAGTTGTTTATCTATTATCACAAAGAAGTTACTTTGAATTACTAGAAGATGCAGAGTTCCAAGATGCTAACCTAGTTGGCGATATGGCAACTAAGCTATCAGGTGAAATTGGTCAAGTCTTTGGATCAAGAGTATTACTAGTAGACGAATTTGCTACTCCAGCAGTAAGCAAAGTCCACGCAGTTTCTTTATATGCTAGAAACTATGTAATGCCAAGACTAAGAGGCGTAACAATTGAATCAGACTATGATGTCGAGAATCAAAGAAGAGTTCTTGTGGCTTCACAAAGACTCGGATTTACCGATATGATTGATGGTGCAACATCTGTTCACATCAGAACTTATAAAGCTAGCTAATAGCTAAAAGTAAGGCTTGAGGGGAGCCTATCCCCTCACTTTTTAGGAAATATTATGGCAAATTTAGTAACATTAAGAGAATACAAAGACTTCGCAGGAATTACAGGAGTAAATCAAGATGCGAGGCTAAATGTTATTATCCCTTCCGTAAGCCAAGCAGTAAAAACATACTGTGGAACGAGTTTTGTTGACCACTTTAGTTCAGCAAAAACAGAGTTTTTTGATATTACAGATAATTTGACTACTAAGATAATTGTCGATGAGAGTCCAATTGTGAATGTAACATCAGTACAAGAAAGAGAATCTCAAGCAGATTCTTATGTAACTTTAATAAGTGAAGATTCTGACAGTAGTGGAAAGTATGACTATATAGTTGATATGGAAAGAGATACAATTATTAGAACTACGTCTACAGGAGACAAATCGTTTCCAAAAGGCAGAAAAGCAGTAAAGGTAGTGTATACCTCTGGTTATGCTTCTACTCCGTCAGACTTAAAATTAGCATGTTTTGATTTGGTAAAATATTACCTTAAAGATGAAAGAAAAGAAAGACTAAGTATAGCAGGTGCTCAGATACAGAATCAAGTGTCTACTAGCTTACGAGATAATATAGACTTTCCAGACCACATCAAGAGAATACTTGATTTCTATAAAGTTTATAAATAATGCCTACGAATACATCTTTTCGTTATAAGACTATTGCAAAAGCAAGTAGAGGAAAACTTCTTGATAAGATTATAACAGAGCAGTCTAAGAAATTATTTCAAAGCACTGATATGATTCGTAATACGTTAAATACTGAGGGCACAGTGCAGGTTACTAAGCAAAATGAGTTTTTTGCAAAATTAAGAACATCATATGCCAAACTAGATCAAGCTCAAATAGATAATATTATAGAGTATGCTTCAGTAGAAACTTATGGTGAACTAAGCGCAGCTTTAAAGAAACTAAAGTCAGCATTAGACGATGCGAATATGGTAGCTTTAAGAAATAAAAAAGGCGATATTCAATGGGAACACGACCATGTTACTCAAGAGCCTATTAATGTAGCTATCACTGTAACAATTATAGCACTTGTAGACTGTATAAAAGATATGGAAAGTGGCAGTAAATTTACAGATACAGGGATTGGTGCTAATACTGGTCTACCTTCTATACAAATAGCAGGTCTTAAAAACATAGTTAATGAGCTACGAGTACTTAGAAAGATGGGAGACTTATTAGAAAATAATCCATCTCTTACTCCTGCTCAAATGAGACAGATAATTGAGAACGATGGTTTTGTAGATATTAGTACTTTAAAACAAAAAGATTTAGGATTTAAAGATGGAACTGCAGCAGTAATTAGTACGACACTTACTAGTAAGCATAAAATTAAGTCTGACAAGCAAAAACAAGTAGGTGGTGCAAAATTTGCTTTACTTAATGCACAAGCAGACGTACAAGATCAATTTGTTAAAGATTTAATTACAGAAATTAAAGCAGTACAAGTAGATAGAATTACTGGATCAAAAAGTTTACAGAAAGCAAGACAAGAAAATATATCAAAGTTAGTTAGAGGAAAGAGACCTAAAAACGCAAAAGTTAAATCAAAGTCTCGAGTAACTAAAAAAGGAACAAAAAGTAATATTCCAGCTAGATTAGGAAAACATTTGGTAAGAGAAACTTCTGCAGATATAGCAAGAGCAGTAGCAATACTAGATGCTAAGATAGGGGCAGCTAAGAAAAAAAGAAAAACTGGAAGAGAAGCTGGAGACAAACAAAGAGACCTTAATCTGCTTAGAACAAAGATTAACACAAGATTAGGAGCAGCTGTAAGAAGAAATATGGGTAGACCTGCATTGAATAATCAAACAGGAAGATTTTCAAATAGTGTAGTACTACTTAATTTATACCAAAGAGGAGAAACTCAAGTAGCAGGGGATTATACATATTTACTAAGTCCTTATGAAACATTTGAGAATACTGGACAAAGACAGTGGCCTACAGGATATAATCCTAATCCTCTTATAAAAACAAGTATAAGAGAAACAGCTGAAGCAGTAGCAGAAGAAAGGTTCACATTTTATTTAAGGAGAGTGTAATGCCACAGTATATGACAGCAAGAAAAAAGATTGCAGTTGCACTTTCTAAAAAACTAAAGGATATAGACGGTAGTCACCCTTTTAAAACAAATGTTTTTGATAATGTAGAAAGTAAACTTAGCTTTCTAGACGAAATAGAACAATACCCAAAGGTATGTGTAGTATCAGGAGATGAAACTAGACAATATTTACCTGACGGATTTAAATGGAGATTTTTAATAGTTTCCGTTAGAGCATACATTCATGATGAAGATGATGCTCAAGAAACATTGGCACTTTTAATCGAAGATATCGAAAGAGTAATAGATGAAAGTGACACATTAGTGTATGATGACGCGGTCTCACCTAATTTGCAAACAACATCAATGACGATACAAAGTATCACAACTGATGAAGGCGCTATAGCCCCCTTGGGCATAGGAGAGATTCTCGTTGAAGTACGATATTAGGAAACGATAACGCTCATTAATGTGATGCGGAATCCTTTCCAAAGAAAAAATAGGAGAAAGCAATGGCTTTAAATCTATCGAGAAATACCAAAGTATTTGTCAGTTCAGTAAATGGAGTAAGCACAGATGGCAACGCAGCAAGAGGCGCAATAGTTGATTTAAATATTACTGGCGGTTCTGGTTTTGCAGTAAATGAAGTGTTAACTTTAACTGGAGGAACAGGTACTGGAGCAAAAGTTATAGTAAAAGCAGTAAGTGGCTCAGGAGCAATTACTGAAATTTACATACCTAATAACTTTAGAGGTAGTGGGTATACAAATACAAACGCTCTAACAGTTGCTTCAGGTTCAGCTGGAGGTTCTAGTGCTGGTTTTACCGTTAATGGAGTAACTCAAACAACTGCAGACGGTACAAGAACTGGTTTAGGTCTTTTTAAAGGTAACGAAAAAGACGCAAATACTTTTAAAATAGGTGTATTAGATGGTTATAGTTTCTCACAAGCTAGTGAAAGTACTGATGTAACAATATCAGAAGCTGGAGCAGCACCAAATAGAGGATCAAAAAGATTTAATGATGCTCTAGCACCTGCAGAGTGGTCTTTCCAAACTTATGCAAGACCATTTGAGCATGGCGCCGCAAGCTTTAGAGCTAGTGGTACTCATGACTTTGCGGAGAATATTCTTTGGGCAGCTTTAGCAGGACAAACCATTCCTGCAAGGGAAGGGCCTTCTGATGGTTCAGGGAACACAACAAACTCTGGTATTAACTTTAATGCTAATGATGTTGAAGTAGACTTCCTTGCATCAGATGCTCACGAACTTTTGAAACTACAAATTTTCTTTGCACTTGAAAATACAACTTACAGACTAAATGAGTGTCAGGTAAACCAATTAGAGATTGATTTCTCAATTGATGGTATCGCAACACTTAGTTGGTCAGGAAATGCAACATCTATTGATCAGGTTACAGCAGCTATAGAAGATCCTTCTAAAGCTTTAGTAGTACCAGCAACTGGAAATAACTCTTCTAGTACTGATGCAACATTTATTGAAAAATACAGCTATGTTGATGTAACAGATTCAAAAGATGCAGACTATTTAAGAAACAAGTTATCCACTCTTACCTTAGAGTGTGAAGAACAAGGCGGTGGAAAAGACTCTGGTGGTTTAGACGAACATAAAGCATCAGGAAGTGATGCTTATGATATAGCTATCACTGGTGGTACTATAACAATCGCTAACAATGTTACTTACTTGACTCCAGAAACACTTGGTGTTGTTGACCAATCAATTGGTTCATTTACTGGAACAAGACAAATTAGTGGTAGTTTAACTTGTTACCTTGATACAAAACCTAACGGTTCTAATACTCTTTTAACAGAGCTACAAGGAGCAACTAAGTTAGTTACTACGGCATTTGATATGAGCTTATTTATGGGTGGAAACTCTGACGCTTTTGGCAGCAGAACAACTCCTGTAATAGAATTTGATATTCCAAAGGCTCACTTACAAATTCCAACTATTGAAACAGCAGACGTCATTTCAACTACAATTGAATTCGCTGCTATAGGGTCAAACCTAGAAACAGGTGATGAGATGACAGTAAAAGGTCATGGTGTAACAGTTCATTCAGAAACTGGCTATGCGAAGACCGGCTCAGCAGCTGTATAACAATGTCGGGGTATAACTTTCTTCGAGAAAGCGAACTCCACATAGTACATGGGGGTAATCGATACAATGTAAAGATTACCCCTGCTTTATCGTTTACTCAAACATTTGCGGAAGATGCGTACCAAGTTAAGACTTTACACGATCAGACTAAAATGTTTCAGGGAACAAAGATAACTAAAGCAAATCCTGCCAACTTTAGTTTTGAGACTCATCTTACAACTGAGAAAGACGAGTCAATCGTGTTAGATCTTTTAACAGACTATGATACATCATCAGGAGAACAATTATTAAAGTCTTTTGATATGTTTATAGTAACTGGTGGTAGTACCTTTAAATTAGAAGGGTGCGTTATTACAACAGGAGATATATCATTTGAGAAAGCTAGACCACTTACTTTATCAGTTAGTGGACAAGCACAAAAACTAAGTAGGGTAGGAGATGAAAGCTTTTCACTTCCAGGTACTTTGCAATCTGCAAGTGCCACAAGAACCCCCACAAAACCGTTGCTTGATGTAACAGTTGGAGGAAATACAATACCACATTTATTTTCTACTACTTTAAGTGTACAAAATAATATTCAGTGGACTCCATATGAAACATTACAAGCTGGTCTCAATGTAAATAATACTGTAAATAATGCAATGTATCCCTCTAATTATAGTTTAGATAATAGAGTATTAAGTGGCAATATTACACAATTCTCTGCTGATGCAAATCTACAGGGTGGCCCAAGAGCAGCTAATTTTAATACTTTTAATGAAAGTACAACAGTTAGAATTAAAACTATTGTTAATGGCTCTGACTTCTTTGACGCAAATATAACTGGTGTTATGTTTACAAAGCGACAAGATGTTGGAGAAGTTTACTCGCAAACTCTAGACTTTAGAATGGCAACTAGCCCATCAGATTTAGGAACAATAATAACTTATTAGAGGAAATTAAATTATGGAATTAAAATCATTACTAGTTGATAGTAAAACTACTTGGGCGGAATTCCCAGGTCTTGATGGATTTGAAGTAGAACTTGCAAACTTATCAAGAAAAGAATTAGTAAACTTAAGAAAAAACTGTACTGAAAGCAAGTTTAACAGAAAAACAAGAATGTTTGAAGAAAGTTTAAATGATGAGAAGTTTGTAAAAGACTTCACAGAGGCAACTGTAAAAGGTTGGAAAGGTTTAAAACTTAAATATTTAGAAGATTTAATCCTTGTTGATTTATCTGGGCAAGACCCTGAATCAGTAATGGATTATTCTGATGAAAATGCACAGGTATTAGTTGAAAATTCTACAGAATTTGATAACTGGCTCAACGAGGTAGTCTTTGACTTAGACAACTTTCGTACAAAAGAACCAGCAAAAACTGTTAAAAAAGCTAAACCTGTTTCTGGACAATAAAGATATTGGCATGTCCAAGGATCAATACCTTGAGATGTGCGCACAGATGGGAGAAGACCCAGACTGGGAAAAGTGTCCTCCAGATTGGACAGACTTTCCAGATATAATTATAGATAGTATGAATATCTTTAATTCATTGGGGTCTCGCATCTATCCAGAGATTGGTTACGTTGGAAAAGACTTTACTAATTTTGACTTTTTACTAAAATTATACAATATAAAAGATCATCATATAGATTTTGTTTATGAAATTATAATGATGATGGAGAGCAGAACAATAGACGCATCTCAAAGAAAGCTAAAAGCAGAGTACGATAAGCTTAAAAGAAAATAAATGGCACAAAAAGAGCAAACAACAATTATTATTAAGGCAATCCAACAGGGATTCGACAAAGTTGCACTTCAACTGAAGAAACAGAAGAAGGCGCAAGACGATGTCGCTGTTAGTGCCAGAAATACAGGTAGAGCAATCGATGCGACTGGGCGTGAAATTAAAGGCGTTGCAGGCATTTCTTCTAGTGCAACCAAAAACTTTTCTAAAATGCAACAAAACCTCGGAGGTGGCGATGGAGCTGGAGGTCTTGTTCGTGCTTATGCTTTGCTTGCAGCTAACGTCTTTGCTGTTACAGCAGCATTTGGTGTTCTATCTCGTTCCGCTCAAATTGATAAATTAACCGAATCTATGGAAATCCTCTCCGTAAAAGGAGGTCAGGATATTGAAAATTTATCAAGAAAACTTGTTGAAGCTTCAGGTAATGCAGTAGCATTAGACCAAGCTTTTAGGCAAGTCTCTCTAGCTTCTAGTGCCGGACTAGATTCTTCAGAAATTGAAGGATTAACTCAAGTAGCAAGAGGAGCTGCACTTTCTTTAGGTAGAGACCTACCAGACGCTTTGGATAGAATCTTCCGAGGTGCTATTAAACTCGAACCAGAAATACTCGATGAAATCGGGTTGTTTGTTCGTGTAGACGAAGCATCAAGAAAATATGCACAAAGTTTAGGAAGATCAGTACAGTCTTTATCACAAGCAGAGAAAAGACAAGCCTTCTTAAATGCAATTTTAGAGCAAGGTACTGAGAAGTTCTCAGAATATAATGAAGCAGTTCAACCAGATGCTTTTACTAGATTAGCGGCTTCTTTTATAGATATTACACAAGCAACTACGAGTTTCTTAAATAAATTCTTATCTCCTGTTATTGGATTACTTGCTGATTCAAAAGTGCTACTTACAGGTGTATTCTTAGCAATAGCAGGCTCATTACTGAAGTCCGCTGTACCAGCTCTGGGACAGTTTACTGCGGGTATTGCTGATACAGCAAAAGAATCTCTTAAAAATGCACAAGACTATCAAAAAGATATGATACTAAAAGCAGATGCGAATATGGCAGCAAATCTTAAGATAGCAAAACAAGATCAGGCAGCTTCAAAGAACGCGGCTAAATTAGCTACTGAAGCAAGAAAGAGTGTTCCATCATTTAGATCACAAGCTGGAGATGCAAAGAAAATTGATGAAAATTTAAAGAAAGCAACAAAAACAAATACTAAACTTGAAGCAGTTAATCAAAGAATTGATTTACTTGAAAAGAAAACTGTAGTTAAAAAAGAAAAGAGTAAAAAGATTATTAAAGAAGAATTAAGACTTCTTAAAGAGGAACAAAGACTACTTACAGCAGCACTACAAAAAGAAAAAGAATTAGAAGCAACAATTAATAGACAAGTAAAGGCAAGAAAAGGTTCAACAGCACAAAGAAGAATTGATGCACTTGAAAACAGAGCAGCTATGTCGGGAGTTATTGCAGGAGCAGTAGGAACAGCTGAAATTGAAGGAGCTGGAGCTGGGTTCAAACAATTAAATGCCGATTTTAAAAAGTTAGATTTAAAAGGTAAAAGTGGACTTACACAAAGTTTAGGAAAGTCTTTCTTCTTTCTTAGAGGAGCAATTGGAATCACAGCAATAGGATTTCAAGACTTACTGTCAAAAGCAGGCCCTTATGTAATGCTTTTTGGTGCTATCATTGGAGCAACTACTTTCTTATTCACAAAGTTTGCTGATGGAGTAAAAGAAGTTAAAAAACTCGAAGAAAGTTTAGGCACTCTTACAACTATGGTTGACAAAATAAATGATCGTTTTAAGGAACAAATAGAAAGAATTGAGGAAACAGGAATCTCTTATAAAGAACTTATAGATCGTCAAGCTGCTTTTTCTACAAGTTCAGTTGAATTAAGTAATAGTATGGATATGGTACTTGATGATTTAAAAGAATTTCAAAAGGCCTCTGGATTTGCTATGGGTGCATGGCAAGGATTCTTAGGTATATTTGGTATGGATAAAGAATCTAAAGCACTTGATGAAGTTAATAAAGGTGTAGACAGTATTATAACAAGTTTGTTTGAAACAGGTAGAGGAGATCAAGCTCGATCAATAATAGAACAAGGTTTAGGTGGACCAGGTCCGGCAAGTACAGCAACAGGAAATGCATTCGAAATAGTAGCAAATCAAACAGATGATTATACCAAAGCATTGAAAGAGTTAGACGAGATGTCCAACATAACTAACCATAGCATTGAGACAATGAATAGAAAAATTGGTGAAAATGAACAATCTGTAAACTTAGTTCATGCAGCAGCAAACAGATTAACACCAGCACAAAGAGAACTGTTTAGAAGTAATATAAAAATAAAAGAGTCATACGAAGCAGCAGAAAGAATAGTTAATAAATTCGAGTTAGGACAAAAGGGATTAAATAGAGCGATAGAAGAAAATGTAAATGTTGAAAAAAGAAGACAAGAACAATTACAAGGTTTATCTTCAGCTTTAGGCGGAGCAAGTGAAGCGATAGGAAAATTCCAAGCAGGCTTCCTGCCAAAAACTAAAGTAGATGAAATCTTAGGAAGTTTTCAACAAATAGATGGTCAAATAGAACAAATGCTCGGTAGTGCAAATACATTAAGTGATGAAGAAATTTCAAAGTTTTTTGAAGAAATTGTAGCAGGAGATAATCAACTTTCAGCTATAGTTGGAGAGGATAATATTGGAAAAATTAAAGCAGCTCTAACAGGTGAAGATGGACCTAATTTTGCAGAGGCAGGAGCAGTCATTGCAGGAATCACTGATAAATTTAGAGCTTTTCAAGCAGCTGCGCTTAATACAGCAAATGCAGTAAAAAAACTTGCTGATGAAAACAAACTACTAAACTCTGTTTTAAAAGCAGGATTAGACACTTCTGCTACAATGATGCAGAATAGGGTAGATATGGCGGAAAAACAGCTAGAGTTATCTCAAACTAATCAAAATGTTCTTGCAAGCACAATGGATATTGATGAAGAATCTATTGAAGACAAAGTCAAACAATTTAAACTCGATTTAAAACTTGGAAAACTAAAAGAAAATGAACTTGTTGTCTCTGGACAAATAACTGAAGCACAAGCGATTGCTTTAATCAACGGACAAGAAGCTGTAGATTTAAAACAAAGAGAACTTAATATTCAAAAAAGAGTAAAACAGGAAATAGACGATGGAAATATACTAAATAAAGAAGCACTACAAGCAGCTCAAGCAGCTTTCAACGTTCG
>MDTG01229609.1_pt1 | contig 13811 bp, 12 predicted proteins | sample 811421 | NCBI WGS metagenome assembly MDTG01 (sample SAMN05326645, study PRJNA326480) | marine metagenome | isolation source: seawater | place: Pacific Ocean: South East | collected 2011 | reverse complement strand
TTGGGCACCCCGAATAAGCGGCCAGCACGTCATTGGCGCCGCCGTTTCGGGCCGCCTCCCAGGAAAGCGTATGCCACCCATAGAACAACTCCACGTATTTCAGAGCATGAACAGCTCACCCAATGCCCGCCTGCATCACACTGCAGAGTTGGGTGACGGGCTGTCGGCTGCGATCTGGAGTAACCATCACGACACCCGCAGCTATCTCGCGCCGAGCCATCACACGCTGTCGTGCTATCTGGCCGGTGGCACTGGCACTTTCCGCGCCGAGCGGCCGGACCAAAAAGGCGCGCCGGGCAAGCTTTGCGTGATGCCCGCCGAGCACCAATCGTCGTGGGTAATCAACGGCGAGATTCAACTGGCGCACCTGTACATCAGCCAGGAGCAATTCGCTCTTGCTGCCGTGCGCACGCTCGACCGCGAACCGCGCGAGCTGCAATTGCGTGAATCCACCTTTGTCGATGATCCGGATCAGGCCGAACGTTTTCGCCAACTGACCCAACTCAACTGGGATGAGCCAGCCGAGCGATTGCTCACCAGCAGCCTCGCCCACAGCATGCTCAGCCATGCATTGCTCTCACAAGTCGGCCGCCGGGAAGGCCTGCAATTACGCGGCGGTCTGGCATCTGCGCACCGCAAGCGTCTGCGCGACTATATCCAGGCCAATCTGGATCAACCGCTGACACTGGGCCATCTGGCGGGATTGTGCGCGCTTTCCGAGTACCACTTTGCGCGCATGTTCAACTTGAGCTTTGGCTTACCGCCGCATCGTTATGTGCTCAACCAACGCCTGCAACATGCGCAATTCCTGCTGCGCAGCAGCGCTCTGGAGTTTGCTGAAATAGCCCTGGCGTGTGGTTTTTCCAGTGCCAGTCATTTCAGCAATCGCTTTCGTCAGGCATTCAATGCCACGCCGAGCCAATACCGCCAAAGCGTTGCCGGCAACTCGCTGGCGCGTTAATTACCTGCAAACAACAGGCATCGGCACCGATTGCAGCGATTTCGTCTGCTGATCGCCGCAAGCCTTCCCAGCTGTGTCAAAATCGTCTGCTTTCCTCTTGTTTAAGTGTTGGCATGTCGACAGTGAATGCTGACTAGGGTTAACAGCACGATGAGCCAGAATGCGCCGTCCCTGGATACTGCCGGACTGTTGGAGGAGCGCCTTGAAGGCGTCTCCCCTCGCGCGGTGCTGTCGCTTGGCAGCCACGTGCGCGTGCACTTCGATGCGCGCAAGGCCCGTATGCAGGAACAGACCCAGCACCGTGCTGCGCTGGCATTCGACTATCAGGGCCATCTGGCCTTCGGCAAAGCCCCTAAAGACCTGATCGTAAAACGCCCTGGTGAAATCCCGCTGCGCATAATCCGCAACCCGCAAGCGGAAGCCGCAATGCGCCAACACCTGCTCGACTGCGGTTTGAAAATATCGCTGCGCCAGAGCGAAGCGCTGGGCGACCATCCCGGCGAACACTTCGAGCTGGGCAATGAAGGCGCCTGGCTGACATTCACCAAACAGCATCTGCCCGAACTGCGCGCAGCCGGCTGGCTGATCGAAATGGACGACGACTTCTACTTCAACCTCAGCGAGATTGAAGATTGGTACGCCGACATCGAGCAGGCGCCCGAACATGACTGGTTCGATCTGGAGTTGGGCATCGAGGTTGAAGGCCAGCGCATCAGCTTGCTGCCAATTCTGCTGCAGGCAATTCGCAAGAACCCCAACCTGCTCAATGGCGAAGCACTGGCCCTGCGCCGCGACGATGAAATGCTGCTGGTCACCCTGCCCCAGAACAAGCAACGCGTGGCGCTGCCCTTTTCACGGCTGAAACCATTGCTGGCGACGCTCGGCGAGTTATTCTTTCGCGAACCGGGCGAAACCAGCCAATCCTTGCGCCTGCCGCGAGCCGACGCGGCGCGCCTGATTGCACTCGAACAAGGCCCGGCAATTCACTGGCAAGGCGGCGAGCAACTGCGCGGCTTTGCCCAGCGCTTGCAGGCCTACAGCGACAAAACCGTAAGCCCGCCCGAAGGCTTGCAGGCGCAACTGCGGCCCTATCAAGTGCATGGCTTGGCCTGGATGCAGGCGCTTGCAGAATTAGAGGTTGGCGGCGTGCTGGCCGATGACATGGGTCTGGGCAAGACCGTGCAGACGCTGGCGCATATCCTCTGTGAAAAGCAGGCCGGGCGTTTGCAGCAGCCCGCGCTGATCATCATGCCGACCAGCCTGATTCCCAACTGGCAGGACGAAGCCGAACGCTTCACCCCGCAACTGAAAGTGCTGGCCTTGCATGGCATCAAGCGGCGCAATCAGTTCAAGCACATCGGCGAGTACGACATTATTCTGAGCACCTATGCCCTGCTCCCGCGCGACCTCAAAATGCTCGGCGCACACAGTTATCATCTGGTGATTCTGGATGAAGCGCAGAACATCAAGAACCCGCGCAGCAAGGCCGCTCAAGCCGCATCCCAATTGAAAACCGCACGCCGTCTGTGTCTGACCGGCACGCCGCTGGAAAATCACCTTGGCGAGCTTTGGTCGCTGTTCAACTTTCTGATGCCGGGCTGGCTGGGCGACAGCAAAAGCTTCAATCACGATTACCGCACGCCGATTGAAAAGAACGCCAACAGCCAGCGTTTGGCGCATTTGCATGGGCGCATCAAGCCGTTCGTGCTGCGCCGCAAGAAAGAACAAGTCGCCACCGAGTTGCCCGCCAAAACCGAAATTACCCAGTGGGTCGACCTGACGCCGACTCAGCGCGATCGCTACGAAACCCTGCGTCTGGTGATGGATAAAAAGGTCCGCGACGAGATCGCCCGGCTGGGTCTGGCGCGCAGCCAGATAGTCATTCTCGAAGCGCTGCTGCGCTTGCGTCAGGCCTGTTGCGATCTGCGTTTGCTGGGCGATGAGTCCAGCACGTTGAAAGCCTCGGACTCTGGCAAGCTGACGTCATTGCTGAACATGCTTGAGGAGCTGACGCAGGAAGGTCGCCGCGTGCTGCTGTTCTCGCAATTCACCTCAATGCTCGACCTGATCGCCTCTGAGCTGAAAGAGCGCGGCATCAGCTACGGCAAACTGACTGGCGCCACCCAAAACCGACGCTCGCCGGTGCATGACTTTCAGGCTGGTGAGTTCTCGGTGTTTCTGATCAGCCTCAAGGCCGGTGGCGTTGGCCTCAACCTGACGGCCGCCGATACCGTTATCCACTTCGACCCGTGGTGGAATCCGGCAGCCGAAGCACAGGCCAGCGACCGCGCCTACCGGATCGGCCAAGAAAAGCCGGTGTTCGTCTACAAGATGATCAGCCGCGGTACCGTCGAAGAGAAAATCCAGTTGTTGCAGCACACCAAGGCCAATCTGGCCCGTGGCGTACTTGAAGGCGGCAGCCTGGAGCAGTGGCAGATCAGCGAAGAGGATCTGGCGGCATTGTTCGCCCCACTCGACAAATAAGCGCTGTTAGCCGCTGGCAACACTCGGCGACTGAGTGCTGCCAAACAGCGGATGATTAATGGCTCTCGGCTTTATCCTTAACCACATCACCGGTGGCGTCGATCGGCTTGCTCGACGGGTAGCGGTAAGACGCATAGCGCACAGCAAGCACCGACAAGGCCAGCAGGAATATGCCACCGCAGGCATAAACCAAACCCACGTCCGGCGCCTTATGATGCGATACATCACCAATCAGATAACGCGTCAGCGCGGTGATCGCCACATACAGCAGAAAGCGGATCGGCAAGTGATTGGTCTTGAAGTAAATCCCGACCATCGCCCCCAGTTCCAGATAGATAAACAACAGCAGCACGCCATCGACACTGGCGTGGCCTTTTTCGAGCATCTCCATGAAGGCAATGATCGACGCCCACGCCGTGACGCCGCCGATGGCAAACAGCCCAATGTAGTGGAACCCTTCGACCAGCAGATTACCGATCGAGTTTGCGCCTTTGTGCATTTGCTGTCTGGTGTTATCCACCCATTTCATAGCCACGTCCTTAACGTTGAACCGACCCGCGCGCAGGCCAAAATACAGCTCAGCACACCCGCATTTTCGGGGCGAACCGGTGATTATGGGGCGCGAAAATATTGCTGAATTAATGCGCGCATAATGCCGTGAAAGCATTACATTTACTACGCAGCGCGGCCCCTGACGACTTAATAATTAGCCGCTTTGAACAAGACCATCCGGGTAATTCGTGCTTCACTGAAATGCCAATAATCGGCAGCCACACTCAACATTTCGCTCTGACATCAAGTTTGGCCCGATTCGCACCGATAAGTAATCAGCGCTCACGGTTTTGTGCAGCACGGCATGATTGCTGCTGTTCAAAACCGCTGGAATTCTTTAAGCTACAAATACTGTATATATAAACAGCTAAAGAGTCTGCAAAGCACACCGCGCCAGCCGCGGGCTTTTGCAGAACTCCTGAATGTAATTAATCAGCGTGAAGGTAGAGGTGATGAATGGCCGTCGAAGTGGTGTACCGCAGCAGTCGAGATCTGGAGCGTTTATTCATGGATAAAGCAGAAGCTGACCGTCATGACAAAATGCTTGAACTGGCAGAGCTGCTGACAGACGTGCTGCAAAAGGCCGTACCGAGCCTCAACGAACAACAGGGCGAAGAACTGGGCATTTTCATGGCCAAGAATCGCGACATTTTCGCCAAAGCCTTCAAGAACCAACCGGATGCCCTCAACGATCTGGACAAGGAACCGCAAGCCGCCGAGTAAGGGTCACCACGCTGATTACCCCGTGGTTGCAGTCATGCACCGTGGGGGAGCGTGGGCGGTTTTGCGGCCATTGCCAGCACCTGCCCAAGTGACTCGATGATAAGGCTGGCACCCGCCAGCACCAACAAAGCAAACACCAGCCAGCGAACAGTGCGCAGTGACAGCCGCGGCGGGTAGCGCCGCATCAGTACACTTACCAGCAGCACCAGCGGTAGCGCCTCAAGGCTCAGCCAGATCACTTGCATGTGCAACTGCCCTTGGGCAATCACCAAGCCCAGACGCGTTGCCGAGTTGGCCGCAAACACGGTGATCAGCGTGTTGCGGATGACCTCATAAGCCAGTGGCTGGCGATAGAGGTGATACACCAGCGGCGGCCCGCCACTCGAAAACAGCCCGTTAAGCAGCCCACATAGAGCGCCTGAAACCCAGAAAGCGGGTTGCCCGGAAAGACGTTCACGGGGCTTGCTCTGCACCACTAACAGCAAACTGGCGATGATAATTACGCAGCCCAGCAAGAGCCGCAGCCAGGCCATTTGCGCCTCATCCAGCGCACCCAAGCCCCACATACCCACACTCACACCCAACAAACTGCTCAATAGAACCGGCATCAGGACGCTGCGATCAAGTGCAGGTTTAGGCCCGCCCAACGTCGCCAGCGCATTGGCAACGGTGAGAAAACTGATGACCACGGCCACATCGGCGAGTGAAATAATATTGAGGGTGGCAACCATCCCCAGCAGGATCAAGCCGAAGGCAAACCCTGTGAGGTTCTGTGCCAGCGTGGCAAGTAACACACAGCCCAGAAACATCAGGTGCACTTGCACACTCATGGCTTTACGCCCACGTTCAACCTCACCCCATCCAATGAACAGCCAACAGTATCAGAGTCGCCAGAAACACGGTCTCACTGACCAGCAACGTAGCCGGGCGCCAGCCTACCTCAAGCAACGACTTCAACGATGTTTTCATGCCCAGCGCAGCAATCGCAGTGACCAGGCACCAGCTTGAAACACTCACAGCGAACTCACGGATGGCCGGTGTGGCCACGCCACTGCTGTTGATGGCCACAAATATCACGAAAAAGATGATGAATAACGGCAGCGGTAAAGCCGCTCGCGGGCCATCGCTGCGTTTGCGCAACATCAGCGACAGGCTGAACACAATCGGCACCAGCATGGCCACACGCAGCAGCTTGACCACCGTTGCGGTATCGCCCGTTTCATCCGACATGCTGTAGCCAGCCCCAACGACTTGCGCAACATCGTGAATCGTCGCGCCAAGGAACACCCCGGCCTGCCGAGCATCGAGCCCGAGCCACTGCGCGATGGGCGGATAAATGATCATGGCGATAGTGCTCAGCGCCGTCACGCTGATCACCGTGAAGATGATGTTGCGCTCGCTGTTTTTGTCCTGCGGCAACACCGCCGAAATAGCCAGCGCAGCGGAAGCCCCGCAAATGCCCACGCTGCCGCCACTCAAAATACCGAAGTCACGCGACTGGCCGAGCATACGGGCCAATACCACGCCAAAGGTCATGGTCAAAAACACCCCACCGACTACCACTGCCAGCAAGGTGCCGCCCAGCGACATGATCTGCTCCAGGGTTATGCGCATCCCCAGCAGCGCAACGCCAATGCGCAAGATCGTGCTTGAAGTAAAACGGATTCCGGCAACTGCGCGGCCCTCCTCCGAAAGAAACCCCAGCGCCATGCCCAACAGCAACGCCATCAGCATCACAGGTGCACCGTAATGCTCGGACAGGAACGAGGCACTGACACCGACTACTGCCGAAATAATCAGGCCGGGCATAACCACTTTGCACTTCTGTACCCGCCGTACCAGCCACGAATCGGTATTGCCGGGTTGCGACTCTGCCGGGACCGCAACCGGTGGAATCGTGTGGTGTTGTTTTATTGTCATGGTTGGCACCTACACCTTTGTTTCATCACGTGCCACCGATGCTAGTGAAACCCGGGCCGACTCATTAGGGCCACTGAGCCGCCTTGTTAGGGGCCAATCCGACTGGCCCCATAGCCCCTCGCAGCTGGCGCTAAGTGAATCCGTACAAGCCGCATATTCTGTGCGTTGGCGAGTTTCACACTGGCCCCACTAAAGCACGCGGAGCGGTTCACAGCAGGAGGGAAAAATGGCCCTGAGCAACCTTGAGTTGACGCGCATGAGTGAGTGCCTGCGCAACCATTGGCAACGCGCCAATCCGCGCTTCGCAACCGGCAACGATCCGCGTAGCAGTGACAACATGCTGCTATTGCTGCTTTATGGAAGCCTGCATAAAGCAGCCGGTTATGGTTGGCAAAATGCCGGGCGCACTCTCATCGACAAAACCTACTTGCGAATCCTCACGCAGTGCACGCAACTGGATATGCAGGGCTTAAGCGCCGATGAACTTGCCGCTCGGCTCGATGGTTTTATTCGCCGGGAAATCGCCCCGCGCTGGGCAACACTGAGCCAAAGCGCTGCCGAGAAAGGACCTGAACTGGCGCAGCAGCTAATTGTGAGCGCCAGTGATGCCTTGTTTGATGGCAGCGATGAGTGCCGTGCGACCAGCCAGATTCTCTTCTATCTATGCCCGAAACTGCCGATACTGCCCAATCATCCGCAACCCGTGGCACAGGCCGACCTATTGCGCGAGCTGCCGATATTCGCACGCCCACAAAGTTTTGCCGGTGATGCGCAACAGCAAGTACTTATTCGTCAGTTGATAGAAAGCAGTGACTGGTGGCCGCGGCGGGTATTAAGCGCTTGGCATCTGCATGCACAAACAGCCCCAATGCCCGCCTGAGTTCTGCGATTAAGCGCCGGGTTGCAGCAATCGCGCTCGATCCTCAGCGCTGTACTGAACCGCACCCAACGCAATTCTGCCGTCCAGCGCCTGACGGATCTGCTCGGTTTCCGCCTCGCTGAACGCCCCACACAACTCGATCAATTGCACGTGATGCGTCAGCAGTTCGAGCGCCACCATCACCGCCTGCTCAACATCGGCCACCCCGCACAGGGTCGCCGAGAAAGCGTCCGACTCAAGCTTGCCGTTATGGGTCATGAAATCCATGCCCGGGGCCTTGAAAATGAATGCGTAACGTTGCACTGCCATAGCAACTCTCCGTTGAAGTGTGACTAAACCGCCAGCGCCCGCTCAGGCGTTTGCGCACAGTAATCAATAAAAATGGATGACAGCGCGCATGAGGCAAGTCGCGCCTCCAGAGGATCAGCGCGCGATGTCAGAATAATCGGCACCTTGGCGCCCAGCACCAGGCCTGCAGCCGTAGCGCTCATGAAATAAACCATCTGCTTGAACAGAAAGTTACCCGATTCAAGATTTGGCACCAGCAGAATATCGGCGTTACCACAGACTTGCCCGGCAATGCCCTTGATCTTCGCGGCCTCGGCCGATATTGCATTATCAAAGCCCAACGGGCCCTCAATCCGCGCGCCGCTGATCGCGCCAATAGCCGCCAATTTGGTCAACTCGGCGGCATCCTGACTCGACGGCATGCTGCTGCTCACCTCTTCGGTTCCGGAGAGGATTGCCATCCGCGGCGACTCATACCCCAGCGCATGCATCAGCTGGATTGCATTGCGGGCGATGTGCACCTTGTCGATGATTGAAGGCTGCACGTTAATCACCGCATCGGTAATCGACAGCGCCTTGTCACTGCCCGGTAAAGTCATGTGGAAAACATGACTGAGGCGGCTGGGGGTGCGCAGTCCGGCATCGCGTTTAAGCACCGCGCGTAACAAAGTGTCGGTGTGCAGATGACCTTTCATCAACGCACTCGCTTCACCTTTGCCGGCCAGTGCGCAACTGATCGCGGCACTCTCGGCCTCATCCGCTGCGGCCATCAGCCGTATGCCATGAAGGTCCCAATCGAGTTGCTCGGCCAACTCACGCATTTGATGGATATCACCCACCAGAACCGGATCGATCAAGCCCTCATCAAAGGCTTGCTTGGCGCTGCCCAACGTCAGCAGATTGACCGGGTTGACCACCGCTGTTACCACCTGTGGCAAAGCCTTGGCCCGATTGAGCAAAAAAGCCGGGCACTCGCGTGCTGTCGTGCTCAACATCATTCACCTCCCATTTGCTCGCTGGCGATACTGCAACGGCGCCCAAAGGCGCCGCTGCAGGGTGCTTGTACAGGCCGCCAGGGCTTATACGTAATCCTTGTATTTCTCAAGGAAACGCACCGGCTTGGACAACGCATCACGGCGGAACGGGTCACCAAGTTCGCGGGTGCACATGATTTCAATAACCGTGGTTTTGCCTGCCTTCTGTGCCTCACAAGCAGCCTTCAACGCCGGCCCGATATCTTCCAGACGATCAACAGTGACACCCTCTGCGCCCATCGAGCGGGCGATGCCGGCAAAGCTCTGGTTCTCCAGATCGCCAGCAACGAAGCGACGGTTGTAGAAGTCGACTTGGTTCTTCTTCTCCGCGCCCCACTGGCGGTTATGGAAGACGATAGAAGTCACCGGAATGTTCTCGCGAACACAGGTCATGATTTCCATCATCGACATGCCCCACGCGCCGTCACCGGCGTAGGAGATAGCGGTACGATGCGGTGCGGCAACCTTGGCGCCGATAATGGTTGGCAGCGCGTAACCACAGTTACCGAAGCTCATGGCAGCAAAGAACGAACGTGGTTGCTCAAAGCGCAGGTAGCTGTTGGATACCGAGTTGATGTTGCCAATATCGGTCGAAACCATGGCATCCGCCGGCATGGCTTTTTCCAGCTCACGCAGAACCTGACGCGGGTGCAGATAGTTGCCGTCTTCGCCGTTCTGCTCGTTGATCATGTCGAGCGAATATTCATCCTTCTCGTGAACCCAGGCAGTCAGTTCGGCTTCCCAGTTAGCCTTCTCCATGGCGATTTCTTCAGCACGTGCGCCCTTGTTCTCAAGGCACAGCACGTCCAGATTCTGCAGGCGACCCAGCAGGTTTACCGCAGCAGCCTTGGCATCCCCGCAGATCCCTACCGAGATCTTCTTGACCAGACCGAGCATCTTCGGATCGCAATCGATCTGAATCACCTTGGCCTGCTTCGGCCAGTAATCCATGCCGTGCTGCGGCAGCGTACCGAATGGTCCAAGGCGTGTGCCCAGAGCCAGTACCACGTCTGCACGGGACAGCAACTTCATGCCGGCTTTCGAGCCTTGATAGCCCAGCGGGCCGCACCACAGTTGATGGCTGGCCGGGAATGAGTCGTTGTGCAGGTAGCTGTTCACCACCGGCGCGCCCAGGTATTCAGCCAGCGCCTTGCACTCTTCAACGGCATCGCCCATGACCACACCGCCACCGGAAATGATCACCGGATTTTTCGCCGACGCGAGCAGCGCAGCCGCTTCTGCGAGGCTGTTTTCACCGCCGGCGCTGCGCTCAATGCGAATTGGCGTTGGGATATCAACGTTAATGTCGCCGTAGAAGAAGTCGCGCGGAATGTTCAGCTGGGTCGGGCCGTTTTCCTGCATGGCGCGGTCAAAGCAGCGCGCTGTCAGTTCAGCCATGCGCGCTGGGTTGGCAACGTGGCCTTGGTACTTGGTGATGGTTTCAAAGAACGGCAGCTGTTGAGCTTCCTGGAAGCCACCAAGCCCCTGGCTCATTGAACCGGTTTCCGGAGTGATCACCACAACCGGGCTGTGCGCCCAGTAGGCAGCGGCAATGGCCGTGACAAAGTTGGTGATACCCGGGCCGTTCTGGGCGATACACACACCGTGGCGGCCACTCACTCGCGAATAACCGTCGGCCATGTGGCCGGCGCCTTGCTCGTGCACAACCGGGATAAAACGGATGCCGGCTGGGGCAAAAATATCCATTGCGTCCATGAAGGCCGAACCCATGATGCCGAAAATATCGGTTACGCCATTGGCGACCATGGTTTCAACTAAAGCCTCGCTAGGTGTCATGCGTGCCATATCGACTTTCCTCTCAGAACTTAGGTGTACGACGGCCAAGCCGCCGGTTGATCGGGGCTTAGCCGCAGAGCGGCATCGGCGCACAGGGATAGCCGAGAGCCTCGGCAGGTTCAGGGCAGCCACGCTGCCCTGCTTGAATATTCAGGTGCTCCAACACCCAACCCGAAACGGCAGCTGGACCACCAACTGGCACCACGAAGGCACCTTGGGCGGTGTGACTGGACGCAGTCGAACAGACTTTCTGCATGTCGATCTCTCCCGTTGTTTTTGTGATGGAGCACCGGCAACCCAGTAAGAACCTGCGCTGTCGAGCCTATGCAGTTCCAACTGGACTGGACCTAGAGTAGGAGCCTGAGAGACGCAGCCGATAGAACCAGTTGCGGGCCAGTTGTTGCGCCAGTGGCCGTACGACTTTTTAACGCGCGCAGGAAATCGCACCGCAGGCATTAGCCTGCAGTGTCGGCAAGATGGCCCACTGCTGTGGGCCCGGAAGAGTGCTTTAGCTCAGTTGCTCAATCAGCTCGGCGAGGATTTTGATACCCGGTCGGATTCGCTCAGCGGCAATCGAGGAATAGCCAAGCCGGAAATAGTTCAGCGGCGGGCGTTCACCATAGAAATGAATATCGCCTGGCTCAATTAATACACCCTGTTTGGCAGCCTGTTTCTGCAACTCGCGGGCGTCCAATCCATCAGGGCCTTTGACCCAATAGCAGGAGCCACCAAAGCTCGGCTCGCGCGACGAATCCGGCAAATACTCACGCAGTGCATCGCCCATTTGCTGATGACGATCCTGATAGGCGCGCATCAGGCTCATGATCAACGCATCGTGATAACCACGCTCAAGGAACAACGCCACCGAACGCTGATTGTTTGCCGCTGGGTGGCGCACCATCAGCCGGCGCAACGCACGCGCCTGACGAATAAGCGGCTCCGGGCCCACCAGATAACCGACGCGCAAGCCTGGCGCGAGGGTTTTTGAAAGGCTGCCGACATACAAAACCCGATCGTTCTTATCCAGACTCTTGAGCGCCGGGATCGGATTGGCCTTGAAGTTGGTTTCGCTTTCGTAATCATCCTCGATGATTAAAAAATCATGCTCGTTGGCCCGGCGCAACAACTCATAACGCCGGTCCAGCGGCATGGTCACCGTGCTCGGGCATTGATGGCTGGGCGTGGTGTAAACCAGATCGCAATCATTGAGCTGTTCACTGAGTACCAAACCCTGCGCATCCACAGCCAGTGGCTGCAGCCGCGACGGGTTGAGCATGGCGATATTGCGAATATCCATGTAGCCAGGGTCTTCGACGCCCATCAGGCTATCGGGGCGCAACAATAAACGCGCCAGCATATACAACGCGTGCTGCGCGCCGACGGTGACCAGAATTTGCTCGGGCGAAGCCCAAACGCCACGACGTGGCAGTAAGCGCGTGCGAATTTGCTCCATCAACAGCGGATCATCGTCATCGAAACGGTCCGATGCCCAATCACGAATCGCCGGAATACTTACGGCATCGCGGCAGCACTCCCGCCAGTTCGCAGTCGGGAACAGCACCGGGTCAAACTGACCGTAGATAAATGGATACTGGTACTTCTGCCAGTCGCGCGGCTTGCTCATGTTGCGCTGTTCGGTCGGCTTTACCACCAGCCGCGTGGACCAGTCTGGCGCACCATCAAATGTAGACTCGACCGGCACCCTCGCCGGCTCGACTTTGCGCGCCAGAATATCCGGGTTTACGTAATAACCGCTGCGCTCACGGGCAACCAGATAACCGTCATCAAGCAAATGTTCGTACGCCAGCACCACGGTATTGCGGGCGATATTCAACTGTTTGGCGAGTTTACGGCTGGAAGGCAGGGGGCTATCGAGCGGAATATTGCCGTTAAGAATGACCTGGGCAATTTGTTCACGTAACTGCTGCTGCAAGCCGGTCGGCTTGTCTGCGGACAAATGAAATAGATGAAACATATCGCGGCCTCAGCTGTAAGAACTGCACATGCTGGAACCCACATCGTCAGCCCAGCAACTCCACTTTGCCCATGCACCTCGGTGCGATGACTGCGCCGCAGACTAGCACCAACCGCCACTCAAGACTATTGGTCAGCCACCTCGGCATCAGCCGCATTTATGGACAAAACGCCAAAGCCGGGAGACCCGTTCACACAGGTCATCCCGGCTGATTAAACGCCTTTACTGAAGTTAAGCGCCGCCGCCCACTCGGGCCAGCGCGTTGTCCACGGCGGTGATGATCTGATCCAGTTCAGCCTGGGTCGCAATCAGCGCCGGGCTGAAGCACAGGGTGTTATTGAACTGCTCAAAGCTGCGATTGGTACGCCCGATAATGACGCCTTGGCGCATGCAATCTGCGGCGACGGCAATGGCCACGCTCTCTGCCACCGGCTCTTTGGTTTGCCGGTCCTTGACCAGTTCCAAGCCACAGAACAGCCCCTTGCCACGCACATCACCAATCAGCGGGTGCTTGTCTTGCAGCTCGCGCAGACGAGCCATGAAGTACTCACCCATTTGCGTGACATTCTCCAGCAAACCCTCTTCTTCGATGATCTGCATGTTGGCCAGCGCCGCTGCCGGGCCGGCAGTGCAGCCGCCGAAAGTGCTGATATCACGGAAGTAGCCCATGCGGTCGTCAGCTTCGCCCTTGAACGACTCGAAAACCTCTTCGGTGGTCACGGTGCAAGAGATCGCTGCATAGCCACTGGCAACCCCTTTGGCCATGGTGACGATATCCGGCTTGATGCCGTAGTGCTGATAACCGAACCACTTGCCGGTGCGTCCGAGGCCGCAAACCACCTCATCAATGTGCAGAAGAATGTCGTATTTCTTGCAAATGGCCTGAATGGTTTCCCAGTAGCCAGCCGGCGGAGTAATCACCCCGCCACCCGCCGTAATGGGCTCAAGCACCACCGCGCCAACTGTGTCCGGGCCCTCGGCCAGGATCACTTTTTCCATTTCCAGTGCCGCGCGTACGCCGTAGTCCGAGACATCACCGAACTGCGAGCGGTATTCGCAGCAATGCGGGAACTCGACGAACCCTGGAGTGAACGGGCCGTACTGGCTTTTGCGCTCGAACTGACCGGTCGAGCTCAGTGCGGTGATGGTGGTGCCGTGATAATCACGCTCACGGAAGAGAATCTTGTGCTTCTTGCC
>MDTG01167708.1_pt1 | contig 13811 bp, 8 predicted proteins | sample 811421 | NCBI WGS metagenome assembly MDTG01 (sample SAMN05326645, study PRJNA326480) | marine metagenome | isolation source: seawater | place: Pacific Ocean: South East | collected 2011 | reverse complement strand
TGTATTTTTGAATGGAAATAATAAAATAAAGATAAAATTAGTGAAAAATCGACCAAAGCAATACAGAGTTATTTCCGATAGTGAAGTTGAAAAATATGCCGAAGACCATTCTACTGCTGAAAGTGAAGTAGTTACAAATTTGATTCAGAGTTCTGATGAAGAACTTGCACATGTTGACATGCTAAGTAGACCATTGGTGGGGCATTTGCTACAAATCTTAGTACAAACAACAGGAGCTAAGAATTGTTTAGAAATTGGAACCTTTACAGGGTATAGTGCCATAAAAATGGCCGAGGTTATTCCTGAATATGGACAAATTGATACTATTGAGATGAATATTCGATATCAAAAAATTGCTCAAAATAATTTTTATAAGTTTGGATTCGATGACAGGATCCAGCTTATTAAGGGTAATGCCAGAGAAGAAATAACCAAGTTGAACAAGGTATACGACTTCATATATCTTGATGCAGATAAACTATACTATCAACATTACTATAAATATTGCATACCTATTTTGAAAAGTGGGGGTATCCTTTTAGTTGATAATGTGCTTTGGGGCGCACAAGTACTAGCACCTAAGGACCCTAAATCCAGTACTCTTGATGCTTTTAATAAACATATTAAAGGCGATAATCGTGTTAATCAACTACTACTTCCTATTCGAGATGGTTGTACTATCGTGAGAAAAAAGTAACCATACATTTAATTCTAAATGTTGTTTGGGCATGATGTTATGATAAATAAAGAGAAGAGAGGGTAAAATTATTACGCTGTTTTTTACCAAAATATCAGCTAATGCAGGTATAATTATACTTAATGGGCTCCCTCTGTACTTATAGAAAAAAACCAAATATATCTTGCCTAGTTACATTTAAGCCTATAGTTACAGGCTCTTTGCTTATCTGGTCTATTATAGATGGCTAATTGTACCAAAGGTGGGAATCGAACCCACACTCCCGAAGGAACACGATTTTGAGTCGTGCGCGTCTACCAATTCCGCCACTCTGGCAATAAGTTCGAAATTAAGAGCATTTTCGTATTAATCACAAGGCCTAATATAGGAACTTAGATATCCCATAGGATTCTTTCTTTGCCAGTTCCAACTATCTCTACACATCTCTACAACATCCCTAGTCGCTTCCCAAGAGAGTTTATTTTTTGCTTTGGTGGGATTAGCACAACAAGTAGCTACATCCCCAGGTCGTCTATTGCTAATTTGATAGGGTACTTGTTGCCCAGTCGCTAGTTCAAATGCTTCAACTAATTCAAGTACACTCGTTCCTTTTCCAGTACCTAAATTAAAGGCATCACATCCTCTTGAGTTTAAGATGTATTCTAGGGATTTCACATGACCTAATGCCAAATCCATTACGTGAATGTAATCTCTAACACCAGTTCCATCAACGGTGTCATAATCGTTTCCAAAAATGGTTAGTATTTCTCTGCGTCCTGCAGCCACCTGGTTTATATAGGGCATTAAATTATTTGGAATACCTTGCGAATCTTCACCGATAAGGTCCGTAGAATGGGCACCCACAGGGTTGAAATAGCGCAGTAATGCTATAGAGTTTTCAGGTATAGTTATTGACCAATCTCGAAGTATCTCCTCAATGAATAATTTGGTTCTACCATATGGGTTGGTAGCAGATAGAGATGCATATTCAGGTATCGGACTTTTTGAATTTAACCCGTAGACGGTTGCTGATGAACTAAATACCAAATGATGAACTTTGTGGCGCTCCATGGTTTCGCAAAGTATATGTTGATTGAAGGTTATTTTGATAGTACATCAGTGGTTTTTCTACGGATTCACACACAGTCTTATAACCAGCAAAATGAATCACGGCATCAATGGAATGAGTTTGAAAGATGTCATCTAGTGCTTTTCCATTAAGTAGGTTAACTTCATAAAACACGATCTCTTTTTGACAGATGCTTTGAACCCTCTCAACGGATAATCGGCGTGAATTAGACAAATTATCTGTGATAATGACTTGGTGACCTTGAACTATTAATTCTAAGCAGGTATGACTTCCTATATATCCTGCCCCTCCTGTAACTAGAATATTCATTGGTTTGTTATTTTTATTAACTAGTAGTACACTACTCAAAGATACCTATTCAATAATTACTTTTACCTTCACTGATAAAGCGCTAAAATAGAATGCTTTTTCATCAAAGGAAAAGCCGTTGGCATAAAGTGAAACCAATTGTTTTTCAAAGCCAATTTCTAATTTCAAGGGTTCTTGTTTGAACTCACCAAAAAGACCAAAATATTTGGCTTTTTCAGCAGGCAAACCCAATCTTATTAACCACCATACAGGTAGAGGGAATTTGGGTTGAAGTTGTTCTTTTCCCTTTGTTAGGGTTATTTGGTCAATTTCGTTCCATTCTAAACTTATCCCATACAATCTATTGCTCTTATTAAAGGCAATGAGAAGTCCCTTCTCATACCGTTGAATATTTGCTTTTGCATCATCCGGTATACGAGCTAAAGATGAATCCCCTGAAATAATGTGATCAATAAAGTATCCACCAGATCCAGAAACAGTAAATAATCGAGTACTATCTTTGAAGGGGCTCCCTAAAAGTGAATAGATATAATCAGTGTCTAGGAGTTCACTTTCATAGCAATAAGTCATTATTCTACAGCTTGAGTGATTTTGTGGGCCTTTGGCCGACCATTTTCGTCAACATGAACAAAGACTATTTTTTCGATAGTAACAATAGTCTTTTTACTAAATTTTGTTCGGACTTCACATCGGACAGTGATCGAGCTAGTGCCAAATTTTACAGTTTCCATACCGATTTCTATTACATCGCCGAGTTCTCCTGAGTGCACAAAGTTAACCTCAGACATGTATTTTGTCACAATATTTTTTTTCCCTAACTGACACGCAACAAATACAGCGGCTTCTTCATCAATCCAACTTAAAACAGTACCTCCAAATAAGGTACCATAATTATTAAGATCTTGCGGCTTTATGATTTTTCTACTGTAAAATTGCATACAAAAGTATATTTTTCTATATAATGAAGTGTTAAATAATTAACTTTTAATTTACGCTAATTCATTGTTTAATACACCTATTCTTTTCTTTACTCTATGATCCACTACTTTGAAGCTCAACATCCTGCCGAGCTTGTAACCTATTTGAGCCAACAGCTTCAAAAAGTTGCACTACCGTTAGAAGCTCCGTGGGTAGTGGTTCCGAATCGTGAATTTCAAGAATGGATTGAGCGAGAGATTTCGGTCGAGAAAGGATGTTCTGCACATCTGAACTATGTTTTTCCAATTGAATTGATATGGAAATTATATCGAAAGGTGTACCCTGAGGTTCCAAAAAAGCTACCTACAGACATTCATGCTCTAAGTTTTCGAATTTTTAAACTTCTCGAGGAGGATGAATTAATTTTGAGTAGCTATAAGGGGCTTGAAAACGAGATGCAACGTTTTGCCTTAGCGCAGCAGTATGCCGATGTTTTTGATCAATACTTAAATATACGCCCCCAAATGGTATTTGGTTGGGAGAGGGGTTTACATGAGTCAAAATATCCATGTGAAGGAATGAGTAGCGACCATCTGGATATCCAGATGCGACTTTGGAAAAAGATTATGATAGGCCTTGAAGAAGAAGGGATCCATCAGTATTCTCGAACTAGTATTTATAAAAACTGGTTTGAATTATTAAATGGGGTGCATACATCTACTTTGAAGTCTCTTTTACCCAAACAATTATTTGTTTTAGGCGAACGCGATTGGGGAGAGGTGTTTCTTGGGAGTTTAGAGGGAATCTCATTTGTAAGTGAGGTTCATCTGCTCAATTATTCTAGTTTGTCTTTGGAAAACGAACACACCTATGATTCGTTAATGAGAAATCTGTTTCATAAATGGCAACACTGTTGTCGCGAATCTGAGGCACTTCTGAAATTGATTGCAAAGAATTACGTATCCCAAGTAACTACACAGGTTTCCAATAAGTTATTCACGCTCGAAAAAATCTTAGAAACACCCGGGGCTATCCATATCTGCCATTCTCCTAAACGGGAAGTTGAAGTCCTTAAAGATCATGTGCTAGACTACATAAATTCTAATCCTGATATTTCACTGGACACCATCGGTATCTCAGTACCGGATATAATGACCTATGCACCTATCATAACACATGTCTTTGGACAAGAGCCTCGTTTGCCTGTTTATGTATTAATCAATAAGACAAAATCACTTAGGACAACACTAATTAGGCTTCTTGAGTTGGTGGTTAGTTCATTCAAAATGAACGATCTTATGGATCTTCTCAGTGATCCTAATATGGCTATTGTGTATGACTTTAGGCAAGAAGACCTAAAACAGTTAAAGCATTGGATGACTGAGACACACATACATTTTGGGTTAGAAGATAACCATCCGTTTAGTCTAAAAGATGGTTTACTATCCTGGTGGAGGGGCTTCTTATTTAGTGAAGAAGAATTTGTAACTAGTATTACACCTTATCCTTCATCTTTAGTTCATAAAAACGATCAGCTAAAACTATTGTCTAAGGTACAATATCTATATGATCATTTATGGGCTTTAAAAAAGGAATTATTTACTCAAAGAACTGCTCTAGAATGGATAAAATGGATACGTAAGATAGTAGTTGATCAATTTGAAATCATTCGGAATACCAGTGGATGGATATATGATCAGGAGATACTGTGGTTAGATAATCTAGAACTTGAGCTCTCCTATACCCATGCAACCATAAGCCAAGAATTATTTTTAAAATGGTTTCGTCAGGTAGTGGTAGAAAATACGAACCATGCATCACCCTTTGGCTATGGTATACAGGTAAGTGAGCATATACCAAACAGGCTCATCCCATTCAATTTCGTAGCTATACTCGGACTCAATGAGCAGGTATTACCAGGGGATCAGTCTAGGCCGATTTTCGATTTGATTCATCGTCATCCAATTTCAGGAGAGCGTGAGAAAAAAAAGGATCTCCAACGCTTATTTATTGAGCGATTAGCCTTGGCAAAACAATCGTATTTTCTGAGCTATGAAGGCTATGATGTACATACCAATAAACTAAAGAACCCTTCTCCTTATATAACACAGCTTATTTATTTACATCAGGGATATCATAAAAAGAGAAGCTCGGCTAATTATAATGCTGATTTAGAGCATAATGAGTTTACTGAAAAGGTTATAGATTTTGAAGTCGTGTCTCCAAAGCTTAAGGTTTATGATCACCGATTACATGGGTTTTCTGAAAACTACTTTACATCTGATGCAACATTTGTTTCATACCACAAGGAATATTACGACCAGTTTAGAAGCAAACAAATAAGTCAGAATCCCACTAATAAGTTCATTACCAAGCAATTTTATAATACTCAAACTAAATCGCAGGAAGTCGATGAGTCAATTGATTTGAATGATATGATTCGTTTTTACCAGCATCCAACGAAGTATTTATTAGAAAAGCAGTTAAACATTATGCCCGAATACGAATCTAATGAACTAACAGATTTCGAACAATATGATTTAAACTATCTAGATAGGTATCTGGTCAAAAACACTATTTGGGATTCCATTCAATTAGGCTACACGAAATCAGAATGCGAGAGTTATTTGGCATCCAAAAAAATAATTCCTTCCCTACGAGTTTATCAATTAGAATTTGATGAGCTATACTCAAGCATACAGTCATTTTATGACTTGGTAATACCAAGTCAATCAGAGGTTGATCTGGTTCAACCCGAAATAGCCATCGGAACTTATACACTTTCAGGTAGCTATAGGCGTACACAAGAGAAGGTTATACAGGAATTTCGATTAGGATCGTTTAATGCAAAATATGCAATAGAATACTGGATAAGTTTCTTGTATAATTTGATGGCAGGGGGCAATACACATGCATATTATTACTATATGAGTGGTAATAAGCCTCGAGTGTGCAGTCTAGTCTTGGACGATCGAAATGAAGCAGAACAGACGTTAAAACGAATTGTTCGTGGTTATGTAGACGGTCTCTTAATCAGAGATTCGATGTTTTTTTTACCTAAAAGCTCTTTTGCCTTTATTAATGGTGGGTACGACAGAAGAAATAAAAAATTTGATCACAATAAAGCCTTGAATAAAGCTAAAAGTGAATGGAAACCAAAATCTTATGATAGCTCAGTAGCCAGTGAATCAGAAGATATTTGGAACCGTATTATATGGGATGAACAGTCCCCGGTTGAGGATGATATGTTTATAAAAAAATCTCATGAATTTTGGGGTAAATGGAATGAACTTAGTGATGATAAACCCTTTAAAAGTCTGGATTCATGAAGGGCTTTGATGTTAAGCTTGCCGATTTAAGAGGTATTCACTTGGTTGAAGCAAACGCGGGAACAGGTAAAACCTATAGTATTAGCTCACTATTTGTACGATTGATCGCCGAAACGAATTATGAAATTAGTAGGCTTTTAGTTTTGACCTTCACCGATGCGGCTACAGTTGAACTACGGGAAAGAATACAATTACGATGTCGTGAGGTATTGGAGAGGCTCCAAAAGCCCCAGAATCAAGATTTTTTAAGTGATGAATTCTTAGAACATTATGTTAGAAAGTATGCCTCAAATGATCAGGTGATTTATCGCCTACAACATGCCATTGTTGCCTTTGATGAGTCTCAAATATGCACGATTCATGGGTTTTGTCACAAATTACTTCGAGACTATCCGTTTCAATTTGGTGTGAACCCCGATTTTGAGCTTCTTCCTAATCCAAAACCCATACTTTTGGATGTAATTCGCTCATATTGGCGGATGTTTTTTTCAACAAAAAATCATTGGGTTAAAAAATTATTTCAAGATACTTTTTTACACTCAGCTAAGGGAATAAAAAGCCCTGAAGAGTTTTACTCCATATTTGGTGAAACTCTTTACAATGAATATCCGATACATCCCAAGAGTGAGTTAAGTAGTCGATTTGAAAAATACTGTAGCACACAAAGAGTTTCTTTTTGTTTGCAATCCCTATTCCAATTTATAGAAGAAACTACAAGCGCTAATTATTGGGTGGATAAAGAGGTGGTAAAGGAAAAACAACAGTTATTTCACACGCTAACAGAACTCTGGATTAGGGAGTTACGAGGGCTTTTTTCAGACGAAAAAAAGAATAGAGGACTGCTAGATTACGACGATTTAATTAGAGTGGTCTCTAGAGGTGTTGAGCAAAGTAGTTTCGAATTTTTGAAGGTTCTTCGTCAGTTATATCCGGTAGCCCTAATTGATGAATTTCAAGATACTGATACCTATCAATTTGCCATATTTAGAAAACTGTTTGAGGGGTTCCCAAATGGCACTTTGTATTTAATTGGAGACCCAAAGCAAGCAATTTATGGATTTCGAGGAGCCGACATACATACCTACTTAGAAGCTAAAAAATGGGTCACAAAAGATCATCAGTACAAACTTTCTTATAATTATCGTTCGAATCCTGAAATATTGGAGTTTACAAACCAATTTTTCACTCCAGAATCTTCTGAACGTCCATTTTGGTTAGATATTGACTATCAAGACAGTCTTCACCCGTCTGCAACTAAAGATACTGAATCACAGGCCTTGGCCAGCTATGATAACCATGTTTGGTTAGATAAAGAGGGGACGCGACGTATGCATCCTATACAGTGGATCTCAATCACTGGCGGCACATCTAAAGAAACTAGTGCGGCAATACTGGATGATGTAGTGAAAAGGGTCGAATATCTGCTATATCATTCATTATATGTGTCAAAAAAGAGTAGATCTGGAGTGCAGATGCATGAACTTCAACCGTCGGATATAGCCATTCTGGTACACACCAACTATCAGGCATCTGATATTAAAGACTTACTTAGTTGTCGGGGCATACTAGCCATTATAAATGTTCAGGAATCTATATATCAAAGTTTAGAAGCAGAGTATATCCGATCATGGCTGAGTATTTTACAGAATCCCAATAATGAAAAGCGTATCAATTATGTCTTAGCACACCCTATTGGTGGTCTAACTGCGGATGAATTAAGGACGCAACAAGCAGACGGATCATATTGGGCTGAACTACATACAATCATCCATAAGTCCGCAGTTGATGCCAAAAGTAAAGATGTGGCTTGGGTACTACGAGACGTATTTAAGTATCTAAAGGTGTATACCCGTTGGCCTCTAAGAAAGGATTTCGAGCAAATTGTTACCAATATTGATCACTTACTAGAAATCATAAAACATCAACAGAACTCAAAAGGCCTAGGTATTAGTGGATTGATCCACTTTTTTGAAAGTCAAAAATCCGAACATCGGCTAGAAACAGATGAGGAAGTTATTCGCATCAATACCGATGAACAGATGGTTAATATTGTTACCACTCATCGAAGTAAGGGGCTACAGTATCCTGTTGTATTCTGTCCCTTTGAGTCAGCTGGTAAAACTCCAAGTATTACCAATAAAGTCATAAAATATCGGTCTGAAGGTAGCCAGTGCTACGATATTCGACTTGTTTTAACGGCTCAAGAATTACATGCAACACCCATTGTATCAATGATGAGTGAAGAAATCGCTAATCGAATTCGCTTAACTTATGTGTCAATTACACGGGCAGAGTCACTGTGTTTGATCTATAATCACACTGGGATGAGTGAGTGGAATTCGGGTCTTTTAACTGCCGGTATGGACAAAAAGTTGTTAGGGTCATTGATTGAAACAAAAATGAGGAATCCCAAAAAGAAACCAAAAGCAGATTCCTTATGGCACGCCGATACCTTAGCATTGCACATGTTGGAAACGTTGAATGGGAGGTATGAACCCATTCGAGCTTGGTCCTATAAACATATGCCACCTATATCCATGGACACTATCCACTCTGGTCTCTTGAAAGATTTATCAGAATTCCAATGTAATGAGTTAAAGGCACTCCAATCTCTTCAGAAGTATAATAGGATACACTCTTACACAAGTTTAAAGCATCATGTCAAAGGTACAGATGTATTTGACATACATAACGGCTTATCTGACCTAAAAGATGTGGATAGTGAAGATTTAGAAAGAGAGGATATGGGTAGCGGTGAAAATCATAAAACATATTCCAGCAATTATATGCCAAAAGGGGCCGAAATTGGAAGCTTTTTTCATCGACTGATGGAACAATTACTAGAACGATGGGTTTCGGGCGAATATGATTATCAGGAATGGGTGATTCAAGAGTCCGGAAATTTTGGTTTAAATGAAGCCCATTCTGAACATATCTACTCATGGGTACATGCAACCATGAATGCAGAAGTAATACCAGGTTGTTCATTAAGAGATCTGCCGCAGGGGCAAATGGTTGTTGAAAAACCATTTCTCATACCATCAGAAACCCTTCAACTCGAAAAAATATATTCCTTAATCAGGGTTAAGGAAGCCGAGCTAATATTCGATTCGAATCATGAAATAAAGGAATTGCCAAAGGGTTTTTTAAAAGGTTTTATTGATTTAGTCTTTGAATTCGAAGGTAAATTTTATGTCTTGGATTATAAGACCAATACACGAGTAGGTGAAGGTGCCTATTCGCCTAAACAGTTGACAAAGGCGATGGTTGAATTAGATTTTGATGTGCAAGGTCATTTGTACAGCTTGGCATTGCATCAGTTTTTTAGTGTGTACATGAGTGAGTATGATTATGACCAGCACTTTGGGGGGTATGTGTATGTATTTGTACGAGGATTAGACCCTGAAAATCCCAAAAATGGGGTGTATTATCATAGACCCGATATCCGTGTAATTTCTAGTTTGCTTGATGAATTGTTGCCGCAGGAGGCCCAAGAATGAAAGATCGGGATGTTATTGAAAACTGGCTAGAAAAGCAGCTGTATGCCAACAAAGAATATCTATGCTATACTTCCTTTAACTCATATCTACGTGAAGAGTTTGGTATTCAGTATGCCGATACTCTTCAAGGCTGTGTACAGAGGTATATTCTTTTGCAATGGTATTATTATCAGCAAATGGGTTATGTATGTACAACCATACAGGATTTGTTGAGTCCAAGCTCGTTATTTAGTGATTTATTCAAACGACTTAAGGGTGAGGAATGGACCAATGATTTTGTCCTTGAGTTGCTTCAAAACTTACCCTTCAAAGGAGACTTTAGACCTTTTATTTTAGAAGAGGATAGACTTTATATGCATCGATACTGGGATTATGAGCGATTTATTACCGACTGGATTAACAGAGGTACGGAATTTAGTACAGTATATTTCGAGGACGCAAAAAGACTATATTCACAAAGAGACTATGAAGATTGGGTGCGTGAACATTTTAAGGAATTGGATGAGGCGAAATTAAGCGTATTACTACACCTATTTGACACTCGTCTTAGTATTATAACAGGTGGCCCTGGAACCGGTAAAACCTATACCTTAGAGAAAATTCTACGGGTTTGTCACCATTGGTTTCCTAATAAAAGAGTTTATCTGGCGGCACCTACTGGGAAGGCGGCTAAGCGAATGGGACAATCTATTTCAATTGACTTTAAAGATATCTATGGAGCTCCTACTACCATTCATAAAATGCTTGAGGTTCAATGGGATGGTATATTTAGAAGAACAGAAAAAAGAAAACTTTCGGCGGATCTGGTCATAATTGACGAAGCATCTATGGTCGATATTGATCTTTTTTATCATATGCTGAAGGCATTAAAAGATGATACACAGCTTGTATTATTGGGTGATCACCATCAGTTAGAATCCGTAGAGGCTGGTAGTCTACTTGGAGACCTGTGTTCCATTGGAGCTGAATCTACTCAGCTATCGTTACCTTATCAGGTTTTTGAGTTGTACCGGGTTTATCGACAGACTGAATCGAGTCATATTCCTGAATTAGCAGAATCCATTAAGATGGGAAATGTGGACTTGGTTAAACATATACTTAAGGATGTTTCCAAAGTAGATGTGAATTGGATTGAGTCAAACCTTAACATCAATTCACATGTGTCCTTACTTCATTCTTGGGCAGAACATGATCTTAGCTATTTACAAGATCTCAAATTGGGAGATTCATCGATAGAAGTTGCGCAAATAGAGAGCTATAAGGTGTTAAGTCCACATCGAGTAGGTTCTTTTGGATGCGATACTTTTAACCGTATCATGGATCAGAGGAACCGCCAACTATACCCTCAAAAGAATCTCTCATTGTGGTACGTTGGGCGTCCTATCATTATTCAAGTGAATGATCCAAATACAAAACTTTACAACGGTGATATTGGAGTTTGTACCGCTATAGACCCTGATAGAATTACAAAACTTGATGATGGGGAAGAAGATATTTTAGTTAGTCGATTACCACATTACGAATTAGCCTATGCACTAACCATTCATAAATCACAAGGATCTGAATTTGATCATGTGTTAGTGATTTTGCACCCGGAAGACTCTCTTCTGCATACCCGTGAATTACTCTATACGGCTGTAACGAGGGCTAAGAAATCGATCACTATACTAGCCACCGAGGAGCAACTAAAAAAGGCCGTTTCTACACGTACAAATCGTAGAAGCGGCCTCATTAAAAAACTTACTCAGAAGCTTATTTAACCTCTGTTAATTCAATTTTAAAAATAAGCATGTCATTGGGTTGAATGGCACCGCCTGGTCGTGGGTTTTCGCCGTAGGCAAGGTCGGAAGGTATGTAAAACATGTACACAGCACCTTCTTTCATCAATTGAAGACCTTCGGTCCATCCTGGAATTACGCCACCAAGAACAAATTCAGCTGGTTCACCTGGATTACCTAACTCGTCATAGGTTCCATCGAATCGGGTACCATCGACTAAGGTACCTTCATACTGTACTACTACGGTATTCTCAGGAGTAGGTGAGGCCCCCATTCCTTCTTCAAGAACTTTATATTGTAAGCCAGAGCCAGTTTCCATAACTCCCTCTTTCATTCGGTTTTCAGATAAGAAATCTTCTTGTTCTTCCAAATTAGCCACTTTCATTTGGTCCATTAAATATTGTCCAAAACGTCCAAATAGTTCCTGTACATTTACAGTAGACATTTCGTTTTCTGTACCATTTTGACCTGCTTGAAATCCAGCAATAAAATTATCTAAGTCTGCATTTTTGAAACCTTGTGCGGTTAATTGGCTGCCATTTTGATACCCAATGGCATAACTCACACTGTCGACTAGAGTATTCATTGAAGCTTTTTCGGGATAGGTAGTGGTTTGGTTATTGCAGGATATTGTGACTAAACCAAATCCAATTAAGATACCTAGGGTAGATTTAAGGTATTTGAATGATCGCATAAAAGTGTTGTGTATGTTTAATAGTTTAATTAAAAATCATATAAGTATAAGATAGAATAATTCATGCATTAAAACACTTTTCACATATTGTACGTATATTTATCAAAAATAATTTTACTAAATTGAACCATTGCTTTTCAAAGAATTTAATCTAAACAAATTATTACAGGTAGGATTAGATGATGTTGGATTTCAAGAGCCAACGCCTATTCAGGAACAATGTATACCGCTTCTATTACAAGGGTTTGATGTACTAGGGGCCGCGCAGACTGGAACAGGGAAAACGGGTGCCTTTGTAATACCTGTTTTAGAATTAATGCTTAAAGAAAAGAAAGATCACATTAGAACGCTAATTTTGTCACCTACCCGAGAGTTAGCTCAGCAAATTGATGAACAAATATTTGCTCTTGGTTACCATACTGATACTACATCTTGTACTATTATTGGAGGAGAAGATTTTGGCAAACAAGCAGAAGCTATTCGTGCTGGAGTAGACATATTAGTGGCTACACCTGGACGTTTGATTGATCAAATGAAGGTGCTCGATGTTGATTTTTCTGGAATTGAATTTCTGATATTAGATGAGGCTGACCGAATGTTGGATATGGGATTTTTGCCTGATGTCCAACACATTATAGATAAGTTGCCAAAAACGCGGCAAAATCTATTATTTTCAGCTACGATGCCTAGAGACATTCATAAGCTAGCATCAAATATTATGAAAGACCCAAAAAAAGTTGAGATTGAAGTATCCACCACATCTTACTCTGTCGAGCAAAAAGCATTTTTACTGGATGGTCGAGAAAAGTTGCGTTTCATTCAACATTATTTTGGGCATCACGAATGGAATTCATGCATTATCTTTACAGCAACTAAAAAAGGAACTGATCAATTAGTTAACGCTCTTAAAAAAATTGATGTTGAGGCTGTTGGAATACATGGAGACCGAGATCAAAACGAGCGAAATATTGCCCTTCAGGCATTTAAAAATGGGACAGTATCTGTTATTGTGGCTACAGATGTGCTTGCACGAGGCATTGATATTAGTGATGTGTCTATGATCATCAATTATGATGTGCCAAGAGCAGTGGAGGATTACATACATCGTATTGGAAGAACAGGTAGGTATGATAAAGAAGGAACAGCAGTAACACTAGTGAATCGTCAAGACCAAAAATATTTTCAAGCTATCGAGAAAAAGGTTGGAGATACACTTAGCATTGTGGAGGTTAGCAAGGGTAAATTAAATACTATGTTCGGGGAAGTTGATCAAAATAAATCAACAAAAAATGTGTTCAATGAAAATTCTACAGATTCTATATTAACTTCTAAGAAAAGAAGTGTAAAGGTAGTTATCGCAAAGTCTAAAAAAGACTCACTAGAAATACCTCAAAAACCCCCTGATACAAACCTAGATGAAGCAAATGAGCCAATTGAAGCTGATTATAGCAAAGCCAGAAATGTTAAATTTAGCCGAGATACTCAGGGTAGGTTAGTCATTAATCTAATTATTGACG
>MDTG01106769.1_pt1 | contig 13811 bp, 15 predicted proteins | sample 811421 | NCBI WGS metagenome assembly MDTG01 (sample SAMN05326645, study PRJNA326480) | marine metagenome | isolation source: seawater | place: Pacific Ocean: South East | collected 2011 | reverse complement strand
CGTCAGAAATAGAAATCCCGTAGGCCTCGCCATACAGCCGCCAGGTTACCTCCTGACAAGCTGCCAAAGCCGCCAATAGGACTTCGCTAGGCTTCGGGCCCATGTTCTCTCCTTCAAAGCCACGCGGTTGATCAATAATCAATTCGAAGTCTCGAATTTTCGCCCGGCTTCGGAACCCATTTTGGCTTTTGCTTTGTGCTTTCACTTGGATGAATGGATTAAGCGAACCGTCGCCCAACCTCTCGCGGACAGATTGGTAAAGTCTGACAAATCTATTCATGAGGCACCTTTTATTTAGTCTTCGGTTTAAAGTCGTTTAGATATTTTAGTATTTCCCTTTTCGTCACGCAGGTGAGCCCAAAACGACTGGGCTATAACTGGCTCACCTGTAGGTACACACGAGCACTTGCAAAGAGACAGATCGTTATGGTGATGTATCATCGGTGAGCCTTACCAACAGAAGAACTAAAAATAGAGATGTGGCGCCCAAACGGGAAGCCAAGAAGGCCGATCTTTTTGGTTTTCAGGTCGTGGTGTGGTGAGACCAGCGATAAGCTGATCTGTGGTTTAGAGGAAAAGCATATGAGAGCTCTTCAGTCGTTGTGGTTAGCCGCTCACTGGTTCGTATTTCTCAACACCGTTTTTGCTTGGTTATCTACTCCGTATCAGATGATAATTGAAGAACACATAACCCTTGATGGCCTTATTGATGATTTATTTTTTTAAGAACCGACTAGTCATCTATTGCTTTGGGGTGGTCTGGCCATCTTTTGCGTAATTGACCGGGTCATGACAGGTAAATTCAACATTTTGCCGTGGCACCGTTCATTTCTCAAACAAGACGATTGAGACGATCCAGGCAACACAAGCAATTTCAATTAGCTTACCGCTCATCGCGACGACGATCGTCTTAAAACCCGCCGCAGCAAATTTTACCATTATAAAGGACGCACAAGCTAATCTGAATTGCAAGATACCTCAGTCGAAGCGCTGCTCCATCAAGAGTGAAGACGTTCACACCGAAACATTTTCTGGCGCATTAGTAGATTATTGCCGCGCCACGGTGTGTGGTTAGAATTAATGACTTTGCTTTTTGAGTAGTGCTCTCTGCGCGAATAGAAGCATCGGCTTTTTAGAGCGTCATTTAAAAATTCTGTTCCAGTTATTACGGTATTCCTTGGTGACAGGCTTTTGGGACTCTCCCCGCACATAATTTTCCTTCTTGGATGCCGATGATCCAGATTGTTCGGCGTTTGACGCTGCGTCCGTTGATGGCTTCTCAGTTTGAGGGGTGGATTCGGAACTCTCTTGGCTAGATTTTTCAGTGGTATTCTTTTTTGGTTTTTCTTTGTTTTTTGTCTCTTTCTTTGCGGGGGTCTCTTTGCTTTTAGCCATAAATTTTCGCTCTCTTTTTTCGTTCTGTCGTTAAGTTACCAACTACTTGGGACTAGCAACTACCCAATTTGCGTAGTGTTTACCAGGCGGATAGAAGCAATGGCCTTTTAGCGCACGTTCGAGCGCGGCATAAAACGAAGACGGCCCGTACTGATGGTTTAACTAAAATAAAATACACCGCGTTGTCTGACTGTCAGATGCTCGCGAAGTCTAGGGCTTCCGCCATGTCCTTGACTGTTTCGATCGTTAGCATTGTTTCAGTGGCAGTGTTGCACTGGTCAACGTTCATCGGACTAACGCCGGACTTGGCGCAGTCAATGAATTTAGCCTGTAGGTCACCCATGCTCATTGGATTTTCGAGCGTGCCTGGCGTATGCGCGGCGTGGTGGGTCAACCGACGGCCGTCGCGTGCGTGGATTTCCAGGTCGCAGGGCGAAAACTTACCTGGCCATTCGGGTTCTACAATGACTTTTATCCTCTTAATCAGGGCATTGATCGTTGGATCGGCAATGACATCCGGCTGGATTTCCGCGATGCTGAGTTGGCGGCGTTGTATTGCGCATGCAATCGAATACTGAACCGAAAATTGTGCAGCGACTTGCGGACTGGAGCCCGCATCGAATGTTCCGCCGACCAGGTTATGCATAAAAGGAGAAATGGTTACACTAATCGCATCAATATCTTCATTCTTTAGGTTGTGTTCGTTTGCTAGAATCAGAGCGGCGTCGATTGCGACGTGGTTTGCGGTACAGCTGGGATATTTTTTGGTGACTGTTTGCGTCGTGACATAGTGCTCGCCCAACCCCTCAAGCAACGTGGCTGTCTTGCCTTCGCCATAAAGAGCGTAGAAACCGTACTTCCCCTCAAAGACTTCGCGGGGCGCCGTGATCCCATTGTTTGCAGCTTGGGCCGCAAAGACCCCGGCCCGGGCCGCAAGTCCGGAAAGCATGCGTTTGACGACACTTTTTTCCGCTAGCGCTTGCTGTGTGCCGGACGCTTGCGCGAAAGCGAGCCCCAGTGCATGAGTTGTCGCTTCTTCATCAAGGCCGAGAAGTTTCGCCGCAGCAGCAGCAGCACCAAACACTCCATGTGTCGCTGTATTGAACCAGCCTTTGTTGTCGGCCATGGCTCCACCAGACCGGCAAGCGATGTCGTTGCCAATGGCCAACGCTGTCAAAAAATCGCGCCCGCTCGCGTGCTGCGCTTCGGCAAGCGCGAGCGCCGCAGGTAACGTTACGATATCTGGATGCACTGAGCCTTTTTCATAGACGCCGTCATAATCGAGCGCACCAGCATACATACCGTTGAGCAAGGCCGCCGAACGAGGTGGCACCTTCTTTCTGGCCGCGAGAACGCTCGCGTCACCATCTCCACAATCATCAAACACAGTACGGCGTAATTCTTCCGCGCCAGGCGCGTCCGTCCCGGCCCAAGCCGTGCCGAATGTATCGAGCAGAAACCATTTTGCCGTCTCAATGACATTGCTTGGCAAGTTTTCGTAGTCGGTAGCAACAATGTGCCGCGCCAGTTGCTGCGTTGCGCTCGTGATCATCGTCATATCAAACGCTATCTCTCCTAGATCGGGGCTGAACCTTTGAGTGTTGTACGGTGCAACAACCGCCGCTGAGGCAGCTCATAATCACAGATTGCGAGGTGCTGCGTCGGGATATTGTCCCACATCAGTACGTCGCCGACACGCCACTTGTGGCGATAAATGAATTCATCCTTGGTCACATGCGTCAGTAGACTTTTTAAGAGATCGTGCGCCTCGTCGTCAGGCAAACCATAAATTTTTGCGGTCTGCCCCTCGTTCACATATATCGACTTACGCCCTGTTACCGGGTGCGAGCGTACAACCTTGTGCACGACCGGCGGCACTTTTTGTTGATGCTTATCGCTCAAAATTGCCTCTGTGTCACCGTCGGCAATCAACTTGGCGTGCCGATTGGCCAACGAAAATTCGGCTTCCAATCCGTCGATTAGCTTGCGTGTCTTCTCCGGCAGTGCGTCATAGGCTGCGGCTGAGCTTGTATAAAGTGTATCTCCCAGCGGGGTGCCAGTGTCATCTTGCGGGACTTCGATGGCATAAAGAAGCGACCCGCGGCTGGGCCGTTTCATGTAGGAGAGATCTGTATGCCAATATCGGCCTGCATCATAGATGCCGATGTGGCGGTCGCCCTCCTTGATATTTGATACGACTAAGATCTCGGGGTGATTCCGATGTAAATACTGGTCAAGAACGTGGACCTCAAGTTCGCCAAACCGGCGGCTAAACACCAGATGTTGCTCCTCATTGATCATCTGGTCACGAAACAAAAGAACGGAGTATTTATTGTAAGCCCGCTCGATTCGTTCAAAAATTTCATCATCCATCGGCTTGGAAAGATCGACACCGTGAACTTCTGCGCCAAGCGCAGCGTCAAATGGCTCAATGTCGATTGTCATTTTAGGACCTCTCTTTTGCAATGCGATGTTCGCCGCTCGGCTTGGGCTATCGGTAACGGCACGGTTAACTAAACCGGAATATCACCGGCTGCTGTCGTGCGGTATAAATATCGCGGCATAGTGTCATCGTAGTCGCGGACCGCGTAGTGCATCGTACAGCGATTATCCCACATCAACACGTCGCCAACTTGCCACTGATGCCGGTAGATATTTTCGTGGCGCGTCGCCTGCGCAATCAGCATATCAAGTAGCGGTTTGCTCTCGTCCTCGCTCCAGTCTTCAAAGTTGTTTGTGTAATGCGGATTGACGTATAGCGCTTTACGTCCAGTGTCCGGATGCGTGCGTACGACAGGATGCGGCACCGCCGCTGGTGCAACGTCGACCGATAGCCGGTTTGGCACCTCCTGCACCAATTGCTCGGCTGAATGCATCGCCCGCATGCCATTGAGTTGTGTGCGAAGTCCCTCCGACAAACCTTCATACGCTTCATACATGTTACAGAACATGGTATCGGCCCGCCCTTCGGTGACCGTGATGGCATAAAGGATTGAGCCAAGCGGCGGCTTGGCATCAAATGATATGTCGGAATGCCAAAAATCGTTACGCGGCCCAAGCTTCCCCGATTTGTTCTCCAATACCATCACTTCCGGGTGTTTATCGAGGCCACGCCGCGAACCCAACGGGTGTGGTTCGACGGGTCCGAAACGTTTGGAAAATGCAAGCAGGTCCTCGGGGGAAATCGACTGATTGCGCAAAAAGATCACCAAATGCTGGTGGAACGCCTGCTCAATCTCAGCAAAGAGCGAGCCATCCATCGGAGCCGATAAATCGACACCTTTGATTTCAGCGCCAAGTGTTCCCGCACGCGGTTGAACCTCGATTAGCGAATAGACGTGTGGTGCCGCGGCTGCGGTCATGATTTTTGGTTCCCCCCTCATCAACAACCAGTGAGGATAAGCCGATCATATTGATACGTCTAATATAGATTCTATAATATTTCGATATGAAATTAATATCATCTAACTAGTACCCACAACGCCAGCTTTAGGACCGCTGAGAATGCCTGATATACGTCAAATGCAGCGGTTTGTCGCAGTTGCCGAATACCGAAGTTTTCGGCGTGCTGCCGCGTATTTGCATATTTCGCAACCGCCGCTCAGCGTCTCCATCCGCAACCTAGAAGATGAAATCGGCGTGCAACTTTTCTTGCGAGATCGCAAGAGAGTTGAACTGACTAAGGCCGGTGAAATATTTCTCGAACGCGCTAGATTGATCCTATCACAAGTGGACGACAGCATCAGACTAGCCCAGTCGGTTAAAGAAGGGCTGCGCGGCCAAATTTCGATTGGGTTCTTTCCTACTGCGACCTATGAAGTCCTGCCGCAAATTTTACGTATCTTTCGGACAAGCTATCCCGATGTTGGCTTGCGTTTTGTAGAACTTACCACTCCTGAACAACCCGATGCGCTGCGTCAAAAGCATATCGATGTGGGTATTTTTTTGGCGCCGACGGTAGATGTTACCGGCCTTAATCTGGAAATTTTTCATCGCGAACGTTTGATTGTCGCGCTACCCAGAGATCACCGGTTTGCCGCAAAAGATAAATTACACCTTGAAGAGTTAAGGAACGAGAAGTTTATCTTCATTCCGCCAAGGTGGGGAACCGGCTATCACGCCCGGGTCTCTCACGCCTTCACACAGGCGGGGTTCGCACCAGACGTGGTCGCCGAGGTTGGGCATCTGCACACGCTGGTAAGCTTGGTAGCAGCTGGCATGGGCATAGCCGTTGGCGCTTCTTCATTGATGAATTTTCAGCCGCCAGGTGTTGTCTTTAAAGAATTTACCGACAATGCGTCGGCGCTTTACGTTGAGTTTGGCTTGGCGTGGCGTAAGGGCGATGATGGACCGCTTGTCGCAAGTTTTCTAGATACCGTCAGGCGGTTCCAAAAGAAAACGGGGCTAAATCCGCCCCGTTTTAACTAGCTAATTCGCTGATGAAAATCGTAACATAGTTGGGGTTGCTCAACCCCAATTAAAACTTCAGTCGTATTCCAGCGTTTACGAGATGATTCTGAGATTGACTACCCTGAACATACTCGTAGCCAGTGGTAAGGGCTAAGTGCTTGTGTAGGTTTAAGGCAGCCCCTAGAGAACCACGAGCGGCAAAACCAAATCCCGAGCGATCGTCACCACCAGAGTAACACCTTTCCTGTTTGTGTTTTGGGGTATGGGAGAAGGGAGATGATACCTATCCTACCTACCCAAATGCCCGGAAGCGGCGTTTGACTTCCGCCTCGCTCATGGTCTCGTCAATTGCGCGCATACGCTCGTAGTCGTTGTTGGTTGTCGCCTTGCCAGCCCAGCCCATGTCCAGGTGTTCGATCGGCGCGTCGTTCGAAGCAAGATGCGGCGCGAGCTGGATGAACAGGCTCACCAGCGCGTCGAAAGCCTTGATCTCAAGATCCGTGAAACGCAGTCCGTCGGGAACTTGGAACCATTCCACCCCGACGATTGGTCCGCTGTCGATCTTGGTCGCCATCTCGTGGGCTGTCGCTCCGAACATGTCGGCGCCATCATATATGGCGAAGTTGGCGACGCGGGAACCAGGGTAGGTGGGAGGCCCGGGATGGAAGTTGTAGGCCGGTGGCATAGCCGCGTTAAGAACCTCCTCGGGAACGATCACTGTGGTGCAGAAAGCGATCAGGCGTCGGGCGTTGGTGCCGTCCGCCGGACAGGCTTTTAGGAGTTCGCGCCGGTCGCGGGCATGGATGGTTTTGAGACTTGGATTGTGGCGATAAAGAATGCTCTCCAGATGTGGCGCCTCTGCATCGCCAGTAAGAAGGATAATTTCGCTTGGCATGATGAAACCTACCATGGGTCAGGGTAATGCGATAGGTTGCGTTAATTGGTCACGAACTAAAGCGCGGAGCTGCCATGAGCGACCCCATCAGTGCGGCGGTGAACCTCCTAAACGACGTTCTGGAGCGAGATCCCAAAGCCATCACAAAGCTGATCAACATGCGCATTGATTGCAACGAGCGGCTTGCCAACCACCCGACCGTCCAGGTGCACAAATTTGACAATGTCTATCGTATCGGCGCACTCGGACTTTTGAACGGCGTTCTTGGCGGTGGGCCCAGCGGCGACATCGGGGCGAAGGGTAAGATCAATCTCAATACTGGGGAATTTACCCATATCAACAAGTTCGTTGATTTGCGCCTAGACCGCCTGGATGTCCTGGCCTGAGGCCGCGATTGGCATCGGTCGAACATACCCTGGGATACATGCACGCCCAGATCAATGCGCGCCATTCGAAACGCAAAACACATGAAAAGTCAGCCAGTTTGGACATCCTGAATAAGCGGGAAGTATGATGTGTGCCGGTCATGCTTGACCCTCTAAGCGGTGTCGGTATCATGCGCGGCTATGATTAGAAATGATCTCAAGATGGTGTCGATCACTCGGCGAATTACGGGCCCGGCCTCCGCCTAGGAGACCGGGACGCCTATTGTCGATTCGCAATCACACCATTGATGAGAATTCTTGGTCATGACCCGAATTTTAAGTGAAAACCGAATATATCTGTTTGACACCACACTTCGCGATGGCGCGCAGACTCAGGGAGTGGATTTTAACCCTGCCGATAAGGCTATGATTGCCCGGGAACTCGATGATCTCGGCATTGATTATGTCGAAGGTGGCTGGCCCGGCGCCAACCCCACCGACGACGCTTTCTTCGCCGACCTGCCCCAGATGAAGCGGTCCAAGCTCGCCGCCTTCGGCATGACCCGTCGGCCCGGCCGGAGCGCAGACAACGACCCAGGGCTGACCGCGATCCTGTCCACTGAGGCAGACTGCGTGGTCCTGGTCGGTAAGACCTGGGACTACCAAGTGGACGTCGCCCTCGAGATTGCGCGTAAAGAGAATGTGCGCATGGTTGCCGACAGCGTACGCCACGCTGCGGAAAAGACTGGCGAGGTCATGTTTGATGCGGAACACTTCTTCGATGGATACAAGGCGAACCCGGCGTTTGCGTTGGAGTGCCTAAAGGCCGCCATCGACAATGGCGCGCGTTGGGTGGTTCTTTGCGATACGAACGGTGGGACGCTGCCACACGAAGTGAATGGCATCGTCAGCGCTGTTTGTAAGCAGATCCCTGGCAATAAGGTTGGGATCCACTTCCATAACGACACGGGCAACGCGGTGGCTAATTCGCTCGCGGGCATTCGCGCTGGCGCGCGCCAGATCCAGGGCACCATTAACGGGTTGGGAGAACGCTGCGGTAACGCCAACCTAGTCAGCATAATCCCCACGCTCGTGCTTAAGATGGGATACGAGACTAACATTGGTAAGAATGACCTGCCCAAGCTGACCCAAATATCGCGAATGTTGGACGAGCGGTTAAATCGCCAGCCGGACCGTCATGCGCCTTATGTCGGTGACTCAGCATTTGCCCACAAGGGTGGTCTTCACGCATCGGCTGTAGAAAAAGATCCACAAACCTACGAACACGTGGAGCCGCATTTGGTTGGCAACCAACGCCACATAGTTGTCTCTGACCAATCTGGCCGGTCGAACATTCTGTCGCGCTTTCGTGATATTGGCGTCGAGATTGATCCAAAGAACCCCAAAGTTGGCCGCCTGGTGGAGTTGGTTAAAGAACAAGAATTTAACGGGTACGCTTATGACGGTGCTGGGGCTAGTTTTGAACTTCTAGCCCGTCGCTCCCTTGGTATGGTCCCGGACTATTTTCACTGCACCCATTTTCGCGTTATTGACGAGCGGCGCTGGAATTCTCAAGGGGAACTGATCACCCTATCGGAAGCCACAGTGAAGTTGGAAGTGGGCGGCGAGCCGTTCATGACCGTGGCCGAGGGCAACGGTCCGGTAAATGCCCTGGACGCCGCTATGAGGAAGGTTTTGGTCTCACGCTACCCGGCACTGGAGGATCTGCACCTGGTAGACTATAAGGTGCGGATTCTCACGCCCGGTGACGGTACCCGCGCCGTGACCAGGGTAATGATAGAGTCCGCTGATGGCCTCGGAGCGCATTGGTCCACTGTCGGGGTTTCAACCAATATTATTGACGCCTCCTACAATGCACTTCGTGACAGCATCATCTTCAAGCTGTTCCACGACGGCGTCGACGCCGTAGCGGCGTAAGTTTGTGGCGGAGACAAATTTCACCTTGACGCCCCACGGCGCCTTGGCGGCGGGTCCGGCAATAATCTTGATTGAACCGCAGCTGGGCGAAAACATCGGTATGGCTGCGCGGGCAATGATGAACTGCGGTCTAACGGACATGCGCCTAGTCAATCCGCGCGATGAATGGCCAAACCGCTACGCTGATGCCGCAGCCGCTGGGGCGACGGCGATCATCGATGGCGCGCGTGTCTATGATACCACCGAGGCGGCCATTGCCGATTTGCAAATGGTCTATGCCGCCACGGCTAGGCCACGCGATATGACAACGGAAGTGGTGACCCCTTGCGAGGCCGTTGTTCGGATGAAGAAGGACGAAACCGGCGGCGTACGTTCCGGCGTGATGTTTGGTAAGGAGGCCAAGGGCCTGACGAACGATGACGTGGCGTTGGCCAACGCCATCCTGACGGTTCCCCTAAACGCAGCTTTCACGTCCTTGAACTTGGCCCAGGCTGTGTTTGTCTTGGGCTATGAATGGTTCCAAGTGGAGGACGATACCGAGGACGCTGTCCTGGCCGTCCCAAAAGAAACCCGCCTCGCGAACAAGATGGAGTTGCAAGGCCTGTTCTGCCATCTAGAAACAGAGTTGGATGATAGCGGCTTTTTCCACGTGCTTGAAAAGAAGCCGACCATGGTCCGCAATATCCGCAACGTCCTGCAACGTGCCCGGTTTACGGAACAAGAAGTCCGCACGTTCCGGGGCATCATCACCAGCCTGGCGAAAAAGCGAAAGGGCTAGATCCGTTTTGATAGCCAGATGGCGAGCTTTGAGCCGGCCTTGATGGCGCCGGTTAAAACCTCGTAGCCCGGCGTCATCCTGGCGCCGTGGTCTAGTCCTGTGTCGCGGTGTTCAAGTTCCTCCTCTCGGAATTTTACGCAGGTCCCTCGTAAACTAGCCTCATCCGAGTAAGGTTCTAGGGCCTCAATTTGGCTCTGGTAGTGTTCGTCGATTGCTTCCTCGACGCCTACCGTGCAGGCCATGGCGGCCCTTTCCCCCATCATGGCCGTGGCTGCGCCCAGCGCAAATCCAGCCACGTGCCAGAGCGGCATCAGCGCCGTCGGGCGGATGCGCCGTTCGTTGATCAATTTGTCAAAAGTAGCCAGGTGCGCTTTTTCTTGGTCCAGCATGTGTTGGACTATCGGCCCGGAGGGTTTTTTGCTAAGAACCGCCAATTGGCCTTCGTAAATGCGAACCGCACCGTATTCGCCAGCGTGATCCACGCGGATCAAACGTTCCACATACTCTTCCTTGGTTGGGTCGCCGGGGAGCCGATCTGGGCCGTTAACGGGTTTCGGATCTGTGGTATCGGTAGACATCATGTGGCCCTCAATCTTATCGCCGTGCAGAGCCCGCCTAGACCAAGAACGCTAGAAAAGGCTGCATTGTAAGTAGCCATGGATATACCGAAAAATGTCCAATCTATTTCGCTACAGTCTTTCTCCGGCTCCTGCTGCAAAAGGACCTGGAATTCTTCCATGCTCAGGACCTGGTCCGGCGCTCCTCCGCATGACGCCACCGACGCCCACCAGTGCTTTTCTACACCCACGTGATAAGAGGCGAGGCCGGCGCCGATTAATAGAACGATTCCTGCCAGGGCTGTCAGGACCACCATCGCCCTCCGACCCTTGAATAGATAGGCGAGCACACCCAAGAAACCAATTACCGCGAAGGGAATTCGCTGATACATACAGAGTACGCAGGGCTCCAGACTGTAGGCGAACTCCACCGTGTAAGCGCTGCCCAACGCCGTCACGGCAATCAATAGCAGAGCGACAGGTACATAACGGTGCCACATGGGCTGAGACAGTGTCGCGTTCATTCTCTCTATATAAGCCCGTCCAGCACGTCGACCAAGACTGGTTCGGTTACATCAGGTTTTTAAGTGCAATAAACCCCGCCACCATTAAAACGACAAAGGCCAAGGTCAATTGAGCCAGGTATCGCTCGATGAACGCTTTTATGGGTTCGCCAAACTTCCACAATAGAAATGCGACCAGAAAGAAACGTGCACCGCGGCCAACGATGGAGGCCAAGGTGAACGTCAAGATGTTCATCTCGGCGACCCCGGACGCAATGGTAAACACTTTGTAGGGTATCGGACTGAACCCGGCAGAAAACACGATTAGGGCGCCATGTTCATTATAAAGGCCGCGAATTGCCTCGAACTTTGCCACGGCATGGTACATCTCCAGGATTGGTAGGCCCAAGGCCTCGAAGGCAAACATACCGATCCCATAACCCAGCACACCGCCCAGAACTGAGCCCACCGTGCAGATCCCGGCGATCAGCCACGTCCGATTTCGCGCTGCCAGTACCATTGGGATTAACAACACATCCGGCGGGATGATGAAAAAGGAGCTCTCGATCACGGCGATAAAGAACAGCGCCCAGAGGGCGTGCCGATGTCCGGCTAGGTCTAGGGTCCAATCGTAAAGACGTCTCAGCATGGGTATGTGTCCATGTATGGAGTGAGCTCGCTGTGTATCAGGGGCGGTCTGCGTCGGCAAACACTGGCTGGTGGCTTGCAATGGCAACGTATTCCCCCGACATTTGCATGGGGTGCATTTAAAGGAAATATGAACATGCCTGCGTGGAAGCAGAACCATCTTACCAAACGTCTCAACATGAACGTGCCGATCATTCAGGCGCCCATGGCTGGCGCCTCGACCCCGGCCATGGCGGCAGCCGTTTCCCGGGGTGGCGGGTTGGGGTCGCTGGGGGTCAGCCTGCAGTCGCCGGATAAGACCCGCGATGATTGCCGCGCTATCCAGGCCGAGACCAACGGGGCCTACAACATCAACTTCTTTGTCCACAGGGAGCCAGTGCTCGACGCAGCCCAGGGTGAAGCCATGCGCCAACAGCTTAAGCCCTATTATGACGAGTTGGATTTGGGTGAGGTGCCAGAGGCCAAGGTGTCGTCCGAGCCCTTCAACGAAGACCATCTGGCTGCCATCCTGGACATGATGCCCCCCGTGGTCAGCTTTCATTTTGGTCTGCCGCGGGCGGACCTGTTCAAGGCGGTGAAGGATGCTGGCTTGTTCACAATTTCCTCCGCCACCAACGTGCGCGAGGCCAAGGCCTTGGAAGCCGGAGGCATTGACGCCATCATTGCTCAGGGGTTTGAGGCCGGTGGCCATCGGGGCACCTTTGAGGAGCCCTATGAGGACGGTTGGGTGGGCACCATGGCGTTAGTGCCGCAAATCGTCGACGCGGTTGACCTGCCAGTGATCGCGGCCGGCGGTATTATGGATGGCCGCGGCATTGCCGCCGCGCTGGCGTTGGGGGCGTCGGCGGTACAATTGGGCACGGCTTTCTTGAGCACGCCGGAATCTGCTATTCCTCAGGTGCATCGGGATCTTCTGTTGACTGCGGGTGAGGATGAGACCCGTCTGACCCATGCCTTTTCCGGTCGGCCTTCGCGCGGCATTGAGAACCGCTATATTCGCGAGACCAAGGGCGGGGAGGAAAACTTCCCCGACTTCCCCATCCTCAATACCATGACCGGACCGCTGAAGAAGGCCAGCGCCGAGGCCGGATTGGGAGATTTCGTCTCGCTCTGGGCCGGGCAGGGGCTAGGCATGTCGCGGACCATGGCAGCGGGCGAACTGCTAGATAAGCTGACGGCGGAAACGGACGAGGTTCTAGGGCGGCTGGGCTAAAAGAGTTCACGCCGACATTGAATGAATCTGTTTCGTTTGAACGTGAGTTAATCTAAGCGTCTAGCCCCATAAGCGACCGCGCGAAGGCCCGGGCCTCAAAGGGGCGAAGGTCGTCAATCCCTTCACCGACGCCAACGGCGTGTAACGGTAGGCCGAACTTCTCAGCCAGAGCGACCACTACGCCGCCCTTGGCTGACCCATCCAACTTGGTCATTACCAGCCCGGACACGTCGATCATGTCCTTGAAAGTTTCCACTTGGCTGAGGGCGTTCTGGCCGATGGTGGCATCCATGACCAAGAGCGTGGCGTGTGGCGCCGTGTCGTCCAGCTTTTTGACGACACGGACGATCTTCTCCAGTTCGGCCATGAGGTCTTTGCGGTTTTGCAGGCGGCCGGCTGTGTCGATCATCAGAATGTCGGCACCCTCTGATTTCGCCTGTTCTAGGGCGCCGAAGGCTAGACCCGCCGGTTCTGCACCGGGGCTGCCCGAGATCACTTGCGCGTTGGACCGTTCGCCCCAGACTTGAAGCTGTTCCACGGCGGCGGCACGGAATGTGTCGCCGGCGGCAAGGATGACGGATTTGCCCTGGCTTCGGAACTGGTTCGCTAACTTGCCGATCGTTGTCGTCTTGCCCGAGCCGTTGACACCGCAGACCAATATAACAAAAGGTTTATGATCGGCGTGGATCTCTAATGGCACGGCCACCGGTTCTAGTATACCTGCGACCTTGTCGGCGAGGATGGCGTGGACCTCCTCGGGCAAAATTTCCTGGTCGAAGCGCTGGTCGGCAAGGGCCTGGCTCAGCTTCATAGCTGGTCCGACACCCAGGTCGCCGGCGATTAGGATTTCCTCTAGATCGTCCAGTGCCGTCTGATCCAGTTTGCGCCTGGTTAACAGCCCGGTAATGCCGCCTGTAATTTTCTCCGATGATCGGCTTAGGCCGGATTTCAGGCGACTTAGCCAACTGCCGCCGTGATCGCTCATGAGAAGGGTGCTCCCACCAGATGGTTGCCGGCGGTGCCGGTCAGGACGACGGGCATGATCTGACCGGGAATCGTATCGGCGGCGATATGGACGGGTGCGTAATGTTCGCTTAAGCCTTGGCCGT